>Ga0182742_1000377_pt1 | contig 73963 bp, 74 predicted proteins | sample eDN5th37CBELigMG_FD_128880 | JGI IMG/M metagenome (GOLD analysis project Ga0182742, IMG submission 128880) | Enriched Miracle-Growth compost microbial communities from Emeryville, California, USA - eDNA 5th pass 37_C BE-Lig MG (version 2)... ...
CCGGTCTCACGGGCCGAATCCGGGTCCTCCGGTCATGATCCGATACGCCTTCACCACGACCGCGACGAGCACGACGGCGCAGATCACCATGACGATCGGGAAGCGGATCGCCACCATCGACACCGCGGCCACCAGCCCGATCGGCAAGAGGGTGAGCACGTCGAGCATCGCGGCCCCTGAAGGTGTTGTGCGGTAACGGGTTTCGCGTGCGTAGGGCGGTTCGGGTGCGTTCTCGTCGAGAAGGCGTGCGGGCAGGAGACGCGCGGACCCGGGTGCCGGGTCTGCAGGACGGGACCGGCCGACGAACATCGCCGTCCCCGCGGCGGCAACCGCTGCGACCGCGGGCAGCCACAGACCGATGCCGAACCGGTCCGCCACGAAGAACACCGCGAACAGGGCCAGCGGTAGCAGGCCGAGAACCAGTCCCCGTCCGCGCCGTTGCCGCGGTGCCGGTTCGATGAGGGGCAGATCGGAGAACGAGGCCACCAGTTCGCCGCGTGTCGTCGCCGCTTCGATGCGTCCGGACCGTTCCTCGAACTCTGTGAGGGTGAGTCGTCCGGCAGCGAAGTGTTCTCCGAGCAGACGCTGTGCCTGCTCGCGTTCGGCGGTGCCGATGCGTATCTCGTGCGGCTCGGCCATATATCCACCCTAGCCTCGAGCGTTCACGGAAATCTGCCCCGGAACGCTACGAACTGTGCTCCGGTCGTGGGTGATGGTCCTCCGCCGAGTCGGAGCCGTTCCGATCCCGGCAACGCGTCGGTGCTGCCGGGCCGCGCCTGCGACGGGGTGGGGACGCGTTCAGGATCGCGTGGGTGACGAGCTCGTGGGGGTGATGGCGATGGTTGCGCCGGGGTGTGCGGGTGGGATCGAGGAGGTGCGGTGCGGTCCACAGGGGGCGGTGGCCGTGGGGATCGGTGGTGGTGCGCCACCCGGAGTCGGTGACGCGCGCGTGGTCGGCGTCGCAGACCAGCGCGAGATTGTCGATGTCGGTGCCGCCGCCGTGTTGCCATTCGGTCAGGTGGTGAACGGCGCAGTGCGAGGCGGGAGCATCGCAGCCGGGCCGGGTGCAGCCGCGTTGCCACGCGGTGAGCAACAGACGCTGGTCGGCGGTGGCGAGGCGTCTGGACCGTCCGAAATGCAGGGGAGCGCCGGCGTGGTCGAACAGCGCCAGGACCGGATGGGCGTGCTCGGCCATGGCGAGGGCATCGGTGACGGGTACGACCCCGCCGGTGGCGGTGGTGGCGAGGCCGGTGGCCCGCTCGAGTTGGCGCAGGGTCATGGTGACGACAACGGTGACCGGCAGACCGCGGTGTCGGCCGAGAGCGCCGGAGACCAGTGCGTGGGTGCATAGTGCGTCGAAGGCGTCGTGGAGGCGTTGTTCGGGAGTGCGCCGGTCGCGGCGGGCCGCTCGATCGAGAACGTCCGGGTCGAGGTCGGGGCGGTCGGTGCTGCCGACAGGTGAGTCGGGGTCGTCGGGGTTGTTCATGCCCGGTCGTGCCCAGGTGGCGAGGACGGCGTCGAGTTTGGCTCTGGTCGCCGGATGAAGGTCGCCGTGCAGGCGGGACATCAGATCGGCCGACTGCGGTGCGAGCCTCAGGGATCGGCGAGCCTTGCGGTCGCGATCGTCCGGTGGGTTACCGTCGGGGTCCAGCCGGGCGAGCAGGTCGATGCCGGCGGTGGTGATGTCGTCGGGGGTCGCGGTCCGTGCGAGGGTGCCGAGGATGCGGTCGACGGTCTCGACGACGTCGTTCCCGAACCGTCCCGGAATCTTCTCGATCACTTTGCGGATGGCATCGACGTGCGCGGCGGACGCATCCCCGTCGGCAACGGCAGCGGCTGTGACCGGCATGACCGGGCCGAGGATTGCGCCGCTGGGAGTCGTGCGGGGTGCCAGGAGGCGGGAGTTCTTGACGCGCCGAACCGCGTCGGCGCGGGACAGGTGCAGGAGTTCGACCAGGTATTTCTGGGGCGTGGACAGCTTCACGGCGTTCTCGAGTACACGCCCTTCGACCTGGCCGACGAGTCGTGCGTCGAGGCCGTCGAGTCGGCGGCGGAGACGTTCGACGGTGCGGAGCGTCGAGGCGATCTCCTCGTCGGAGAGACGGTCGAGGTCGAGTGCGCAGAGTTCGTCCACGGTGGTGGTGTCCACCGGCCTCGGCCCCCCGATCGAACTCATGTTCGAATGATACATGCGTTCGAACGAGAGCGCAGCCGATTCGACAGCCGAAACGGGGCGTGCCCCGGGCGGATCGTCGGATCCGCCCGGGGCACGCCCCGTTGGTCAGAACATCACTTGAGCTCGGCGAGCACCGTTCCCTGAGTGATGGCAGCACCCGGCTCGACGGCCAGGCCGGTCACGACACCGGCCTTGTGCGCGGTGACCGGGTTCTCCATCTTCATGGCCTCGAGGACGACGATCAGATCGCCCTCGGCGACCTCCTGGCCCTCGGTGACCGCGACCTTGACGACGGTGCCCTGCATCGGCGCGGTCACGGCGTCGCCGGACGCCTTGCCGCCGTGGGCGCCGCCACGCTTGCGGGCCTTCGGCTTCTTGCGGATGGCACCGGCCGCGCCGCCGCCACCGCCGAGCGAGAACTGGCCGGGCAGGGACACCTCGACGCGACGGCCACCGACCTCGACGACGACGTTCTGACGCGGCAGAGCCTCGTCCTCGTCGTCGACGGCACCGGCACCCGCGTAGGGCTCGATGGTGTTCTCCCACTCGGTTTCGATCCACTTGGTGTAGACGTCGAACTTCTCGCCGTCACCGACGAAGGCCGGGTGCTCGACGATGTGCCGGTGGAACGGGATGACCGTGGCGAGGCCGTCGACCTCGAACTCGGCGAGGGCACGGCGGGCGCGCTGCAGCGCCTGCTCGCGGTTCTCGCCGGTGACGATCAGCTTGGCGAGCATCGAGTCGAACTGGCCGCCGATGACGTCACCCTGCACGACGCCGGAGTCGACGCGCACGCCCGGGCCCGTGGGCTCCTTGTAGACGGAGATCGGGCCGGGGGCGGGGAGGAAGCCGCGACCGGCGTCCTCACCGTTGATGCGGAACTCGAAGGAGTGGCCGCGGGGCGCCGGGTCTTCCTTGATCTCGAGCTCTTCGCCGTTGGCGATGCGGAACTGCTGACGCACGAGGTCGATGCCGGCGGTCTCCTCGGTGACCGGGTGCTCGACCTGCAGGCGGGTGTTGACCTCGAGGAACGAAACCGTGTCGCCCTGCACCAGGTACTCGACGGTGCCGGCGCCGTAGTAACCGGCCTCGCGGCAGATGGCCTTGGCGGACTCGTGGATGCGCTTGCGCTGCTCGTCGGTCAGGAACGGCGCGGGGGCCTCCTCGACGAGCTTCTGGAAGCGGCGCTGCAGCGAGCAGTCGCGGGTGCCGGCGACGACGACGTTGCCGTGCTTGTCGGCGATGACCTGTGCCTCGACGTGGCGGGCCTTGTCCAGGTACTGCTCGACGAAGCACTCGCCGCGACCGAAGGCGGCGATCGCCTCGCGGGTGGCCGACTCGAACAGCTCGGGGATCTCCTCGATGGTCTGCGCGACCTTCATGCCGCGACCGCCGCCACCGAAGGCCGCCTTGATCGCGACCGGCACGCCGTACTGCTTGGCGAACTCGACGACCTCGTCGGCGTTCTTGACCGGGTCCTTGGTGCCCGCGGCCATCGGCGCGTTGGCGCGCTCGGCGATGTGGCGGGCTGTGACCTTGTCGCCGAGGTCGCGGATGGACTGCGGCGAGGGGCCGATCCAGATCAGGCCGGCGTCGATCACAGCCTGGGCGAAGTCGGCGTTTTCGGAGAGGAAGCCGTAGCCGGGGTGGATCGCGTCGGCGCCGGACTTCTTCGCGGCGTCGAGGATCTTGTCGAAGACCAGGTAGGACTCGGCCGACGTCTGGCCGCCGAGCGCGAACGCCTCGTCGGCGAGCTTCACGAACTGCGCATCCGCGTCGGGCTCGGCGTAGACGGCTACGCTGCCGTAACCGGCGTCCTTGGCAGCTCGGATGACCCGCACAGCGATCTCGCCGCGGTTGGCGACGAGCACTTTCGTGATGTGCGCGCTGGCATGACTGGGCACGGAGCCTCCTGTTGATCGATCGTTAGGTTATTGCCGTCACGGAGAGTGTAGGCGTCAATCCGATAGACGATGTAACCGGATAGCCCCTACACACTACGAGCAAGATCGAACCCCGCAACGTTACCGGCCGGTAGCCGAGACTGCACAGGCGCCCCCGGCGAGGTCAGGCCCGAAGATGCCGCTTGATCCGGGCGAGCATCGCGCTCATCCCGCGCAGCCGCAGCGGACTCACTACATCCGCCAGTCCGAGCGCCGAGTAGAAGTCGTCCGGCACATCGAGGATCTCCTGTGCGCTGAGCCCGTCGAGGCCCTGATGCAGGATCGACGCGAACCCCCGCGTGGTCGGCGCTTCCGGCGGAGCACTGAAGTGCAGCCGCACCCGATCGCGCTCCGACGCGTCGACCGACAGGAACAACGGCGACTGGCACTCGGGCACCGGTTCCATCGCGGCTTCCTCGAGTTCGGCCGGGAGCGGTGGAAGCTCGCGGCTGAACTCGAGGAGCAGCTGCAGCTTGTCCTGACCGGCGACGGCGGCGAAGTCGTCGACGATCTCGGCGAGCGCGGAGGGCAGGCTCATCGGGCGGGAGCTTCCCCGGGCTCTTCGCCCTTGACGATCGGCACACGCACCGCGTTGCCCCACTCCGTCCACGAACCGTCGTAGTTGCGGACGTTCTTGTAGCCGAGCAGGTGCGTGAGCACGAACCACGTGTGGCTGGACCGCTCACCGATGCGGCAGTAGGCGATCACATCCGCGTCGCGCGGGATGTCCGTGTAGATCTCGTCGAGTTCGGCGCGGGAACGGAACCGGCCGTCCGGCGCCGCGGCCTTCGCCCACGGGATGGACACCGCGGTGGGGATGTGGCCGCCGCGCAGGGCGCCTTCCTCCGGGTAGTCCGGCATGTGGGTGCGTTCGCCGGTGTACTCCTGCGGCGAGCGCACGTCCACCAGTGGAGACGAGCCGAGGGCTGCGAGCACCTCGTCCTTGAAGGCCCGGATCGGGGCGTCGTTGCGCGTGACCACCGGGTATCCGGTCGTGGTGATGGAGGGGACGTCGAAGGTGGTGTCGCGGTTCTCGGAGATCCACGCGTCGCGGCCGCCGTCGAGCAGGCGCACGTCCTCGTGGCCGAACAGCGTGAAGACCCACAGCGCGTAGGCGGCCCACCAGTTCGACTTGTCGCCGTAGATCACGACGGTGTCGGTGCGGCGAATTCCCTTGCGGTTCATGAGATCAGCGAACGCGGCACCGTCGATGTAGTCACGGGTGACCGGGTCGTTCAGGTCCAGATGCCAGTCGATCTTCACGGCCCCGGGAATGTGGCCCACGTCGTAGAGCAGCACGTCCTCGTCGGATTCGACGACCTTCACCTCGGGATGTCCGAGGTGGGCGGACAGCCATTCCGTCGACACCAGGCGAGTGGGGTCGGCGTATGCAGCGAATGAGGGGTTGGCGTCGGGCTCGACGGGCACAGGGGGCTCCTGAGGCAGTGGTGGCAGGTGCGCCGTCAATACTAGGCGGTAGGTTCGGTGGATGTGATTTCCAGTGGTACCCCGGCCGTCGACGTGTCCGATCGCGACGACATCGACCGGCTGGTCCGCAGGTTCTACGAACGCGCCCTCACCGACCCGACGCTGGCGCCGGTGTTCGAGGTGCTCGCGATCGTCGGTCTCGACGAGCATCTGCTCGTCGTAGGCGACTTCTGGGAACAGATCCTCTTCCGCACCACGCGGTACGAGGGCAACTTCCTGCCCGTGCACCGGGCGCTGCACGCACACCACGGCCTCACCCCTGCACGGTTCGAACGGTGGCTCGAACTGTGGGTCGGGACAGTCGACGAGCTGTTCGCAGGAGTTCACGCCGATCGGGCCAAGAGCAAGGCCGAGGCGATGGTGCGGTCGTTGCAGCGCGGGGTCCAACGGCCCTCCGCTACCGGGTGACGGTTCCCGTCGGCTTCGCGGACGCGGACCAGAGGTCGGCGACGGAAACGCCGACCTCGCCGAGGAGCCGCCGAACGAGCGGCAGGCCGATGCCGATGACCGACGACGGGTCGCCCTCGAGACGCTCGATGAACCAGCCACCGAGGCTGTCGAGAGTGAACGCACCCGCGACCTGGAGGGGTTCGCCGCTCGCGAGGTAGGCCTCGAGTTCGTCGTCGGTGGGGGTGCCGAAATAGACGGTGGTGCCGCTGTGCGCGGAGGCTTCCGCGACGACCTCACCGTCGCGGACCCGCAGCAGACTGTGTCCGGTGAGCAGGTCGGCGCTGCGGCCGGCCATCGAGCGCCAGCGGTCCCGCGCGACCTCGGCGGTGCCGGGCTTACCCTGCAACCGTCCGTCGATGTGCAGCATCGAATCGCACCCGACGACCACTGCGTCGTCCACGCCGTCATCGCTCAGGCGGGGAACCACGTCGGCGGCCTTGGCGCGGGCGAGTTCGGTTACCACGACCTCGGGCGCGGTGTCGGGGCCGAGCGACGCGACGATCGCGTCCTCGTCGACCCCGGACACCCGCACGAGTGGTTCCACGCCGGCGGCGCGCAGCACGGACAGCCGTGCCGGCGACGCCGACGCGAGCACCAATCGGGTCATCTCAGCCGAGGTTCGGGTACGAATACGGCGAGAACGGCGCCCACTGGCGATGCATCCGGGTCGGGTCGCCCCACGTCTCCGCGGGACGGCCGTCGCCTTCGTCCACAGCACCCGAGGAGGCCGCGGCGAGCACGGACACGAGCACGGCGACGTCCTCGTCGGTCGGGTTGCCCTTCACGATGCGCAGCGCAGCCGCGGTCTCGACGACCGCCTCGGCAGTCACGGCCTCCGGTGCCGAGTCCTCACCGGCAGCTTCGACCACGACGTCCTCGAGGGGGGCGCCGGCTGCTTCGGTCGAGTCGATGTCGGTGATGATCTTTTCCTCCGTCACGGCGGTCACAGCGGAATGTTCCCATGCTTCTTCGGCGGAAGCGAAACCATCTTGCGCTCGAGCAGTCGCAATGCGGACACGATCTGGCCGCGGGTGTGCGACGGCGGGATGACCGCGTCGACGTATCCGCGCTCGGCCGCGACGTACGGGTTCACCAGGGTGTCCTCGTACTCGTTCTGCAGTTCGAGGCGCAGCGCATCGACGTCCTCGCCGTTCTTGGCGGCTTCGAGAAGGCGCTTGCGGTAGACGAACCCGACGGCGCCGGAGGCACCCATGACGGCGATCTGCGCGGTCGGCCACGCCAGGTTCACGTCGGCACCCATGTGCTTGGAACCCATGACGTCGTATGCGCCGCCGTAGGCCTTGCGGGTGATGACGGTGATCTTGCCGACGGTGGCCTCACCGTACGCGTACAGCAGCTTGGCGCCACGACGGATGATGCCGTTGTATTCCTGCTCGGTGCCCGGCAGGAAGCCCGGGACGTCGACCAGGGTGATGATCGGCACGTTGAACGCGTCACAGGTCCGCACGAACCGGGCCGCCTTCTCGGAGGCGTCGATGTCGAGGCAGCCGGCGAACTGGGTGGGCTGGTTCGCGACGATGCCGACGCTGCGGCCGTCGATGCGGCCGAAACCGACGATGACGTTGGCGGCGCGCTCGGCCTGCACCTCGAGGAACTCGTCGTCGTCGAGCAGGCGACGGATGATCTCGTGCATGTCGTACGGCTGGTTCGCCGAGTCCGGGATGATCGTGTCGAGCTCGAGGTCCTCGTCGGTGAGCGAGTCCTCGATGGAACCGACGATCGGGTCGGTCGGAGCCAGGCGCGGAGCCGCGGCCTGGTTGTTCGACGGCAGGTAGGACAGCAGGTCCTTGACGTAGTCGAGGGCGTCCTGTTCGCCGTCGGCGACGTAGTGGGCGACACCCGACTTGACCATGTGGGTGTGCGCGCCGCCGAGGTCCTCCATGGTGACGTCCTCGCCGGTGACCGTCTTGATGACGTCGGGACCGGTGACGAACATCTGGCTGGTCTGGTCGACCATCACCACGAAGTCGGTCAGGGCGGGGGAGTACACGTGACCACCGGCGGCGGGGCCCATGATCAGCGAGATCTGCGGGATCACACCGGAGGCCTGCACGTTGCGGTGGAAGATCTCGCCGTACAGGCCGAGCGAGACGACGCCTTCCTGGATGCGGGCGCCGGCGCCCTCGTTGATGCCGATCAGCGGGCGGCCCGTGCGCAGGGCCAGGTCCATGACCTTGACGATCTTCTCGCCGTAGACCTCACCGAGGCTGCCGCCGAAGACCGTCGCGTCCTGGGAGAACACGCACACGTCGCGACCGTCGATGGTGCCGTAGCCGGTGACGACACCGTCGCCGACGGGACGGTTGTCGGCCAGGCCGAAGTTGGTGCTGCGGTGCCGTGCGAGGGCGTCGAGTTCGACGAACGAGCCCTCGTCGAGCAGAGCGTGGATACGCTCGCGGGCGGTGAGCTTGCCCTTCGCATGGACCTTCTCGATGGCAGCCTCACCGCTGGGGGCGTGGGCCTGAGCCTGACGATTGCGCAGGTCTGCCAGCTTGCCGGCGGTGGTGTGGATATCGGGCGTACTCGCCGCCTCGGGCGCGGACGGCTCCTGGACAGTGGTCATGGCCAGTCAGCTTAGCGAGCGTCATACTAGGGCTCCGAATCGAGTCCCAGTTGTGTTGAATCATTGAACTGAAGCTACCGGCCAGTACGTTTTCGCAGCACCGGCGAGGCGCCTTCCGGCCCTAGGCTGTGACCATGTCCCCGGACCCGCAATCCCCTCGTCCCGACTCGACAGATCCGGCTGCGCTGCGCGCCCCGCTCGACGTCGAGCACCTGCGCGACGCCCTGGTCACGGCCACCGGACCCGCCGCGTTCTACCGCCGGCTCGACGTCGTCGAGGAAACCGGATCGACCAACGCCGATCTGCTCGCCGTCGCAGGTGAAGGCGACGCGCCCCGCGCGCTGCTCGCCGAATTCCAGTCCGGCGGTCGCGGACGGCACTCGCGCCGGTTCGAGGGCACTCCGAACGCGCAGGTGATCGCGTCCGTCCTCGTCACCCTGCCCGGGGTGGACCTCGCCGACCTCGGCTGGCTGCCGTTGCTCGCCGGAATCGCGACCGTCGACACCGTCCGTTCGGTCACCGGCGTGCCCGCCGAACTGAAATGGCCCAACGACGTGCTCGTCGAGGGCCGCAAGGTCGCCGGAATCCTCGTCGAGATCGCCGCGACCGCACCCGTCCCCGCGGTCGTCGTCGGCATCGGCCTCAACGTCTCCCTGGCCGAGGACGAACTGCCGGTGCCGACCGCGACGTCGCTGATGCTGGCGGGAGCCACCGACCTCGACCGCACCCGGCTTGCGCAGGTGCTGCTGACCAACCTGGCCGAGCGGATGCGTCGGTGGCACGACCACGACTGGGACACCGCGGCACTCGCCGACGCCTACCGCGAGCGGTGCAGCACCGTCGGACAGCGGGTGCGGGCGGTACTGCCCGGTGACACCGAACTGCACGGCGTCGCCGTCGACATCGACGAGCAGGGTCGGATCGTCGTCCGTCCCGACCGCGACGGCGACCCGGTGGCGATCGCCGCGGGCGACATCACCCATCTGCGACCCGTGGGCTGACCTCCGGCCGCGCGCGTGCGATCCTCGGCGGCATGGGCTACCCCGAGGACGCACTCGCCGTCGACGAAGAGCTGCTGCTGCACCGGCATCCGCATTGGAAGATGCTCATCGTCCCCACCGCGATCTTCCTGCTGACCACTGCGGTCGCGGGTTTTCTGCTCGGTGTCGCCGGTACGCGCCTCGAAGGCGCCGCGGCCGGCGTCCTGACCGTCGCGGTCCTGGTGTTGTGGGTCGTAATCGTCGGCTGGCGCTGTGTCGCGCCCCTGGTGCGGTGGCTCACGACGCACTTCATCGTCACCGACCGGCGGGTCCTCGTGCGGCAGGGCGTGATCACCCACAGCGGCATCGACATTCCGATGGGCCGCATCAGCAATGTGCAGTTCCGGCACGGCATCGTCGACCGCATGCTGCGCACCGGCACCCTCGTGATCGTCTCGGCGGCCGACGATCCGCTCGAATTCGACGACATCCCCGACGTGCAGACCGTGCACACGCTGCTCTACCGGCAGGCCTTCGACGGCAGCGCCGACAGGGGCGGTTACGGGACCGGCGAGTACCGCGACGATCGGGGCAGGGACGACCAGGGTGGGGGCACCGGCCGCAAAGCGTGGTAATTCGGACAGTGCCCCCGGCCGATCCGTACCCTGGTTTCGTGACCGCTGTCCTGCTCGCCGAAGACGACGAAGCCATCGCCGCGCCCCTCTCGCGGGCCCTCGGTCGCGAGGGGTACGAGGTGACGATCGCCCAGGAAGGCCCCTCCGCGCTGGAAGAGGCCCTGTCCGGCCGATACGAGTTGCTGATCCTCGACCTCGGACTGCCCGGAATGGACGGTCTCGAGGTGTGCCGCCAGATCCGGACCAACCGCTCCGACCTGGCCGTACTCATGCTCACCGCCCGCACCGACGAGGTCGATTTCGTCGTCGGTCTCGACGCGGGCGCCGACGACTACGTCGGCAAACCGTTCCGCCTCGCCGAACTGATGGCGCGCGTGCGGGCGCTGCTGCGCCGCCGGGGCGGCGGTGAAACCGACGACGTGGTCGAGGTCGCCGGGATCCGGCTCGAACGTGCCGCGCGTCGCGTGCTCGTCGACGGGTCCGAGGTCGTCCTCGCCAACAAGGAGTACGAGCTGCTGCGGGTGTTGCTCGAGCACGCCGGGCAGGTCGTCTCGCGGGACGCGATCCTGCAGGAGGTGTGGGGGGACGTCGACCTGCGCGGTTCCAAGACCCTGGATATGCACATGTCGTGGCTGCGCCGGAAGATCGGCGACGAGGGCCCGGCCGGGGAACGCCGCATCGCAACCGTCCGCGGTGTCGGTTTCCGCGTGAACACCGACTAGCCGGGGCCGCTCGTGCGTCGTCGCATTCTCATCGCGGTTCTCGCCGTGGTGCTGCTCGTCGCGCTGTTGCTCGGCCTTCCGCTCGCCTACACCGCGTACCTGTTCGTCGAGGACACCATGCGCCGGGACCTGCAGGGACGGCTCGAGCTGATGGCGTCCGAGATCATCGCCCAGGAAGGCGCGGAAGGGGTGATCGTCGGCGGCCTCGACACGAGTTCGATGCGGCTGCTCGTGCCCGACGGCGGCCGCCTGGTGATCGTCTATCCGACGCCGGAGGACGCCGCTGCCCGTCTCGACATCGGCGCTCCGGCGGTCTCGGCGCCGATCCTGGAGTCGCTGTCGCTGGGCACATCCGGGTCGTTGCGGCTGGAGGCGCCGTCGGCGGGTGTGCGCACCGTGCAACGTCAGGTACTGGCGGCCGTGGCCACGATCGTCCTGCTGACCGTGGTGGCCGGCGCGATCGTCGCCGTCGTCACCGCGCGGCGCCTGTCCGATCCGCTGCGCGACGTCGCCGCCCGCGCGGCGCGATTGGCCGAGGGCGACTTCCGGCCGGATCCGAGACGGCACCGCATCCCGGAACTCGATCGGGTTTCCGACGTGCTCGATGCCGCCACGGTGGAGATCGCGGGGCGTCTGCAGCGCGAGCACATGCTCGTCGGCGACGTGTCGCACCAGCTGCGCTCGCGGTTGACCGCGGTGCGGTTGCGGCTCGACGAGCTGTCCACGCACTCGGATCCGGCGGTCGTGGAGGAAGCCGAGGCCGCGATGGCCCAGGTGGATCGGCTCACCGCCGCGATCGACGATCTGGTGCGGCAGTCCCGCGACAGCGGTTCCGCCCTGCGTACCGAGGTGTCGGTGGTGGGGGAGATGTCGGGGGTCATCGCGGATTGGCGCGGTCCGTTCCGGGAGGCCGGACGCGAGCTGGTGTTGCGGGGCAACCCGGCGTTGCGCTCGACCGTGACCGGCTCACGCCTGCGTGAGGCCGTGGCCGTGCTGGTCGACAACGCGCTGGTCCACGGCGGCGGGACCTGCACGGTCTCGGTACGGCGGGCGGGCGACGACACGGTGTGTGTGGAGGTGACCGACGAGGGCGAGGGCGTCAGCGACGAACTCGCCCCGCACATCTTCGATCGCGGGTTCTCCGGTAGCGGATCGACGGGGGTGGGGCTGGCGCTCGCCCGCGCGCTGGTCTCCGCCGACGGCGGTCGGCTCGAACTGCAACGGCGGAGGCCGGCGTTGTTCGCGCTGTTCCTCGGCACGTCCAGGGACCGTGGGCAGGGGACGTCGGATGCGAGTCGGGAGCCCCGCTGAACCGGTGGGCCGGTCAGCGTCCGATCTGTTCGTCGGCGAGTTCGCCGAGTTCGGCGTCCGGGCCGGTTTCCTCGGGGAAGACGAACCGCTTGAAGCAGTAGAAGCGGAACGCCATCTGCAGCAGGTTGCCGATGATGTAGGCGCTGATGAAGTCGGCGATGTTCTCGACCGTCAGGCTCACCTCGGGTACCCGCAGCCCGAACACGTAGCTCGAGATCCAGAGCGGGATGAAGCTGAGCACGACCCCGATACCGCTGACGAAGAAGAACAGGAACGCCTCGTGCGCACGTTCACGGCCACCGCGGTTCTTGAACGACCATTCGCGGTTGAAGATGTAGGAGCAGATCACCGCGATGATGCCGGCGATGATCTTGGCGGTCACCGGCTTCTCCTCCAGCACCGTCAGCTTGAGGGTGTAGAAGATGCCCGAGTCGATGACGAAGGTGGTGCCCCCGACGATGGCGAACTTGACCAGCTCGCTGTGCCGCAGCAGCAGGCCTCGCAACGGCTGGGGAACGCGGTTCATGGCGACATCGACGAAAGACACTCGGGCAAGTCTACGAAACCGGATCGCAAACTTTCGCATCCGGATGAAATTTTCAGTATTAGCACAGGAATGTGTCGGGCGCCTCACACGCTGTGACAGCGTGCACGCGCACGGTGCGGGAGTGCCGGCCTTCCGATGTGACACCATGGACAGTCGTGACCGGTAGACCTGATTCGCCCCCCAGATCCGACACCCCCCGCGCGCTGACCGGCGGAATGCCCGTCGTGACGATGATCGGCGGCGGCCAGCTCGCCCGGATGACCCATCAGGCCGCGATCGCCCTCGGCCAGACCCTGCGGGTCCTGGCGGGCAGCGCGGACGAACCGGCCGCCCGCGTCAGCCCCGACGTGGTGCTCGGCAGCCACAACGATCTCGAGGCACTGCGCAGCGCCGCGATCGGCGCACACGCCCTGACCTTCGACCACGAGGGCGTTCCCACCGAGCACCTGAAGGTGCTGCAGGCCGAGGGCGTCAACGTGCTCCCGCCGCCGCAGGCCCTGATCTACGCGCAGGACAAGATCGCCATGCGCGAGCGGCTCGGTGAGCTGGATGTCCCGATGCCGAAGTTCGCGGTCATCCGGTCCGTCGCCGATGCGAAGGCCGCACGCGAGACGCTGGGCTGGCCCTACGTGCTCAAGGCCGCCCGCGGCGGGTACGACGGCCGTGGCGTGTGGATCCTCGACGACCAGCAGGAACTCGAGGCCGTTGTCGAGGACCGGCTCGCCGCCGGGGTACCGCTGCTGGCCGAGGAGAAGATCTCGTGGCGCCGCGAGCTGTCCGCGATGGTCGCCCGGTCCCCGTTCGGGCAGGGCGCGTCGTGGCCGGTCGTCGAAACGGTGCAGCGCGACGGGCAGTGCGCGGTCGTCATCGCACCCGCCCCGGATCTGCCGGAGGACGTGGAGACGGCGGCCGAGCAGCTTGCGTTGCGCATCGCCGGGGAACTGGGCGTCGTCGGGGTGATGGCCGTCGAACTGTTCGAGACGGAGGGCGGGGAACTCGTCGTCAACGAACTGGCGATGCGTCCGCACAACTCGGGTCACTGGGGCATGGACGGCGCCCGCACCGGACAGTTCGAGCAGCACCTGCGCGCGGTTCTGGACTATCCGCTCGGCGACACCACGCCGCTCGCCCCGGTCACGGTGATGGCGAACGTGCTCGGCGCGCCCGAGGCGCCGGAGATGAGCATGGACGAGCGGCTGCACCATCTGTTCGCGCGGATGCCCGACGTGCGTGTGCACCTGTACGGCAAGGGGGAACGCAAGGACCGCAAGATCGGGCACGTCAACGTGCTCGGCGACCCGTCCGGATCCATCACCGATCCGCAGTACGTGGCGGCGGTCCGCGAGCGTGCCGAACGGGCCGCGCACTGGCTCTCGCACGGCGTATGGACCGACGGTTGGAACGAACACACGGGAGAGCAGGGTGAGTGACGTGGCGCAGGGCGCACAGGTCGGCCTGATCATGGGCAGCGACTCGGATTGGCCGACGATGGAGGCCGCAGCGGAGGCGCTGGCCGAGTTCGGGATCCGATTCGAGGTCGGGGTCGTCTCGGCGCACCGCACCCCGCAGCGCATGCTCGACTACGCGAAGTCCGCGGCCGGTCGCGGCATCAAGGTGATCATCGCGGGTGCCGGTGGCGCAGCGCACCTTCCGGGCATGGTGGCCTCCGCGACGGCGCTGCCCGTGATCGGTGTCCCCGTGCCGCTCAAGTACCTCGACGGCATGGATTCGCTGCTGTCGATCGTGCAGATGCCTGCCGGTGTCCCCGTCGCGACCGTGTCGATCGGCGGAGCCCGCAACGCCGGCCTGCTCGCGGCCCGCATCCTCGGCGCCTCCGATCCGGCGCTGCGTGAGCAGATGGAACGCTTCCAGGCCGGTCTCGAGCAGATGGTGCTCGAGAAGGACGACGCGCTGCGGCAGAAGCTGCTCGGCTGACCCGGTACTTCCGTGCAGACGACCCCGTTGATCGAGCGGTGGAGCCGGTGGACCCGTACCCACGTCGCGACGATCGACGGGGTCGTCGCCGTCCTGCTGGCGGTGGCCGGTGTCGCCGGAGCGGTGACCGGGCACGAGGGTGTGCGCGGGGTGCTGGTGGCGCTCGCGCTGACCGTGCCGCTGGCGTGGCGGCGCACCCGCCCGGTGCTGTCCGGGGGCCTCGTCGCGGCGGCGGCGTACGCGCACCTGCTCGTGCTGCCGCAGTTGTCCGTGATCGTCCCGATCGCTGTGCCGGCATCGGTGTACGCGCTCGCCGCGTACGCGCCACGCTGGGCCGCGAACGGTGCGCTCGCCGCGGCGGCGATCGGCGGTGCGGCGGCCGGGGTGAACTACCTCGGTCAGTACGAGGGCCGCACCCTTTTCGAGACGGTCGCGGCGGCGGTGTTCGTCGCGGTGTTCCTCGCCGGCATCTGGGCCTTCGGCCGGATGCGGGGACTGCGTCTACGCGAGATGGAATCGCTGACCGAACGCAACCGTCTGCTCGAACTCGATCGGCTCAAGGAAGCGGAACTGGCCGCCACCCAGGAACGCACCCGCATCGCGCGTGAGATGCACGACATCGTCGCGCACTCGCTCACCGCGATGATCGCGCAGGCCGACGGCGGCCGGTACGCGGCCGCAGCCGACCCCGAGGCCGCGGCCGGTGCACTCACCACGATCGCCGAGACCGGGCGCCGCGCGCTGACCGACATGCGCTCGCTGCTGTCGGTGCTGCGCGAGGACACGCCCCGCGAGTTCACCGCGACCCCCGGTCTCGACGATCTCGACGCGCTCGTGCAACAGATGCGCGGAAGCGGTCTGGACGTGACGTACACCGTCGCCGGGCCGGCCCGCGACCTTCCGGTGGGAACGCAGTTGTCGGTCTATCGGATCGTGCAGGAGTCGCTGACGAACGTGCTCAAACACGCGGGGCCCCACGCGCACACCGAGGTCACGCTGGACTGGCGGCCGGAGGTGCTCGTCGTGGAGGTCGTCGACGACGGGCGTGGGGCCGCGGCCCTCGTGCAGGCGCCGCCCGGTGGGCAGGGCCTGACCGGAGTCGAGGAACGTGCCCGCCTGCACGGTGGACGCGCGGTCGCGGGACCACGTGCCGGGGGTGGCTACCGTGTACGCGCCGAGCTCCCCGCCTAGGGTGGCAGGGATGACCGAATCCGTCGCACCCATCCGCGTCGCACTCGTCGACGACCAGCAGCTCGTTCGTGCCGGGCTGCGCATGGTGCTCGAATCCCAGCCGGACATCGTCGTCGTCGCCGAGGCGTCCGACGGCGCGGCCGCACTGACCGAACTCGGGCGCGTCCGCGCGGACGTCGTGCTCATGGATGTGCAGATGCCGCGGGTCGACGGGATCTCGGCGTCCCGCACCCTGCTCGCCGACCCGGAGGCACCGAAGGTGGTGGTGCTCACCACCTTCGACAACGACGACTACGTCGTGCAGGCCATCGCGGCCGGCGCGAGCGGATTCCTGCTCAAGGACGCGCCGCCGGAGGATCTGCTCGACGCGGTTCGCACCGTGCATCGAGGTGACGCGGTCATGGCCCCGCGCGCGACCCGGCGTCTGCTCCGGCATGTGTCGCCGATGCTCGAACAGACCGCCGCGACGAAGGACACGTACGTGGACCTTCCGGAGGATCTCACCCCGCGCGAGGTCGAGGTGCTCACCGCGATGGCGCACGGTCTGAGCAACGGCGAGATCGCGGAACGGTTCGTGCTGTCCGCCGCGACCGTCAAGACCCATGTCGGGCGGGTGCTCGCCAAGACCGGTTCGCGTGACCGGGTGCAGGCCGTGCTGTTCGCCTTCCGCGCCGGGCTGGTGCGTCCGGACGAGTTGCTGCGCACCGCGCAGTAGGACCCCGGTATCTCCGGTGGCCGCTGCGGGTCATACCCCGGTATGACGCGCGGCGCCGCAGGATCGGGTGTCGCGCCGATGCGCCGGGATCGCGCTGATTCCTACTGTCGGAGGATGACTTCCATCAGTGCTTTCGCGCCCGCCTGCTCGGCACACGACGTGGTCCGTGTCTACGGGCACGGCGACGCCGAAGTTCGTGCCCTCGACGGCATTTCGGTCGAATTCGAACGCGGCCGGTTCACCGCGATCATGGGCCCGTCGGGGTCCGGTAAGTCCACACTCATGCACGCGCTGGCCGGACTCGACGGCGTCGATGCCGGTCGGGTGGTGCTGCACGGCGGAGCCGGGATCGGCACGGAAATCGAGATCAGCACGGCGTCGGACGCGGTGCTGACCGGATTGCGCCGCGACCGTATCGGTTTCGTGTTCCAGGCGTTCAACCTGCTGCCCGTGCTGACCGCCTGCGACAACATTCTGCTGCCGATGCGCCTGGCCGGAACCCGGCCCGCACCACAGTGGTTCGACGAGGTCGTCGGGCGTCTCGGCCTGACGGACCGTCTCGACCACCTGCCCCACGAGATGTCCGGGGGGCAGCAGCAGCGCGTCGCCGTCGCGCGGGCCCTGCTGCCGCAGCCCGACGTGATCTTCGCGGACGAACCGACCGGGAACCTGGATTCGCAGGCCGGCGCCGAGGTGCTGGCGCTGCTGCGGTCGAGTGTGCGGGAGACCGGCCAGACCGTCGTCATGGTCACCCACGATGCGGTCGCGGCGTCGTACTCGGACCGGGTGGTGCTCCTCGCCGACGGGCGACTCGCCGGTGAAATAGCGGATCCCACGGCAGATTCCGTGCTCGACGCGATGCGTGGCCTCGGCGCGGTCGGTGCGGTGGCACGATGAGGCATCTCGTTCTGGCCCAGGCTCGCGCCCACCGCGGCCGATACATCGCGTCCGCCCTCGCCGTGATCGTGTCCGTCGCGTTCGCCGTCGGCACCCTCGTGCTCGGCGATACCGTGAACTCCTCGATCACGAAAGCGGCTGCCGCCCAATACGAAGGGGTTGCCGCTGCAGCGGTCCTCGACCATGCGCGAGGTTCCGAGCCGGACGTCGCTCCGGAGCACACGGCGGCGGTCGCCGCCGCGGTACCCGGTGTGCGCGCGGCGGTGCTGGACGTGACCGGATACGTCCGGATCGTGGGGGCCGAGGGACTTCCCGAATCGGCCAGGGTGACCAGCCTGGCCCCGGACGAGTCGTTGCGCTGGCAGCGGCTCGCCGACGGTCGCTGGCCCGGCGGTCCCGGCGAGGTGGTCGTCGGTTCGGGATCGCGATACGCGCTGGGCGAGACACTCACCGTCGTCGCCTCCGACGCTGCGCCCGAGGCCGTCACGGTCGTCGGCACCGTCGACCTCGACGGCACACCGCAGGCCATGGACTCCGGCCTCGTGTTCGTCGAGACCGCGCAGGTGCGCTCCTGGGCGGGCGCCGATGCGGAGGTGGAACTGCGGGTCGCCGGCGACGGGGACGGCCTCGTCGACGCGCTGGCCGCGGCCCTGCCCGGGGTGCGTGTCGTCTCCGGCGCCGACCGTGCCACCGAGGTCGCAGGGGCACACGTCGGCAACATCTCGGTGTTGCGCGACGTGCTGCTGTGTTTCGTCGCGATCGCGGTCGTCGTCGCCGGTCTCGTCATCGCCAACACCTTCGCGGTCCTGCTCGCAGCCCGCACTCGCGAGCTTGCTCTCATGCGATGCGTGGGGGTGTCGGCGAAACAGGTGCGGCGCAGTGTGCGCGGCGAAGCCCTCGTCGTGGGTCTCGTCTCCGCCACGTTGGGGGTGCTCGCCGGATGCGGTCTCGCCGCGCTGGTCGTCGCGCTGGCGCGGGCCGCGGACGTGCCGATCCCGCTGACCTCGATCGCGATCGGCCCGATGACCGTCGTGGCCGGCATCGCGCTCGGCACCGTCGTCACGGTGCTCGCGGCGAGCGGCCCGGCCCGCCGGGCCACGCGGATACCGGCACTGGCCGCGTTGCATCCGATCGAGACACAACCCGAACCGGTGGCGGACTCGCGGATGCGGCGTGTCTGTGCGGCGCTCGCTCTCGTCTCGGGTGCGGCTCTGCTCGTGATCGGCGTGGCCACCGCGAACGTGATGATCGCCTGCCCCGGCGGGGTGCTGGTGTTCGTCGGTGTGGTCCTCGCGTCGCGGCGGCTCGTGCCCGCCGCGGTCGGTGCGGTCGGGCGCGCCACGGCGCGGTTCGGCGGACCCGTCGCCGCCCTCGCCGCGGGCAACGCCGTCCGCAACCCGCGGCGCACCGCAGCGACCGCGACCGCACTGCTCATCGGCATCACGCTGACGTCGACGATCGTGGTCGGGACCGGCACGCTCGAGGCCGGGGCGCCCGGAGTCGTCGACGACAACTTCCCGGTCGACGCCCTCGTCGAGGGACCGTCGGACGGGGTGCCGGCCGGTGCCGCCGAGCTGCTCGCCGGCGTCGACGGGGTGCGTGGCGCCACCGAGACTGCGACCGCGAAGGTCACCCTCGTGGGAACGGAGGGCACTGCCGCGGGAACGGAGGTCGCGGTGACGGGTGTCGACACGACCACTGCCGCGGCAACTGTCCGGTCCGACGTCCGCCTGCCGGTGCCGGGCACGATCGTGCTCGAGCAGTCGATCGTCGACAGCGCCGATACGGCCGAGGGCAGCACCGTCACGGTCGCCGGACCGGCCGGGAGTCTCGAGCTGACGGTCGCTGCAACGTCCGCCGGTGACCCCGCCCTGGTCGACCTCGCCGACCTGCGGGCGGTCGCCGGCCCGGTACCGGTCGAGTCCGTGTGGCTGCGTTTCGACGACGGCATGACCGACGACGAGCTCGTCGCGGTGACCGACGAGGTGACCCGGGTCGCGGCGACGGTCGTCCCCGGTGGTGAGGTCGCCGGTGTGGTCGCCATGCGCCGCATGATCGAGAAGGTGCTCGACACGATGCTGCTGATCGTCGGCGGGCTGCTGTCGGTCGCGGTGGTGATCGCGCTGATCGGGGTCGGCAACACCATGGCGCTGTCGGTGCTCGAACGACGACGCGAAACCGCGATGCTGCGGACGATCGGGTTGTCCCGGTCCGGGGTGCGGAGCCTGCTGATGCACGAAGCGCTGCTCGTCGCGGCGGTGGCGTCCGCGCTCGGCGTGACGCTCGGGCTGCTTCTCGGCACGGCGGGCACGGCATCGGTTCTCGGACCCGACAAGGTCGGCTTCGGTGGTGTGCCGTGGCTGCAACTCGCCGGGATCGTCGTCGCCGGTGGTCTCGCCGGGGTGATCGCGTCGCTGGTTCCGGCGCATCGCGCGAGCCGGGTCTCACCGGTCGCTGCGCTGGGCGCTTGACCCTCACACGGTGTCAGGGCTTCCACTGGTCGCGGAAGGAGGTGGTTGTCGTGAGCACAACCCGTCACGGCCGGCCGGATTCCGATCCGGTGGAGGTACTGCTGGTGGAGGCGCTGTCCGATGCGAGCCCGTCGACCCGGCTGAAGGCGGCGCTGCGCGCCGGGACCGATCCCGATCCGCACCTGGTGGAGATCCTGGTGAGCCGGTGTGCCGTGGAACCGGACTTCTACGTCCGCGACATGCTCACCTGGGCACTGTGCCGGATGCCCGCCGACGTCACCGTGCCGAGGCTGCTCGGCGAGGTGCGATCCGGGAACGCGCAGGCCCGCAGTCAGGCCTTGCACACCCTGTCGAAGATCGGGGACCGGCGGGCCTGGCCCGACGTGTCGGCGCGGCTGCACGACCGGGACGACGACGTCGCACGCAGCGCGTGGCGTGCGGCCCTGGCGCTCGTACCGGCCGGCGCCGAGGGCGAGCTGGCCGCCGACCTCGGGGCCGCGCTCGGCCGGGGTGACCGGGAGCTGCAGCGCAGCCTGTCCCGGGCGCTGGTCGGGCTGGGGGAGCCGGTGCTCCCGGTGCTGGAGGCTGCGAAGGCGAGTCCGGATGCGAAGATCCGTGCCCATGCCGAGGCCACCGAAGCGCTCTATCGTGACCCCGACAGTGCATTCGCGCTGTCTGTGGAGACCGCGAAGCGGGTGGCGGTGACCGGACCGGAGGGATCCTGATGGCTGAGGTCGCGCAGTGCTGATCGGGGAAGTCTCACGACGTTCCGGTGTCAGCGTCCGCATGCTGCGTCACTACGACACGCTCGGGCTGGTGGTACCCACCGGTCGCACGACCGGTGGGTACCGCGAGTACTCCGCGGACGACATCCGGCGGCTGTTCCACGTCGAATGCCTGCGCACCCTCGGGATGTCGCTCACCGACGCCAAGCGGGCACTCGACGAGCCGGGCTTCGCACCGGCGACGCTGGTCGCCGAGCTCATCGGGCACACCCGCGCCCGGATCCGCGCCGAAGAGGAACTGCTCGCCCGATTGCTGCGGGTCGACGCCTCCGCTCCCGCGGACTGGGGCGACGTGCTGCAGGTCGTGTCGTTGCTGCACGCGCTCGAGTCGGACTCGGGAGGTCACCGGCAGCGAGCCGTCCTGATACAGGACGAGTCGGCACCGGTGCCCGTCGCCGCGCTGGTCGAAGCCCTGCTCGCCGAGGACGATCCGAACGTCGCCGGTGCGCTGCAATGGGCGCTCGCCCGCGCCGACGGGCACGGCCTTCCGGAACTGAAGGCCGGCCTGGATTCGCCGGACGCCGAGGTGCGGCGGCGCGCGATCACGGCGATCGCCGCGGTGCCGGACGCGGACGCGTCGAGCCTGCTGCGTCGCGCACTGGACGATCCCGACACCACGATCCGCGGTCGCGCCGCCCTGGCGCTGGGCTCCCGCGGCAGCGCCGACGCGCTACCGGCCCTCGTCGATCTCGTCGTCGAGGGCAGGCGCGACGTCGAAGCCGCCGAGGTGCTCGGGGCACTGGCCGGCGGTCCGATCGCAGCCGAGGATGTCGTGGCCGCGCTCGAACACCGATTGGCCGACGCCGCCGACAGTGCCGCTCGACTGCGTCTGGCGCAGGCGCTCGCCGAGATCCCCGGCAGCGCAGCCCGCGACGTCCTCGACCGGCTCGCGCGGGACGAGGATCGGACCGTCGCACTCACCGCGACCGCGATCGTCGACGCGCGAGGTGACGAGCCCTGACCGGTTACGCTCCCGGCGTGGCAGGAACGGGCAGGATGACGCGGGCGTCGCGGAGCGTGCCGTCCGCGCGGGTCGTGACGGTGCTGGCGCTGTGCTGGGCGCGGTTGTGCGGCGCGACGATCGGCTTCGACGAGCGGTCCGGTCTGTACGTGTGCACCGGCCTGCGGTGGGGTTTCGCCCGCGGCGGTACCACAATCGGCGGAGTCTTCCTCACGAACCGGTGGCCGTCGGACCGGTTGCTGCGCCACGAGGCGGTCCACGCCGACCAGTGGGCACGGTTCGGGGTGGGATTCGCCGTGCGGTATCTCGTCGAGGAGATGCGGAACCCGGGTCTGTGCAACCGGTTCGAGATCGAGGCCGGCCTCGCCGACGGCGGCTACCTTCCCTGAGCGCCCCGAGCGCCCCTGAACGTCCTGAGCGAACGGTACATTCACTCGATCGAAGGAGACGAGCGATACATTCGCTCGGAAACGGGAGAGGGGGCCGACCGTTCAGTCGAGCCGGACGGTGATCTTCTCGGTTGCGACCCGCCGCTCGGTGGCGTCGGCGTCGGGATTGGTCACCTGCACCAGCGACGCGCCGGCCGCGAGGACCGCGAGCAGCCCCGAGATCAGGTCGTCGACGGTGGACCAGTCGCGACTCGACAGCACCCGGGCGCCGCTGCCGATCCCGGCCGACGATGCGGATTCGCGTGCAGCGGAAAGAATTTCGGCAGAGGACCGCCCGTCGACCGCGGCACCGGCGTCGCCCGACGACCGGAACTGGTCGCCGTGCATGCGCACGTGCGTGGCGTAGTCGGTCACCCCGACCGGCAGGTTCGGCACCGGCATCCCGAACGCGTCCAGGGACAGCGCCGCGACCTCGGCGACATCGGCGACGTCGTCGAGCCGGTCCGCGGTGACCAGCGCCAGCTCGGCATCGGGATCGGCGTCCAGCACGACGTCGGCGCCCGCCCACCACGCACCGAGCAGCACTGCTGCCGTCTGCCAGTGCGCGGGCAGCAGCACCGCGACCCGGCCGCCGGGCAGCAGCCCGAACTCGTCGCGAATCATGTTGGCGGTCTTCGCCGCCCAGTTCGCGAGCGTGACAGCCGACAACTCGATGCGGGCGCCGGTCGCATCGTCGTACCAGGTGATGCGCGGACCTGCCGGGTCGGCGGCCAGGATCGGATCGAGCAGGGCGTCGGTCAGGGTGGTCACGGAGTTCTCTTTCGTCGGGGTGATCAGTTGACGCAGCGGGTCCCGTTGCCGGCGTCGATCGGGTCGGCGGGTGGGGCGGGTGTGGCGGTGCCACCGGCCGGCGTCAGCTCCGACGCGGCCGTGCCGGTGGTCGACCCGGACGCACCGGAACCGGGGCCGTCGTAGCCGGCTGCCAGCACGACCGTGACCTGACCCTTGGGCAGCGACCTGTCGGCGACGATGTCGAGACCCCCGAGCACGGCGGCCACGGCCTTCGCCTCGTCGGAATCCGGGTCGGCCGCGAACACCGTCGACGTCTCCACCGGATCGCCGCTCCCGACCACCCCGTAGTTGCCGACCTCACCCTCGGTGAAACCCTCGTCCGTCAGGGCGGCCGACACGGTGGAGGCGAGACCGGCGACGTCCCCGGCGTTCGCGACGTCGACCGTCACCGAGGAGCGGTCGACGTCGGGTGCGACCGCGGTGGTCGCGGCGACCTCGGTGGCTTCTGCGGTCTCGACGCCGCTGAGGGACGCCACGAACGACCGCACCGCGGCCGGATCGACCTGCACGACGGACTCGCCGTAGTCGGTCATGGCGTTGATGTCCTCGACGGGAATGGTGGAGAACTGCACCGCACCGCCCGACAGGTCCTGCATCTGTGTCGCCAGATCGAGGATGTCCCAGTCGTCGTCGAGCACCACCGACCGCTGCACCGCCGCGGTGAGCTGACTCAGCTTCGACGGATTGCTCAGCGTCTTCGCGCTGAGCACCTTCTGCACCAGGGACGCCATGAACACCTGCTGCCGCACGATGCGGTCGAGGTCGCCGCGTGGCAGATCGTGGCGTTGCCGGACGAAGCTCAGCGCGTCGGGTCCCTGCAGGGTCTGCTTGCCGGCGGCGAACCGTGCGCCCGACAGCGGCTCGTCGACCGCATTGTTGAGGCAGACGTCCACGCCGCCCACCGCGTCGGTGAGCAGCACGAATCCGAGCAGGCCGACTTCCGCGTAGTGGTCGACTGTGACGCCGGTCAGGTTCGCCACCGTGTCGATCAGGGCTTCGCGACCGGCCCGGGAGGAGTCCTTCTCCGCGGTCGCGTCCGATTCGCCGTCCTCGACGAGCCGGATGCGCTCGAGTTCCTTCGTCGCGCCGTACGCCGCGTTGATCTTCGACATGCCGATGCCCGGCACCTCGACGTACGCATCGCGGGGGATGGACACGGCCGTCGCGGAACTGCCGTCGTTGGGCACCCGGATCAGGATGATCGTGTCGGTGTTGTTGGCGACCTCCTCGCCGGCCCGCAGCGCGTCGAGTTCCCGTTGCGACAGTGCGTTGCCGTGCGCGTCGGTGCGGCTGTCGGTGCCGACCAGAAGGATGTCGAGGGCACCGTCCTCTCCACCGCCGAGCCCGAGACCGCCGATCGTCGCGAGCGAGGCCCGCAGCGAGTCGATGCTCCGCCACGCGAAACCGGTCACCACCAGGGTCAACGCCGCCAGCATCGCCATCGCGATGCGCAACGGACGGCCCTCGAACACCCGCGCGGCGACACTCGGGCCACGCTGCACGGGCGCGGTCTGCTGCCTGGTCCTGCGTGGCGCCGGCCTCTCCCGATCGCTGCGGGTGGGCGGCTCTGGCGGCACGTGCAGGTCCTCCTGTCGGGTGGCTCGGATGGCGTACGCCGCCGTCGGGGCGGCGCGGAACCAAGGCTACTGCGGGCACCGGCGCATCGTCGGGAGCCTCTCCGGCGTGCCAGACTTTGGCCGTGAACACAGTTCTGATCACCGGTGCCCGCGGTCAGCTCGGCCGGCAGTTGCTCGCGCGCGGCACGGCCGCCGGTGTGGAGATCCGCGGATACGGTTCCGACGAGCTCGACATCACGGATCCGCGCAGCGTCGCCGACGTCGTCCGGCCCGGGGACGTGGTCCTCAACTGCGCCGCCTACACCGCGGTCGACGCTGCCGAGACCGACGAGGACCGGGCAGCGGCGGTGAACGGTGACGGTCCGGCGGTGCTCGCCGCCGCGTGTGCCCGAGCGGGCGCCCACCTCGTGCACGTCTCCACCGACTACGTGTTCGCCGGCGACGCGACCGAGCCGTACCGGGTGGACGCGCCGACCGGCCCCCGCACCGCGTACGGGCGGACGAAGCTCGCCGGGGAACGTGGCGTCCTCGCCGCGCTGCCGTCCGCGCACGTCGTGCGTACCGCGTGGGTGTACACCGGCGACGACGGGGACTTCGTCGCCACGATGCGACGTCTCGAACGCGAACGCGACACCGTCTCGGTGGTCGACGACCAGCGCGGATCTCCGACGTTCGCCCGCGACCTCGCGGACGCGCTGCTCGAACTGGCCGCTCGCACGGGCGGTCCGGATCCGGTGCCCGGCGGGGTGCTGCACGCCACCAACGCGGGGGAGGCGACCTGGTTCGATCTGGCCCGGGCCGTGTTCGCGGAGATCGGGGCGGACCCCGAGCGGGTGCGGCCGTGCAGCAGCGCCGAGTTCGTGCGGACCGCGCCGCGCCCGGCGTATTCGGTACTCGACGGCAGCGCGTGGGCCGCGGCGGGCCTGACGCCGTTGCGTCCGTGGCGTGAGGCACTGCACGCAGCGCTGAGCACGACGGAGGTCCGTGGGTGACGCGCGACGCCGTGGCGTCCGAGCCGGGCACCGACCGGCCGGGGGACGTGTCCGGGGACGGACTGCGTGATTCGGAGCACTCGGATGCGGCCGCTAAGGTGGCCCGCGTGAGTGCGAAGCTGGCCGTGGTGACGGTGACCTACTCGCCCGGCGAGCACCTGGAGCATTTCCTGGCGACGCTGACGGGTGCGACGGAACTGCCGACACAGGTGATCATGGCGGACAACGGGTCCACCGACGGGGCGCCGGAGGCCGCCGAGGCCGCGCACCCGAACGTGCGGTTGCTGCACACCGGCGGGAACATCGGCTACGGCGGCGCCGTGAACCGCGCTGTCGCCGAGGTCGATCCGTCGGCCGAGTTCGTCGTCGTCGCCAATCCGGACGTGCGGTGGGGGCCGGGATCGCTGGACCGCCTCCTCGAAGCCGCGCAGCGCTGGCCGCGGGCCGGAGCCCTGGGCCCGCTCATCCGCGAACCGGACGGCAGCATCTATCCGTCGGCGCGCAGCGTGCCGACTCTGGTCTCCGGCGCCGGGCACGCCCTGCTCGGCACGGTGTGGCCGTCGAACCCGTGGACCCTGCGCTACCGCCAGGACAACGAGGCGGTCGCCGAGCGGGCGGTGGGCTGGCTGTCCGGATCGTGCCTGTTGCTGCGGCGCGCGGCGTTCGACGCGGTCGACGGTTTCGATTCGCGCTACTTCATGTACATGGAGGACGTCGACCTCGGAGACCGGCTCGGCCGCGCCGGCTGGCTCAACGTCTACATCCCGGACGCCGAGGTCACCCACGCCAAGGGGCACGCCGCCGGACGCCATCCGGAGCTGATGCTGCCTGCCCATCACGACAGTGCCTACCGGTTCCAGGCGGACCGGCACCCGCACCTGTGGCAGGCCCCGCTGCGGTGGGCGCTGCGCGCCGGCCTCGCGGTGCGTTCCAGAGTGGCGGTCGCGGCTGCGGTCCGCGAACGCGATCGAGAGAATTCCGGCACCGTGACGGACGGCCGGCAGAGTGATCAGGGGAGACGAGATGACGAGTGACGCAGCACCGCACACCGATGCGGTCATCCTGGTCGGCGGCCAGGGCACCCGCCTGCGGCCACTGACGCTGTCGGCGCCGAAGCCGATGCTGCCCACCGCCGGTGTGCCGTTCCTGACGCACCTGCTGGCCCGTATTCGGGAGGCCGGGATCAAGCACGTCGTGCTCGGCACCTCGTTCAAGGCGGAGGTCTTCGAGGAGCACTTCGCCGACGGCTCCGATCTCGGTCTGGAGATCGAGTACGTCACCGAGAGCGAACCGCTCGGCACCGGCGGCGGTATCCGCAACGTGCTGCCCAAGCTGCGCGCCGACAACGTCATGGTGTTCAACGGTGACGTCCTCGGCGGCACCGATCTCGGGGCGATCCTCGACACGCACACCCGGACCGACGCGGACGTGACCCTGCACCTGGTGAGGGTCGGGGACCCTCGCGCGTTCGGTTGCGTGCCGACCGACGCCGACGGCCGGGTCACCGCGTTCCTCGAGAAGACGCAGGATCCGCCGACCGATCAGATCAACGCGGGCTGCTACGTGTTCAAGCGGGAGATCATCGAGTCCATCCCCGAGGGCCGTCCCGTCTCGGTGGAACGCGAGGTGTTCCCGGCGCTGCTCACCGAGGGCAAGCGCGTGTTCGGGCACGTCGATGCCGCGTACTGGCGCGACATGGGTACCCCGGAGGACTTCGTGCGCGGATCGGCGGACCTGGTCCGCGGCATCGCGCCGTCGCCGGCCCTGCCGGGGCAGCGCGGCGAGTCGCTCGTGCACCCGGGCGCGTCGATCGCTCCCGGTGCGCTGCTGATCGGCGGAACCGTCGTCGGTCGCGGCGCCGAGATCGGCGCCGGGGCGCGCCTGGACGGTGCCGTGATCTTCGACGGTGCGAAGGTCGAGGCCGGTGCGGTGATCGAGCGGTCCATCATCGGATTCGGCGTGCGGGTCGGACCGCGTGCGCTGATCCGGGACGGCGTGATCGGTGACGGCGCGGACATCGGCGCCCGCTGTGAACTGCTTCGCGGTGCACGGGTGTGGCCGGGCGTGACCATCCCCGACGGCGGGATCCGGTTCAGTACCGACGTCTGACCGCACGAGATACCTTCGACCGACTGCGTGGGTGGTGACCTGTGAAATTCGAACGCTATGTGGCTCTGGGGGATTCGTTCACCGAAGGAGTGGGTGACCCGGACCCGTCGCGTCCCAACGGGATACGCGGATGGGCCGATCGGGTAGCGGACGAACTGGCCGCTGCCGGGCCGGATTTCGCGTACGCGAATCTCGCGGTGCGCGGGCGGCTCATGCGGCAGATCCTCGCCGAGCAGGTCGACGCGGCCGTCACCCTGAACCCGGACCTGGTCACCATCTACGCCGGCGGCAACGACGTCATGCGGCCGAAGCTGGACCTGGACGCGATGGCCGCCGAGTACGACGACGCGATCGGCCGCCTCGCCGCGACCGGCGCGACCGTCGTGATGTGGACCGCCTACGACGTCGGATGGGCGCCGGTGTTCCGGCACCTGCGCGGCCGGATCGCGACCTACAACGAACTCGTTCGCGAGATCGCGGACCGGCGCGGTGCGACGCTCGTCGACTACTGGCGTTTCGGCGAGTACCGGGACTACCGCATGTGGGATTTCGACCGCCTGCACATGTCGCCGCTCGGGCACCGCAACATGGCCGCACGGGTGCTCGATGCGCTCGGCGTCGAGCACGGCATCGAACCGGTCGTCCTCGAACGGATCCCGGAGCCCGCACCCGCCGAGCAGCGACGCGAGGACCTGCGGTGGATGCGGGACTTCCTCGTTCCCTGGGTCGGCCGCCGGGTCCGCGGCACCTCCTCCGGTGACGGGATCACCCCCAAACGGCCGACGCTCGCACCGGTCGAGACCGCGAACCGGGGTGGCTCGCCGGTCGCGTGAGTAGGCTCCGGGGATGACTCCCGACACGGTCGTCGTCCGAAAAGTCGGTCCGGTCACGACGATCGGACTGAACCGCCCGCACATGCGCAATGCCGTGGACAGACCCACCGCCGAGGCACTCGCCGCGGCGTTCCGGGCGTTCGACGCGGATCCCGACGCGGCCGTCGCCGTCCTCCACGGTGAGGGCGGAACATTCTGTGCCGGTGCGGATCTCAAGGCGATCAGCACGGGCGACGGCAACCGCGTCGCGCCCGACGGGGACGGACCGATGGGCGTGAGCCGGATGCGGCTGTCCAAACCGGTGATCGCGGCGATCTCAGGGCACGCCGTCGCCGGGGGCCTGGAGCTGGCTCTCTGGGCGGACCTCCGGGTCGCCGACGACGACGCGGTCCTCGGCGTGTTCTGCCGCCGATGGGGTGTGCCGCTCATCGACGGCGGCACCGTCCGGCTGCCACGGCTGATCGGGGAGAGCCGCGCGATGGACCTCGTCCTGACCGGCCGCCCGGTCGCTGCCGACGAGGCGCTGAGCATGGGACTGGTCAACCGCACGGTTCCGGCCGGGACGGCGCTGGACGCGGCCGTCGAACTGGCCACCGAGATCGCGGGATTCCCGCAGACGTGTCTGAGGCAGGACCGGCTGTCGGTGCTCGAACAGGCGGGCCTGACCGAGGATCAGGCGATGCTCAACGAATTCCGTCGGGGTACGACGTCACTGGCCGACGGTGCCGTGGCCGGCGCCGCGCGGTTCGCCGCCGGTTCCGGCCGGCACGGCTCGTTCGACTGAGCGGGCCGCCGCCAGCGCCACCAGATGCTCGATCGTGTCGCGCTCGGCGTCGTCGGGCAGCGCGTCGACGGGCCACCACCGCAGATCCGTGGATTCGGCACTGCGCGTCGGCACCGCACCGGGCGGTGCCGTCACCAGGAACCGCAGGTCGAGATGCCGGGTAGGAATCCCGAGCGAGCACGTGATCGGGTGGGTGTGCGCCGACAGCAGGTCCGGATCGATGACGAGGCCCTCGATGCCCGATTCCTCGGTGGCCTCGCGCAGTGCCGCGTCGACCACGGTGTCGTCGGATTCCTCGCAGTGCCCGCCGAGCTGGATCCACCTGCCCACCTTCGGATGCAGGGTGAGCAGCACGTTGCGATGCTCCGCGTCGAGCACCAGCGACGACGCCGTGATGTGTCCGGGCGCGTGGGCACGCAGGCAGCCGTCCGGCGCCGAGCCGAGGAACGCGAGCATCGTGTGCCGCAGCGATTCGGCGTCGGCAGAATCGGTGTCCCAGGCCAGGAGCCGCTCGGTGGCGGACTCGTGCAGCGAACGCGCCGACATCGCTACAGCTCCAGCAGCGCGGCGTCGGCGGATGCGGGTTCGCGCGGCTCGGGTGCGGTGAGCGGATGCCCGACGGCGATCGCGCCGAGCGGCGACCAGTCGGCGGGCAGACCCAGTTCCTCGCGCACCACGTCGGGCGCGAAGATCGTCGATCCGATCCAGCAGCTGCCGAGCCCGCGCACGGCGAGCGCGACGAGCAGTCCCTGCACGGCGGCACCGGCCGCGACCGTGAACATGGTGGCCTCGGCCGCGGTCCGGCGCGCGTCGGGATAGGTGTGCGCGCCGTCGGGCACCCAGAACGGGACGAGGACCTCGGGGGCGTCGTAGAGAATCGCGCCGCGGGCCAGCCGGCGTTCGATCGCGGCCGCGTCCAGTCCGTCTGCCGCCAGGTCCTCGGCCCAGCGGTCGCGCATCCGGTCGAGCAGCCGGCGGCGCACCTGCTCGGTGCGCACCCACACGAACCGCACCGGGCGCGTGTGGTGCGGGGCGGGGGCGGTGAGCGCGTCGGCGACCGCGTCGCGCAGATCCTCCGGGTCGACGGGTTCGGCCGCGAAGGTCCGCACGGACCGGCGCAGCAGCAACGCCTCACGACGCCCCTGGTCGAGAGCCTCGTCGGCGCCGAGCCAGAACAGGTCCTCATCGCCGCGGCGGATCAGGTCCTGGGCCGTGGAACCGTCGTCGACGGTGTCGAGACCGCGCACGATCGCCACCGGAACCCCACCGAGCTTGCCCTTGACGAGGTCGCCGGCGGCGGCGAGTTCGTCGGCGAGGGCGACGGAGGTGACGAACAGTTCGTTGCCCTGCGAATCGTGCGAGCCGGCGTAGCCGTGCAGGACCGGCAGGCCCGCGGCACCGATCGCGGCGTCGGTCTGGCCGACGCGCCAGGCGCGGCCCATCGTGTCGGTGACGACGACGGCGACGGTCACCCCGAGCAGCGAGCGCAAGCGTTCACGCAAGGCGGCGGCGCTGGCGTCGGGGTCCTCGGGGAGCAGCGCGAGTTCGCCGGAGTCGACATTGGAACCGTCGATCCCGGAGGCGGCCTGGACGATGCCGAGCCGGTTCTCGGTGATGAGCGTGCGTCCCTTGCGGGCCAGCACACGGACCGCCTCCTGGGTGACCAGCCGCCGCCGCAGCGCATCGCGCGCGTCCGGGTCGGTGGGGGACTCGACGATGCGTCCCTCGGCCTTGGAGACGATCTTGCTGGTGACGACGAGGATGTCACCGTCGACGAGCCACGGCGCAGCGGCGGCGATCGCCTCGGCGAGATCGTCGCCGGGCCGGAACTCGGGCAGTCCGGTGACCGGGATGATCTCGATCGGCCGGCCGGGTGCGTGGTCGCGCACGTCGGTGCTGGCGGTCGCGTCGGGGGACATCACAGGCTGACTCCGGCGAGTTCGAGTGCGGCGCGCGCCATTTCGGCGGTCGCTGCGGGGTCGGTCATGAGCAGGGGAACGCTGCGGACGGCCACGCCGGGAACGTCGGCGGTGTCGGTCTCGTGGACGAGCCAGCCGTCGAGGATGCCGGTGCCGCTGCGCGCGCCGTAGTGGCGGCCGACGGCTTCCGCGGTCGATTCGATGCCGATCACGTCGAGGCACGCGTCGGCCATGCCGCGCAACGGCTTCCCCCCGACGACCGGAGACAGGCCGACGACCTTCGCGGAGGTGGTGCGCAGGGCGCCGCGGATGCCGGGGATGGCGAGGATCGCGCCGATGCTCACCACGGGGTTCGACGGAGCGAGGATCACCGCGTCCGCCGATTCGATCGATTCCAGCACTCCCGGTGCAGGTTTCGCTTCGTCGGCGCCGATGTGCGCGAAGGAATGGGTCTCGACCGCCGCGCGGTGCCGCACCCACCATTCCTCGAAGTGGATCGCGCGGCGTTCGCCGTCGGCGGGGTCGGTGATCACGACGTGGGTTTCGCTGCGGTCGTCCGACACCGGGAGCAGCGTCACCCCGGGCTTCCATCGGGTGCACAGCGCTTCGGTGACCGCGGAGAGCGGATATCCGGTGCGCAGCATCTGGGTGCGGATGAGATGGGTCGCCAGGTCCCGGTCGCCGAGACCGAACCAGTCGGGGTTCGCGCCGTATGCGGCGAGTTCCTCCTTGGCGTTCCACGTTTCGTCGGTGCGGCCCCAGCCCCGTTCGGGGTCGATGCCACCGCCGAGCGTGTACATGCATGTGTCGAGGTCGGGACAGATTCGCAGCCCGTGCATCCAGACGTCGTCACCGACGTTGACGACCGCGGTGATGCGGTGCGGGGCGTCCACGGCGAGGTCTCGCCCGGGTTCGATGCCGAGCAGCGCGCGCAAGCCGGTGAGGAACCGGGCCCCGCCGACACCGCCGACCAAAACTGTCACGTTCACAGGACAAGCCTAGGGGGTCCGTTTCGTGACTGGTGAGGCACCGCCCGATGGGGTGAAATGTGAGGAATGCGACAGGGTGAATTGTGCCGGGTGTCACCGGGTGAATTGCGCCGAGCGTGACGCGGCCTACTCCGAAGTGCTCGATGGTAGCGAATACGTCCGTTCGGCTTGACCGCGACACGCCCAACGTGTGTAATCACATACGTGTCATTCCGACATTTCGAAACGCAGGATCGTGTGCGGAATATGCATATACGACCGGCCTTCGCGGAATGGCCCGGGGTAGATCCCCGAATGTGAAGGATGCAGCGCTGCAGGTTAGGAGGCGTGTATGGCCGACGAGCGCGAATGGTTCGAGGACTCTCGGATCGACACTGCAGTCGAGGGCATCTGTGCCGAAGGCGGGCACGACGGACAGCCGACGTCGTCGGTGTTGAGTCTGATTGCAGGACTTTCTGATCCGTCGGACGTCGAGGAACAGTGGCAGGACCGTGCGCTGTGTGCGCAGACCGATCCGGAGGCGTTCTTCCCCGAAAAGGGTGGATCGACGCGGGAGGCCAAGCGGATCTGCTTGGGGTGCGAGGTGAAGGACGAATGCCTCGAGTACGCCCTGGCCCACGATGAGCGGTTCGGCATCTGGGGTGGTCTGTCGGAGAGGGAAAGGCGGCGCCTCAAGCGGGGCATCGTCTGAGATCGGGACCGGTCCGGTACGGGGAGTTCGGACAAGGTGGAATGCCGGTCTGCTTGGGGGTGAGGGTCGGGTACTCGATGGGGGTCGAGTATCCGGCCCTCACCCTTTTCCGAGCAGTCGCCACCGAGCCGTAGTCGTCACCGAGTCGCAGTCGTCACCGACGACCGGTCCTCGCCGAGATCACCCGGTTCAGTCTTCGCCGAGATCCCCGAGTTCGGGATCGACGACCTCCGGTTCGACTCCCAGATACGTTGCGACCTGGTGCACGAGCACGTCGTGGACCAGATCGGTCAGGTCGTCGGGATCCTTCGCGCGCAATTCGAGGGGCCGGCGGAACAGGACGATGCGTGCCCGCGTGGCCGCGCCGCGACGATCGATGCCGGCCGGGACGAGCCGCGACAGCGGCACCGGACCGTCCGCGACGACCTCGTCCGGCCAGTTCACCGAGTCCGGATCCAGCGCACGGATCTTCGGGACCTCGTCGACCGCGATGTCGAGCTTCGTGAGGCGGTCGTGCCACTGCGCGTCGATCGGGGCGAACGCACCGAGCACGAGCAGATCGAATTTCTCGGCCCGCGACTTCCACACCGGAAGGTCGTGGGGGAACATCGGCCCGCGGATTCCGCGTCCGCGACGCGCGACGGATCGGGACGTCACGGGGCGGGGCCGACGAACGCGAGACATGTAGGCGACACTACGACACGGGACTCGAATTGTGCCGTTCCGGTGTGTCCGGATAGTCGCGACGCGACGGGCGCGCTACGCTCCCATCCGTGAGAACACTGCGTCGATGCTGCCGGCCTGGGTGCAAGAACCCTGCTGTTGCGACGCTGACCTACGTGTACTCGGATTCCACGGCGGTCGTGGGACCGCTGGCCACGGTGGCCGAGCCGCACTCGTGGGATCTGTGCGAATCGCACGGCTCGAGGATCACTGCGCCGAAGGGCTGGGAACTGGTCCGGTACGAAGGTGCGTTCTCGTCGGGTACACCCGACGAGGACGATCTGACCGCGCTCGCCGAGGCGGTGCGGGAGGCCGGTCTGGGCGATCGCGGTCACGGTCACGGCGACTCCGACGAGTCCGACGCCGCCCCGCGGCAGGTCGCGCAGCCGACGACACGCACCGGCCGTCGCGGACACCTGCGTGTGCTGCCGGACCCCACGTCCTGAGTACAGCAGTCCTGAGCACAACAGTCCTGAGCACAACAGTCCTGAGAACTGCCGGCCCGAGTGCTCCACTAGGCTGATCGCTGCCGCGCTGCGGAGGGTGGCGTGCGTGTACGACGATCAGGAGCAATAACAGTGGCGAGATCTGCCGAATCCGTGGCCGCCGTCGTCAAGGCATACGACGTGCGGGGCGTGGTGGGTGACCAGATCGACGCGGATTTCGTCCGCGAGGTCGGTGCGTCCTTCGCCCGGCTCGTGCGCGACGGCGAGAAGCCGGCGACGCGGATCGTCATCGGTCACGACATGCGTGAATCCTCGCCCGAGTTGTCCCGCGCGTTCGCCGAGGGCGTCACCGCCCAGGGGCTCGACGTCGTCCACATCGGGCTCGCCTCGACCGACCAGTTGTACTTTGCCTCCGGGCTCCTCGACGCCCCCGGCGCCATGTTCACCGCCAGCCACAACCCGGCCCGCTACAACGGCATCAAGCTGTGCCGTGCCGGCGCGAAGCCCGTCGGTCAGGAAACCGGCCTCGCCACCATCACCGCCGAACTGGTGTCCGGGGTACCCGCCCACGACGGTGCGCCGGGCACGATCACGGAGCAGGACGTCCTCGACGAGTACGCCTCGTTCGTCCGGGGCCTGGTGGATCTGAGCGCGATGCGGCCCCTGAAGGTCGCTGTGGACGCCGGGAACGGCATGGGCGGGCACACGGTGCCGGCGGTGTTCGATGTCCTCCCCGTCGAACTCGTGCCGCTGTACTTCGAACTCGACGGCACCTTCCCGAACCACGAGGCGAACCCCCTCGATCCGGCGAACCTCGTCGACCTCCAGCAGCTCGTGCGCGAGTCGGGAGCGGACGTCGGTCTGGCGTTCGACGGTGACGCCGACCGTTGCTTCGTCGTCGACGAGCGCGGCGAGCCGGTCACCCCCTCCGCGGTCACCGCCCTCGTCGCAGCCCGCGAGCTCGCGAAGGAACCCGGCGCGACGATCATCCACAACCTCATCACCTCGCGGGTCGTGCCCGAACTCGTCACCGAACTCGGTGGCGAGCCGGTCCGCACCCGGGTGGGTCACTCGTTCATCAAGCAGCAGATGGCCGAGACCGGTGCGGTCTTCGGCGGGGAGCATTCCGCGCACTACTACTTCCGCGACTTCTGGGGCGCCGACTCGGGGATGCTCGCGGCCCTGCACGTGCTGGCCGCGCTGGGCGGGCAGGAACTCCCGCTCTCCGAACTCATGAGCTCCTACGAGCGGTACGCCGCGTCCGGTGAGCTGAACTCGACCGTCGACGACGCCGCGGCACGGACCGACGCGGTGCTCACCGCGTTCGCGGACCGCGCCGAGTCGGTGGACCGGCTCGACGGGGTCACGGTGAACCTGCCCGGCAACGCATGGTTCAACCTGCGTGCCTCCAACACCGAACCGCTGCTGCGCCTCAACGTGGAGGCGCGCACGGCGGAAGAGGTCGACTCGCTGGCGACGGAAATCCTGGCCATCGTGCGTTCGTGACGGCGTGCGTTCGTGACGGAAATGTTCGTGACGGGGATAATCGGGTGTGCCCGGGCTGCTGCGTCGGGCCGGTTCGAATCGGCTGAAGGAAGGTGGCGCAGTGATGACGGCTCCCTCGCCGCTGTTCGACTTCGATGACTCGAGCGCTCTGATCGCGGCCGACATCGACGGCATCCTGCGCATGTCGGCGCTCGGCGGCGCGCAGATCCGGGCGACGGCATCCGCGGTCGACGAACAGGCACTGGACCGGTTGCACGACCTGCACCCGCGCAGCGTCGTCCTCGTCGGCGGGGACGCTCGCTCGGCGCGGGCCGCCGAACTGGTCGTCGCGATGCTGGCCGCGCACGCGACCGTGCCGCTGGTCGTCGCACCGACCACCCCGACCTGGGTAGGACCGCTCGATGTGGTGGTGGTCGCCGGTGACGACGCGGGCGACCCGACGCTCGTCGAATCCGTGGCCGCCGGGCTGCAGCGCCGCGCGGAAGTGGTCGTGGGCGCACCCGACGAGGGCCCGATCCGGGCCGCGGTCGCCGGGCGGGCCCTGCTGCTGCCCCCGCGCATCCACCTGCCGTCCGCCTACGCGCTGGCCCGCCACGTCGCGGTGTTCTGCGCGGTCCTGACGGCGATGGCCGCGACCAAGGTGCGCCCGCACGTGCCGGACCTCGCCGAACTCGCCGATGCGGTGGACAACGAGGCAGCCCGTAACCATCCGTCCAACGAGGTGTTCCACAATCCGGCGAAGTCGCTCGCGGTGCGCATGCAGTCGCGTCGGGTCGCGCTGGCCGGGGATTCGCCCGCGACCACCTCTCTCGCCCGCCACGGCGCGGAGATGCTGCTGCTCGGGGCCGGGATGATCGCCGCGGCCGCGTCGCTGCCGGATACGCTCGTCGCGCGGGATCGCCTGGTGGCCACGACCTCCGGGACCGGTGAACCGTACGACCCGTTCTTCCACGACGAGCAGCTCGACGGGCCGATTCCGGAGGCTCCCGTGCGGGTATTCGTGCTCAGCACGGACGACGATCGACGGGCTGCGCAGCGTCGCGCAGCTGCATTACCGGATATGGAATTGGTGTCTGTAGTGGGGGAAACGGAGTCGCGGGCAGTGCCGCCCGTGCTGGAACAGGCCTTGGTGCTCGCAGCCCGGATCGAGATGGCCGCCGCCTATCTGCGTCTGGCCGGGGGCCGGTAGTGCGCCGACTCGAAGGTGCGCTGCGCTCCTATGCCTGGGGGTCGCGCACCGCGATCGCAGAGTTGTGCGGGCGCCCGGTGCCGTCCGATCACCCGGAAGCGGAGCTGTGGCTCGGCGCCCATCCGGCGGATCCGGCGAAGGTGCTGTCGGAGGACGGGGAGGCCCCGGTCTCGCTGCTCGACGTCGTCGAGTCCGACCCGCACGGGCAGCTCGGATCCGGGACCGTCGACCGGTTCGGCGCCCGTCTGCCGTTCCTGCTCAAGCTTCTCGCGGCGGAGGAGCCGCTGTCGCTGCAGGCGCATCCGAGCGCCGAGCAGGCCGCGCAGGGCTACGCCCGCGAGCAGGAGCTGGGTGTGCCCCTCGATTCCCCGATCCGCAACTACCGGGATCCGAATCACAAACCGGAGCTCGTGGTCGCGCTCACGCGCTTCGAGGCGCTCGCCGGATTCCGGGACGCGGCACGCACCGTGGAGCTGCTCGAGGCGCTCGGTGTGCCGGAACTGGATCCGTACGTGGGCCTGCTGGCCGGTCAGCCCGACTCGGGTGGGCTGCGCGCCCTGTTCACCACGTGGATCACGTTGCCCCAGCCGGTGCTGACGTCGCTGCTGCCGCGGGTGCTCGACGGCTGTGTGACCTACCTTGCGACCAACGGGCGCCCGCGGGTGTTCGCGGAGGAGGTGCGGACGGCCCTCCAGCTGGCCGAGTTCTATCCCGGCGACGCCGGCGTGCTCGCGTCGCTGCTGCTCAACCGCATCACCCTCGAACCGGGGCAGGGCCTGTACCTCGATGCCGGCAACCTGCACGCCTATCTGAGCGGCATGGGCGTCGAGATCATGGCGAACTCCGACAATGTGCTGCGCGGGGGACTGACTCCCAAGCACGTCGACGTGCCGGAGTTGCTCAGGGTTCTGGACTTCCGGTCCCCGGACGTGCCGATCCTCGAAGCCGTCCCCGCGGGTGAGGCCGAGGTCTGCTACCGCACCCCGGCGCCGGAGTTCGCGCTGTCGCGTCTGGAACCCGAGCCGCACGCGAAGGTGTCGCTCGCCCCCTGCGGCCCGCAGATCCTGTTGTGCACCGCGGGCGCGGTGCACCTGGACTGCGGCGGTTCCGGCCTCGACCTGACGCCCGGCCATTCGGTGTGGATCTCGGCGGCGGATCCCGAACTGACCGTCGAGGCGCTGACCGCCGGGACGCAGGTGTTCCGGGCCTGTCTCGGCGACCGGTCCGCCCTGTAACCGTCGCCTGATCGGCGCGTGCGACCTCCGCCGTGACCACGCGCGACACCACCCCGGCGCCCGGTTGTGTTCCCTGCCACATGCTGCGCGCCACCCACGGCGTTGACGCGGCGTGTCGCAGCGTGGCAACGTCGGCGCATGTCGATCGTGCACGAGCCAGCGTCCGCAGACGACTCCGATGTCGCGCCCCGTGATGGACGGCGGCGCGTGCAATTCCACGAGGCCAGCCGAATGCTGTTGCGCAACTCCGTGCTCGATGCGATGCGGGACCTGCTGACCGTGCGGGACTGGTCCTCGATCACGATGACCGACGTCGCACGCCGCGCGGGGGTGAGCCGCCAGACGCTCTACAACGAGTTCGCGTCCCGCCAGGGGCTCGCCCAGGCGTACGCGCTGCGACTGGCCGACCAGTTCGTCGACGCCGTCGACGACGCGGTCTACTCGAACGTCGGCGACGCCCGCCGGGCGTTGGCGGTCGGTTTCGCCGCGTTCTTCGCGGACAGCAGTTCCGATCCGCTCGTGCAATCGTTGCTGCGCGGCGACGCCAAGCCGGACCTGCTGCGACTGATCACCACCGAATCGGCACCGCTGATCGACCGGGCGTCGGGCCGGCTCGTCGAGACGTTCCGGCGCAGCTGGGTGCAGGCCTCGGAGACCGACGCGACGATCCTGGCGCGGGCGATCGTGCGCATCGCGATGAGCTACATCGCGATGCCGCCGGAGTCCGACCGGGACGTCGCCGCGGACATGGCGTATCTGGTCGGGCCGTTCCTGGACCGCGTCACCGGCGGACAGTGACCGTCGCTGCACGGGCCGTCGCGGCACGGATACCGGCGGGTACGGCAGCGGCACTCCGCCGCGTGGTTGTATAGCCTGTTCGACAAACCGACTGTCAACAGGAGAGGCGCTCACACGTGTCCGACAACAAGCTCGTGGCCGACCGGCTGAACGGCATCGACTTCAAGGTCGCCGACCTGTCCCTCGCCGAATTCGGGCGCAAGGAGATCCGGCTGGCCGAGCACGAGATGCCCGGCCTGATGGCACTGCGCCGCGAGTACGCCGAGGTGCTGCCGCTGAAGGGCGCGCGCATCTCGGGTTCGCTGCACATGACCGTGCAGACCGCCGTGCTCATCGAGACCCTCGTCGCGCTCGGTGCCGAGGTGCGCTGGGCGTCGTGCAACATCTTCTCCACCCAGGACCACGCGGCGGCCGCGGTCGTCGTCGGCCCGCACGGCACGGTCGAGGAGCCCAAGGGCGTTTCGGTGTTCGCCTGGAAGGGCGAGACGCTCGAGGAGTACTGGTGGGCAGCCGAGCAGATGCTCACGTGGCCCGGCGAGCCCGCGAACATGATCCTCGACGACGGCGGCGACGCCACGATGCTCGTTCTCAAGGGCGCCCAGTTCGAGAAGGCCGGCGTCGTGCCCCCGACCGACGAGGAGCACGACTCCACCGAGTACCAGGTCTTCCTGCAGCTCCTGCGCGAGTCGCTGGCTGCGGATTCGAAGAAGTGGACCACGGTCGCCCAGTCGGTGCGCGGTGTCACCGAGGAGACCACCACCGGCGTGCTTCGCCTCTACCAGCTCGCCGCCGCCGGTGAGCTCGTGTTCCCGGCGATCAACGTCAACGACTCGGTCACCAAGAGCAAGTTCGACAACAAGTACGGCACCCGCCACTCCCTGCTCGACGGCATCAACCGCGGCACCGACGTCCTCATCGGCGGCAAGACCGCGCTGGTCTGCGGCTACGGTGACGTCGGCAAGGGCTGCGCGGAGGCCCTCCGCGGCCAGGGTGCGCGCGTGTCGGTCACCGAGATCGACCCGATCAACGCGCTGCAGGCGATGATGGACGGCTTCGACGTCGTCACCGTCGAGGAGTTCGTCGGCAAGGCCGACATCGTGATCACCTCGACCGGCAACAAGGACATCATCACCTTCGATCACATGAAGCAGATGAAGCACCAGGCGATCCTGGGCAACATCGGTCACTTCGACAACGAGATCGACATGGCGGGCCTCGAGCGTGCCGCCGACGTCACGCGGATCAACATCAAGCCGCAGGTCGACGAGTTCGTCTTCCCCGACGGCCATTCGATCATCGTGCTGTCCGAGGGCCGCCTCCTCAACCTCGGCAATGCGACCGGCCACCCGTCGTTCGTGATGAGCAACTCGTTCGCGAACCAGGTCATCGCCCAGATCGAGTTGTGGACCAAGCCGGACGAATACGACAACGAGGTGTACCGCCTGCCCAAGCACCTCGACGAGAAGGTCGCGCGGATCCACGTCGAGGCGCTCGGTGGCAAGCTCACCAAGCTGACCAAGGAGCAGGCCGAGTACATCGGTGTGGACGTCGAGGGCCCGTACAAGCCCGAGCACTACCGCTACTGATCGGGGTCGGGAACCGAAGCAGCATGGGCGTTCTCATCGTCGTCGAAGGACTCGACGGGGCCGGTAAGCGGACACTGTCCGCCGGTCTCGTCGAGTCCTGGCGGGCCGCGGGCGCCCGCGTCGCCACGCTCGCGTTTCCGCGCTACGGGCAGTCCGTGCACGCCGATCTCGGTGCCGAGGCCCTGCGGGGCCGTCACGGGGACACGGCGTCGAGCGTCGAGGCGATGGCGCTGCTGTGGGCGCTCGACCGTCGCGATGCGGCCGACGAGTTGCGGAAACTCCTGGCCGACAACGACATCGTGCTGCTGGATCGTTACGTGGCGTCGAACGTCGCGTACACAGCGGCCCGCAGGCACGAGGGAGCATCGGGACCGGCGGCCCAGTGGGTGCGCGAGATCGAGTTCGACCGGTTCGGCCTGCCGGTGCCCGATCTGCAGTTGTTGCTGAAGGTTCCCGTCGAGCTCGCGGCCCAGCGGGCGCGGGACCGCGCCACCGCCGACGCAACCCGCGACCGGGACGCGTACGAACGCGACGGCGACCTCCAGATCCGTACCGGTGAGGTGTACGACCAGTTGGTGCAACAGAACTGGATGTCGCCGTGGATGGTCGCTGGACCCGACACCGATCCGGTACAACTCGCCGCGCAGATATCAAATCAGCTTCAGCACGGTGAAGGAGTGACACGATAGACGGTATGAAGCCGAGGATTCTCGTCGTCGACGACGACACCGCGCTGGCCGAGATGCTCACGATCGTCCTACGGGGCGAAGGTTTCGAACCTTTTGTGGTCGGGGACGGCACACAGGCACTCGGTGCCGTGCGCGAGATCCGGCCCGACCTCGTTCTGCTCGACCTGATGCTGCCCGGCATGAACGGCATCGACGTATGCCGCGTGCTGCGGGCCGATTCGGGTGTGCCGATCGTCATGCTCACCGCCAAGTCGGACACGGTCGATGTGGTGCTCGGGCTCGAATCGGGCGCCGACGACTACATCGTCAAGCCGTTCAAGCCGAAGGAACTCGTCGCCCGCGTGCGGGCACGGTTGCGTCGGACCGAGCAGGAACCCGCCGAGATGCTGTCGATCGGGGAGATCACCATCGACGTCCCGGCTCACAAGGTCAGCCGCGGCGAGGAACTCATCTCTCTCACCCCCCTCGAGTTCGACCTGCTGGTGGCACTGGCCCGCAAGCCGCGGCAGGTGTTCACTCGTGAGGTGCTGCTCGAACAGGTCTGGGGTTACCGCCACGCCGCGGACACGCGCCTCGTCAACGTGCACGTGCAGCGGTTGCGCGCGAAGGTCGAGAAGGATCCCGAGAATCCCGAGGTCGTGCTGACGGTGCGCGGCGTCGGCTACAAGGCCGGACCGCCGTGATCCGTGCTTACCGACTGCGGCGGCGGATCACTCGTAGGACTCTGCCGCTGCTGAGGTGGTCCCGTTCGCTGAGTAGCTGGCTCACCCACACGTGGCGCCGATCGCTCCAGCTGCGGGTCGTGGTGTCGACCCTGACACTGTCGCTGGTCGTGATGCTGGTGCTCGGGGTGGTGCTGACCAGCCAGATCACCGATCGTCTGCTCGAAGTGAAGATCAACGCGGCGACCGAGGAGATGGAGCGTTCCCGGGCGCTCGTCGAAGGCCAGCTGGCCGGCGCCGACGACACCGGATCGCTGAGCGTCCGGCTCGACAGCGCCCGGGCCACGCTCACGAACCGCGGAAGCGACGCCGGTCAGGACACCGGTGTCGCGGGTACCTTCGATCCGGTGCTCATCGTTCCCGGCGACGGGCCGCGCGCACCGACGTCGAGCGGCCCCGCCGATCAGATCCCGCAGAACCTGCGCGCCTTCGTGCAGAACGGCCAGATCGCCTACCAGTTCGCGACCGTCGACGATCCCGACGGTTACTCCGGCCCGGCGCTGATCGTCGGCAGTCCGACGTCGTCGAACATCGGCACGCTCGAGCTGTACCTGGTGTTCCCGCTGGCGGGGGAGGAGAGCACCCTCGCGCTCGTCCGCGGCACCCTGCTCGTCGGTGCGCTGGTCCTGCTGGTCCTGCTCGCCGCCATCTCGATGATCGTCGCCCGTCAGGTGGTGCTGCCCATCCGATCCGCGTCGCGGATCGCGGTGCGCTTCGCCGACGGTCGCCTCAAGGAACGCATGCCGGTGCGCGGCGAGGACGACATGGCCCGGCTGGCGATGTCGTTCAACGAGATGGCCGAGAGCCTGTCGCGGCAGATCACCCAGCTCGAGGAGTACGGCAATCTGCAGAAGCGGTTCACCTCGGACGTCAGCCACGAACTGCGGACTCCGCTGACGACCGTGCGGATGGCGGCGGACCTGATCCACGACGGCAGCGACGAACTCGATCCGTCGCTGAAACGCGCCTCCGAACTGCTGGTCGCCGAACTCGACCGGTTCGAGAGCCTGCTCGGCGACCTGCTCGAGATCAGCCGGCACGACGCCGGTGTCGCCGAACTCGCCGCCGAGCAACTCGATCTGCGCATGTGCGCGCGGGCAGCGGTGTCCACGGTGCGGCACTTGGCCCGCGAGACCGGAACCGAACTCATCGTGGATCTGCCGAACGAGCCGGTCAACGCGGAGGTCGATCCCCGGCGTGTCGAACGCATCCTGCGGAACCTGCTCGCCAACGCTATCGATCACGGTGAGGGCAAGCCGATCCTGCTGCGGTTGCGCGCCGACGACGCCGCGGCGGCGTTCGTCGTCCGCGACCAGGGCATCGGCCTGCGGCCGGGGGAGGAGAAGCTCGTGTTCAACCGGTTCTGGCGCTCCGATCCGTCCCGGGTGCGCCGGTCCGGCGGGACAGGTCTGGGATTGGCGATCAGTGTGGAGGACGCGAACCTGCACAAGGGCAAGCTCGAGGCCTGGGGCGAGCCGGGCAAGGGCGCGTGCTTCCGGCTGACGCTGCCGCGCGAGCTCGGACGCAAGGTCGGGCGGAGTCCACTGCCGCTCGTCCCGACGAACGCGCACGCGATACAGGGCAAGACGCCCCCTGCCGCCGACACCGCGGCGCCGACGGTCGTCGAATCCGCCCCGCCCGAAGGAGCGACCCCGTGAGCGGTTCGCTGTCGCGGCGCGTCGCCGCGCCGGTTCTGCTGCTGGCGCTCCTGCTCGGGGTCTCGGGCTGCGCGAGCCTGCCGGATTCGTCGTCCCCGCAGGCGATCGGCACCATCGCCCGCCCCTCCGCGACCACGGAGGTCGCCGCGCCCGCACCCGGCCGCGAGCCGGATCTGCTGCTGCGCGACTTCCTGCTGGCGAGCACGGACCCCACCAACAGGCACCAGGCGGCGCGCCAGTACCTCACCCCCGAGATGACGAGTCGCTGGGACGACGCGGCCAGCGCCACGATCGTCGAGAAGGTCGACGTGCTGCCGGAATCGCGCAGCGGCGACCGTGCCACCTACGTGATCCGGGCGACCCGCGTCGGCTTCCTCGAAGAGGGCGGCCTCTACCGCGCGGACCAGGGCCCCTTCGAGGAGAAGGTCACCCTCGTGCGGACCGACGGAGAATGGCGGATCGACGATCTGCCGCCCGGCGTCGTCATGGACCGGCCGCAGTTCCTCAACACCTACCAGCGACGCTCGCTGTTCTTCGTCGACCCCTCCGGACAGACGGTCGTGCCCGACCCCCGCTGGATCGCCGGCACCCAGGAGCAGGCCGCCTCCCAGCTCATCGAGTTGCTGGTGGAGGGCCCGAAGCCGTCGCTGGAGCCGGCCGTGCGCAATCTCCTCGACGACGTCGACGTCATCGGTCCCATCACCAAGGCGGACGGCCGCACCGCGCAGGTCGGTGTCGGACTCGGCGGTATCCGGGTGGACTTCCAGGGCGCAACCGGGCTGGCCAAGCAGGACCGGGAGCTTCTCGCGGCCCAGGTGATCTGGACGCTCGCGAACGCCGAGATCTCCGGTCCGTACGTGTTGCTCGCGGACGGGCAACCTCTCGACGAACGGTTCCAGAACGGCTGGACCACCGCGGACGTGGCGTCGACGAATCCGCTCGCCACGTCGAGCGCGACCATCGGTCTGCACGCGGTGCGTGGCGGTGGGCTGGTCGCCGTCGCCGAGACGGGTGTCACGCCCGTGCCCGGGTTCTTCGGCAGCACCACCGGCCTGCAGTCCGTCGCGATCTCGCACGACGGTCAGCTCGTGGCCGGTGTCGTCGGAACCGGACGGCCGGAGCCCGAACCCGCCGTCGAGCTGATGATCGGCGGGTACGGGGACGCGGCAGCGGTGCGTGCGGCGGAAGGCAGTTCGATCAGCAGACCCTCGTGGTCGATCGACGACAACTCCGTGTGGGCGGTCGTGGGCGGCACCTCCGTCGTGCGGGCGATCCGGGAACCCGGCACCGGGCGGGTGACGGTGGTTCCGGTCGACGCAGGCCCCGTCCTGGCGTTGGGCGAGCGGATCAGTGAGTTGCGTCTGTCGAGGGACGGTGTCCGCGCAGCGCTGATCGTCGACGGCCGGGTGTACACGGCGATCGTGGTGCAGTACCCGAACGGTGAGTTCGCGCTGACAGCTCCGCGCGAGATCGCCATCGGGCTCGGCAGTCCCGCTCTCTCGCTCGACTGGAGCACCTCGGACACGGTGGTCGTGGCGCGGGCGGCGTCCGACATCCCCGTCGTCCAGGTCGCCGTGGACGGTTCCCGGATGGACGCGCTGCCCAGCCGCAATCTGACCCCGCCGGTGGACGCCGTCGAGGCGTCCACGACCACCGAGTTCGTGGCCGATTCACGCGCGGTGTTCCAGCTCAACAACAGTGACCCTGCCGGCGACCGCTACTGGCGAGAGGTTCCGGGCCTGGCGGGACTGACCGCGATTCCGGTGCTGCCCGGCTGAGCACCTGTCGGTGCCCTCCGGCACTGCGCATGTCGGTGCCCTCCGGCACAGTGCGGCGCATGTTGCAGGCCCTGCTCGATCTCGTACTGCCGCTGGAATGCGGCGGTTGCGGCCGGTCCGGCATCCGGTGGTGCCGTCACTGCGCCCGCGACCTCGGCGATGCGCCCGCGATCGTGCGGCCGCGTGTCGATCCGGGTGTTCCCGTCTGGGCGCTCGGGTCGTACCGGGGTGCCCACCGGCGCGCGGTGATCGCTGCGAAGGAGCAGGGCCGTCGCGACCTCGCGGAGCCGCTGGGGGTGGCACTGGGGGCTGCGATCGTGCGGCTGCGTCGGTGGGGCGAGCTCCCGGCCGGACCCTTGGGTGTGGTGCCCGCGCCGACCCGGGCGCAGGCGGCGCGAGCCCGGGGCGGCGACCCGGTCACGCGGGCCGTGCGCGCCGCTGCGGCGCACGATCGCACGTTGCGCGTGATCCCGGTCCTCGAGACCGCTCGTGGGGTCCGGGACTCCGTGGGATTGTCCGCCGCGCAGCGGCACCGGAACCTCGCCGGACGGGTGCGGCTGCGCCGGGGAAGCGATGTGCCGAGGGAGTTCCCGGTGCTCCTCGTGGACGACGTGATGACCACCGGAACGACCGCGACGGAGTCCGTGCGAGTGCTCACAGCAGCCGGATTCCGTCCATGGGGAGTGCTTGTGATTGCTGCCGCGTAAGTGTGCGCGAGTGAAATTCAGCGGAACGGTGGCACTCGCGGAGGTTCCGTACTACCGTCGCCCTCAGACCCGGAAAACACTGGTAGACGGGTGGAAACGTTCGATCCGCCGGTTCCGGGCGGAGCGCTGATGCGCTCATCGAACATGCCGGTGCGCGGGCTGCACCGGCCGTACTCGGGAGGTACGAGTGACGACCCCTTCGAAGTCCAAGGTTTCCGCTGCAGGTCTCGATGGCGAAGCCGCCGGTCCCAAGGCAGACATCGTCGTCAAGGGACGCAACGTCGAGGTTCCGGACCACTTCCGGATCTACGTGTCCGAGAAACTCGCCCGATTGGAGCGATTCGATCCGACCATTTTCCTTTTCGATGTCGAACTGCAGCACGAGCGCAACCGCCGTCAGATGAAGAGTTGTCAGCGCGTCGAGATCACCGCCCGGGGTAAGGGCCCGATCGTCCGTGCCGAGGCGTCCGCCGACAGCTTCTACGCGGCCTTCGAGTCGGTTACCGACAAACTCGAATCCCGTCTGCGGCGTACCAAGGAGCGTCGCAAGGTCTCCTACGGTGACAAGACTCCCGTTTCCGTTGCCGCCGCCACCGCGGTGCTCGCTCAGGACGATTCGCTCGGAATCTCGCGGGATCTGGCACAGGAGTTCGAAGCGGAGGACAAGGGCGGTCCCGGTCGGATCGTCCGGACGAAGGAGCACAAGGCCGAGCCGATGACCGTCGACGACGCCCTGTACGAGATGGAACTGGTCGGCCACGACTTCTATCTGTTCCACGACAAGGAAACGGACAGGCCGTCGGTCGTCTACCGTCGGCACGCGTTCGACTACGGCCTGATCAGCCTGGTCTGAATGCCCGGTCGGAGCGGTCGCAATCGCAACCGCTCCGGCCGAACGCCTACCATGGAATCCGGCCGGGGACCGACGAGGCCCTCGGCCGGATTTTCTTGTCCGTGCACGAACCCGAGATTGAGGACGAACACCCAGTGCTTTCGCTGACGAAGCTGCTCCGGATCGGTGAAGGTCGCATGGTCAAGCGACTGAAGCACATCGCCGAGCACGTCGAATCCCTGTCGCCGGAGTTCGAGGCGCTCACCGACGCGGAACTGCGCGCCAAGACGGACGAGTTCCGCAAGCGGTATGCGGACGGGGAAACCCTCGACGACCTGCTGCCGGAGGCGTTCGCGGTGGCCCGTGAGGCCTCCTGGCGAGTTCTCGGACAGAAGCACTACACGGTGCAGATCATGGGTGGCGCGGCGCTGCACTTCGGCAACATCGCCGAGATGAAGACCGGTGAGGGCAAGACCCTCACCTGTGTGCTGCCGGCCTACCTCAACGCCCTGTCCGGCGACGGTGTGCACGTCGTGACCGTGAACGACTACCTCGCCAAGCGCGACTCCGAGTGGATGGGCCGCGTGCACCGCTCCCTCGGCCTGAGCACCGACGTGATCCTGTCGGGGCTCACCCCTGCGCAGCGCCGCGCGGCCTACGCCGCGGACATCACGTACGGCACGAACAACGAGTTCGGCTTCGACTACCTGCGTGACAACATGACGCACTCGCTCGACGACCTGGTCCAGCGTGGGCACAACTTCGCGGTCGTCGACGAGGTCGACTCCATCCTGATCGACGAAGCCCGGACGCCGCTGATCATCTCCGGCCCCGCGGATGCGTCGAGCAAGTGGTACTCCGAGTTCGCGCGGATCGCGCAGATGCTCGAACCGGAAACCCACTACGAGATCGACATCCGCAAGCGGACCGTCGGCGTCCACGAGGCGGGCGTCGAGTTCGTCGAGGACCAGCTCGGCATCGACAACCTGTACGAGGCCGCGAACTCGCCGCTGGTGAGCTACCTGAACAACGCCATCAAGGCCAAGGAGCTCTACACCAAGGACAAGGACTACATCGTCCGCGACGGCGAGGTCGTCATCGTCGACGAGTTCACCGGCCGTGTGCTGACGGGCCGCCGCTACAACGAGGGCATGCACCAGGCGATCGAGGCCAAGGAGAAGGTCGAGATCAAGGCCGAGAACCAGACCCTCGCCACGATCACGCTGCAGAACTACTTCCGTCTCTACGACAAGCTCTCGGGTATGACCGGTACCGCCGAGACCGAGGCCGCCGAGCTGCATCAGATCTACGGCCTCGGCGTCATCCCCATCCCGACCAACCGCGAGATGGTCCGCGTCGACCAGGGCGACCTGATCTACAAGACGGAGGAAGCGAAGTTCGCCGCCGTCGTCGACGACGTGGTCGAGCGGCACCAGAAGGGCCAGCCGGTCCTCATCGGTACCACCAGCGTCGAGCGTTCGGAGTACCTGTCGCGGCAGTTCACCAAGCGCGGCATCGTCCACAGCGTGCTCAACGCGAAGTTCCACGAGCAGGAAGCGCAGATCATCGCCGAGGCCGGCCGGTCCGGTGCGGTGACCGTCGCGACGAACATGGCCGGTCGCGGTACCGACATCGTGCTCGGCGGCAACCCGGACATTCTCGCCGACATCGCGCTGCGTCGCCGTGGCCTGGATCCCGTGCACACGCCCGAGGAATACGAGGCCGCGTGGGACGACACCCTCGAGAAGATCAAGGCCGAGGTCAAGGCGGACGCCGAGAAGGTCAAGGCGGCGGGCGGCCTGTACGTGCTCGGCACCGAACGGCACGAGTCCCGGCGTATCGACAACCAGCTCCGCGGCCGCTCCGGACGTCAGGGCGATCCCGGCGAGTCCCGGTTCTACCTCTCGCTCGGTGACGAGCTGATGCGCCGCTTCAACGGCGCCGCGCTCGAATCGATCATGACGCGGCTCAACCTGCCCGACGATGTGCCGATCGAGGCGAAGATGGTCTCGAAGGCCATCAAGAGCGCCCAGACCCAGGTCGAGCAGCAGAACTTCGAGATCCGCAAGAACGTCCTCAAGTACGACGAGGTGATGAACCAGCAGCGCACCGTCATCTACGACGAGCGCCGCCGGATCCTGCGCGGAGAGAACCTCGAGGGACAGATCGAGTCGATGATCCGCGACGTGGTCACCGCCTACGTCGACGGCGCAACCTCCGAGGGCTACGTCGAGGACTGGGATCTCGAGCAGTTGTGGACCGCCCTCCGGACGCTCTACCCCGTCGGGGTCGACTACAAGGAACTGGTCGCGGCGAACGAGGACCTCGGCCGGGACGAGTTGCGGGAGATCCTGCTCGAGGACGCGGAGAAGGCGTACGCGCGGCGTGAGGCCGAGATCGAGAGCATTGCGGGCGAAGGTGCGATGCGCGAACTCGAGCGTCGTGTCCTGCTGTCGGTGCTCGACCGCAAGTGGCGCGAGCACCTCTACGAGATGGACTACCTCAAGGAAGGCATCGGGCTGCGTGCGATGGCGCAGCGCGACCCGCTGGTCGAGTACCAGCGCGAGGGCTTCGACATGTTCACCGGCATGCTCGACGCGCTCAAGGAGGAGTCGGTCGGGTTCCTGTTCAACCTGCAGGTCGAGGCGGCGCAGCCGCAGGCACCGGCAACCGGCGGGGTCAGCGTGACCGCGGCCTCCGCCGCCGCGGCCGCGCAGAATGCGCCGTCGCTGACCAAGCCGGCTCCGGCTCCGGCCCCTACTCCCGCCCCCGCTCCGGCTGCGCTGCGTGCGAAAGGCCTCGACGACGGGGGCCGGCAGCAGCGCCTGACCTACTCGGGTCCCGCCGAAGACGGCAGCGCGCAGGTCAGCCGCAGCGGCGGGGCCGCCGCGGCAGCCCAGGCCGGCAGCCGGAAGGAGCGTCGCGCCGCCGCACGCAAGGACGCCAAGGGCGGTGCACGCCGCCGCTGACCGCCGACCGTCGGTCGTCGCGCCGGATCAGCCCAGCCACAGCGAGGTGATGAGCCAGCCGTGCGGGGCCCGGCGCGACGGCGCGACCCGGCTGATGCGGCCGGCCAGCGCGAGAACGCGATGGCCACGCGTGTAGGAACCGAACAGTTCCGCGGTGTCGGCGTCGACCGCACGAAGGCGGGTGCGCAGCAGCGTCGCACTGCCCGCGCCGGTGGACGCCGACCCTGTCGGCGCCATCGCGTCGCGCAGGGCGGGATGGAGCACCGTCTCCAGTTGCGTCTCCGGCCGGCGCCGGTCGAGAACTTCGAGCACCAGACGGACCGCGCGTTCGGCGAATGCGCTCGCCGTCGGATCGACTGCCGCTGTGAGCGGCGGAGTGGCCGGTCCCGTCCGGGCAGGGCGAGGTGACCTGCCGTCGTGCGTGGTGGTGCGCCGAGTGGCGTATCGGCGGGGCCGATCGCAGTTGTGCCGGGCGGGTGGCTCGTAAGGAGGGATCCGCAGGACGTGGCGGATCCCGGGGTTTTCGGACATGCATCTCCCTGGTGACGTGCGTGACGTATCGGTCGCGACCCGCGACGATGCACGGGTCGACCCCGGGAGAGGACGGAGCCGCGGTCATCGTGCCACAGCTGCGGCGCGCGCGCCCGCCGAGACACTCCGTGCCGCCGGGCCACTCCTGTCGCAGAGACCGGCGCACGAACTCTAGGGTGGGTACGTGCGGGGATTGGTACTGGATTTCGGTGGGGTGCTCGCGGGACCCGGCACGGACGGGCGTGCGCTCGCGGGCGTGGTGGCTGCGCTGCGCGGGCGGGGTGTGCGGACGGCGATCCTGAGCAACGACCCGGGTGGGCCCGGCGCGGCTCGGCTGCGCGAGCTCGGCGGGGGGCGCTTCGTCGACGAAGTGGTGCTCTCCGGCGACGTGGGTGTGGCCAAACCCGACCCTCGTAGTTATCTGCTCGTGGCGCAGCGACTGGGACTGGAACCGTCGCAGTGCGTCTTCGTCGACGACCTCGTCGCGAACGTGCGCGCAGCGGCCGCCACGGGGATGGTGGGAGTGCACCACGAGTGTCCGGATGCCGTTGTGGAAGAACTGACCGTACTCTTCGAGCTGAGCGCCGACGAAGAGGCGCCCGTGACCTCGGCGCCTGTGAACTCGGCGGCAGGGGACACGGTCACGGACCGGGGTGAGGGGGACACTCGCAGATGACGACCCGCATGACCGCGCAGGACGCATCGTTCTACTTCCTGGAGACGACGAACACGCCGATGCACATCGGGTCGCTGGCGATCCTCTCCGAACCGGAGGGTGGTCTCGACTTCGAGACGCTGCTGCAGCTCGTGGAACGCCGGATCTCGGAGGTGCCGCGCTATCGGCAGAAGGTGCGGGAGGTCGCCCTGGGACTGGCGCGGCCGGTGTGGGTGGACGACCGCGACTTCGACATCGCCTACCACGTGCGTCGCTCGGCGCTGCCCCGCCCCGGATCGGACGACCAGTTGCACGATCTGCTGGCGCGGCTGATCTCCCGCCCGCTGGACCGGACCCGCCCGCTGTGGGAGATGTACCTCGTCGAGGGCCTCGAGGGAAACCGGTGTGCGTTGTTCACGAAGTCGCATTCGGCGCTCGTCGACGGCGAGGACGCGCTGGACATCGGGCAGGTTCTCTTCGATTCCGATGTCGAACCCCGGCAGGTGCCCGAAGAGCTGTGGATGCCGGAGCAGGAGCCCTCGGACACCGCGCTCGTGATCGGCGCGCTCGCCGACCTGGTCGCGCGACCGGGAGAGGGCATCGCGCTGCTGCGTTCGGCCGTGGGCAACCTCGCCGCCACGGCGGCCGAGGCCGTCGACGTGGTCGGGCGCCTGGCGCAGACCGCCGCACAGTCGGCGCCGGAGAGCCCGCTCAACGAGTCGATCTCGCGCAGCCGCCGGTTCGCGGTGGTGCGGTCCGATCTGGAGCTGTACCGCAAGATCCATTCCCGGTACGGTTGCACCATCAACGACGTCGTGCTCGCGGTGATCTCCGGGGCGTTGCGCTATTGGCTGCTCTCGCGCGGCGAACCGGTGACCGAGGCGTCGGTGGTGCGCGCGATGGTGCCGATGTCGGTGTACACGCAGGATCCGGCCGACGTCGGCGACGCCGAGGGTGCCGAGACGATCCAGGTGCACCCGCAGGGGGAGGTGTCGACTTTCCTCGTCGACCTGCCGGTGGGGGAGCCGAACGCCGTGGTGCGGTTGTCGCACATCGCGCACGCCGGGGAGGCCTACGCGCGGCAGCGCCGCCGGATCGCGGCGCAGGCCATGATCCGGTTGTCCGGTTTCGCGCCGGCGACCATGCACGCGGTGGGGGTGCGGGTGGCCAGCGGCTTCTCGCAGCGCATGTTCAACCTGATGATCACCAACGCACCCGGTCCGCAGCACCCGCTCTACCTGGCCGGTATACCGGTCCTGGAGATGTACCCGGTGTCGCCGCTGCTGAAGAACCAGGCGTTGAGCATTGCGCTGACGTCCTACGACGGGTCCGTCTACTACGGTTTGAACGCGGACCGCGATGCGATGCCCGATGTGGGGGTCCTGACGTCGCTGCTCCAGGAAGCACTCGAGGAGTTGTTGGATGCCAGTAGGTAAGGGCAAGACGCGGGTCTACGTGCCGGCCACGATCGACATGCTGCAGCGGCTGGTGGCCGACGGCGAGGTCGAGGCGGTGAACCGCACGGCGTTCGCGGTGACGGCCGCGCTGCGCGAGGCCTACACGTCCGGGGACGACGAGGAACTCGCCGAGGTCGCCATGGCGGAGGCCGCCCGGGCCTCGCTGAGGCTCCTGGCGGCACGGGCGGACGACGAGTCCGCCACGGACGGGTCGGCCGAGGATCTGCCCGTGCGTCGGGTGGTGGTGGCCGCGGACGTCGAGGAGGCCACCCCGCGGCCGGATCTCGACGATGCGGTCGTCCGGCTCGCCGCACCCGTCACGCTGAAGTCGGTGGCGTCGGTCCACGTCGATCTCGAAGGAGCCGAAGCGGACGTGGCGCGGGCCGTGGAGGTCATCGACGCCGCGGACATGGGTGACGAGGAAGCCGAGTTCGTGCTCGGCGACGCGGAGGACCATCAGCTCGCCTGGTATGCGACGCAGGAGTTGCCGTTCCTTCTGGAACTCCTCTAGTTCCGGAACTGCTCCAGCTGTTTGTCGACTGCCTGGCCGTAACCTACGGCACCGTAGCTTTCTGGTAACCTACGGCACCGTAGGCATACCGGGGTGAGGAGAAGTGGTCGATGGGTTTGAAGGAGTGGATCGAGCGTCCCGCGGCGCACGTCTCGGCGTCCGAGCGGTCCGTGTCGAATCTCGTACGAGGCGCGGTCGCGCGATTCACGACACCGCTGCTGCCCGACGACTACCTGCACCTGGTCAACCCGCTGTGGTCCGCGCGTGAGCTGCGTGGGCGCATCGTCGAGGTGCGCCCGGAGACCACGGATTCGGCAACCCTCGTCATCAAGCCCGGCTGGGGATTCGACTTCGGTTACAACCCGGGTCAGTACATCGGCATCGGCCTGCACATCGACGGCCGGTGGCACTGGCGGTCCTACTCGCTGACCTCATCGCCCACCTGGAACGACAAGCTCATCTCGATCGCGGTCAAGGCGATGCCGGAAGGCTTCCTGTCGAGCCACCTCGTCACCGGCGTGCCCGCCGGCACGATCGTGCGGCTCGCGGCTCCGAAGGGCGACTTCGTGCTGCCCGACCCGCCGCCGGAGCGGATCCTGATGCTCACCGCCGGCAGTGGGATCACGCCGATCATGTCGATGCTGCGCACGCTCGACCGTCGCGCGGTCGACCGCGACGTCGAACTGCCCGACGTCGTGCACGTGCACTCGGCGCCGACCGCGGACGACGTGATGTTCCGTGCCGAGCTCGAGAAGTTCGACGCCACGCACGACCGGTTCCGGTCGCACGTCCAGCTCACCCGCTCGCAGGGGAAGTTCACCCTGGACCGGCTCGACGAGGTCTGCCCCGACTGGCGCGAACGCCAGACCTGGGCGTGCGGACCGCAGCAGATGCTCGACGATATCGAGGCGTTCTGGAAGAAGGCCGGCATCGAGGATCGTCTGCACCTCGAGCGGTTCGCGGTCACCCGCGCCGACACCTCCGGTTCGGGCGGCACCGTGACCTTCGCGAAGTCGGGCAAGACCGTCACCGTCGACGGCGCGACCACACTGCTCGAGGCCGGTGAGAGCGTCGGCGCACTGATGCCGTTCGGCTGCCGGATGGGCATCTGTCAGACTTGTGTGGTCCCGCTCGAGAAGGGGCACATCGTCGATCTGCGGTCCGGTCAGGAGCACGCCGAGGGTGAGCGTGTCCAGACCTGCATTTCCGCGGCTGCCGGGGACTGCACTCTCGACGCCTGACGTTCCACCGCCCGTTCCACAGCAAGGACCCTGAGTGGCCATCACCGACATCCGCGCGTTCGCGCACCTCAGCGATTCGGACATCGAAGCGCTGGGTCGTGAGTTCGACGCGATCCGCCGTGACGTCGAGGACTCGCGCGGGGTGCGGGACGCCCGCTACATCCGCAACACGATCCGGTTGCAGCGGGTGCTCGAGCTCGGTGGGCGGGCGGTGCTGTTCGGCTCCCGCCGGCGTCCGTTCTGGGTGCTGGGTACCGGGATGCTCTCGCTCGCGAAGATCATCGAGAACATGGAGCTCGGGCACAACGTGATGCACGGGCAGTGGGACTGGATGAACGACCCGGAGATCCACTCCACGTCGTGGGAGTGGGATCAGACGGGGCCGTCGGCGCACTGGAAGCGTGCCCACAACTACGCGCACCACACGTACACGAACATCGTCGGCATGGACGAGGACGTGGGATTCGGCATTCTGCGGATGACCCGCGACGAGGCGTGGCGGCCCCGCAACCTGCTCCAGCCGATCGCGAACGTGATCCTCGCCGCGACCTTCGAGTGGGGCATCGCCCTGCACGACCTGGCGGCCCAGAAGGAGGCCGACGGGGTTTCGCGCACGCAGTGGAACTCGCAGCCCAACAAGGACTTTGCGCGCAAGGCGGCACGTCAGGTCGTCAAGGACGTGGCGTTGTTCCCCGCGTTGACGGGCCCGGCCTGGCGCAGCACACTGTCCGCGAATCTCACCGCGAACCTGATCCGGAACCTGTGGGCGTACGCGGTGATCTTCTGCGGGCACTTCCCGGACGGGGCCGAGAAGTTCACCGTCGAGCAGTTCGAGAACGAGACGCACGCGCAGTGGTATCTGCGGCAGCTGCTCGGCAGTGCGAACATCTCCGGAGGCCCGGTGATGGGATTCCTGACGGGGAACCTGAGCTATCAGATCGAGCACCACCTGTTCCCGGATCTGCCGAGCAACCGGTATCCGGAGATCGCGGCCCGGGTGCGTGCTCTGTGCGCCAAGTACGACCTCCCGTACACGACCGGTTCACTCGGCAAGCAGTACCTGCTCGCGCTGCGGACCATCCACAAGCTCGCGTTGCCGGACCGGTTCCTCCGGGCCACCTCGGACGACGCGCCCGAGACCTCGTCCGAGCGCAAGTTCTCGCTGGTGCAGGGCGCCCGGGCCGCGGAGCTCGTGGTCGATCCGGTGACGGGCCGGCGGCGGGGTCTGCTGACGGCGTTGCGCACCCACGCGGAGGCGAAACTCACCGCTCGCCGCGCGAAACGATCTTGATTGTGATTCCTCTCACAGCGCGGAATCGGCTAACCTACGGCGCCGTAACTTACGGTAGGGTAGCCGCATGGCCATTTCGGACATCAAAGAGTATGCGCACCTGACGGAGGCCGACGTCGAGGCCATCGGCCGCGAACTCGACGCCATCCGTCGCGACATCGAGGAGGCGCGCGGCGAGCGGGATGCCCGCTACGTGCGCAACACGATCAGGCTCCAGCGTGGACTCGAAGTCGGCGGGCGTGCAGTGCTCTTCGGTTCCCGTAAGCGCTCGCTGTGGGTCCTGGGCACCGCCATGCTCTCGCTCTCCAAGATCATCGAGAACATGGAGCTCGGGCACAACGTGATGCACGGGCAGTGGGACTGGATGAACGACCCCGAGGTGCATTCGGCGAACTGGGAGTGGGACAACGTCGATCCGTCGGCGCATTGGAAGCAGACCCACAACTACCTGCACCACAAGTACACGAACATCCTCGGCATGGACGACGACGTGGGATACGGGCTGCTGCGCGTGACCCGCGACCAGCGCTGGAAGCCGTTCTACCTCGGCAACATCGCCTACAACGCGATCCTCGCGTCGCTGTTCCAGTACGGCATCGCGATCCAGCTGCTCGAGCTCGGCAAGGTCATCCAGGGTCGCGACGACCGCGAGCGCACCAAGGAACTCGGTAGCGAGGTGCTCGTCAAGCTCGGCAAGCAGACGCTCAAGGACTACGTGGTGCACCCGGCGCTGACCGGCAAGGCATGGAAGTCGACGCTCACCGCGAATGCGACCGCGAACTTCGTGCGCAACATCTGGACCAACGCCGTGATCTTCTGCGGGCACTTCCCGGACGGTGCCGAGAAGTTCACCAAGGCCGACGTCGAGAACGAAACGCACGCCGAGTGGTACCTGCGGCAGATGCTCGGTTCGGCCAACATCTCCGGTGGTCGCGTCATGGATTTCATGACCGGCAACCTCAGCTACCAGATCGAGCACCACATCTACCCGGACCTGCCGTCCAACCGGTACCACGAGATCTCGCTCCGGGTGAAGGCGTTGTGCGAGAAGTACGACCTTCCGTACACCACGGGTCCGCTCGCGGTGCAGTACTGGAAGTCGTGGCGCACCATCGCGAAGCTGTCGCTGCCCGACAAGTACCTCAAGGACACCCGGGACGCCGCTCCCGAGACGGCATCGGAACGCGGTTTCGGCGGCAAGGCCGAGATCGATCCGCTCACCGGTCGCCGGGTCGGACTGGCCACCGCGATCGAGAAGACCCGCAAGCGCGGATTCGTCCGCCGCGTCCTGGGAATGCGCTGAGCCTGGGAATGCGCTGAGCGACTCCCGTTGCTCTGCAGATCGGCCCCCGGCTCCCTTTCGGAGCCGGGGGCCGATCTGCGTCACCAGGCTTCGTTCTCGGTGAGCGCGGTGAGCAGTCCCCGCACGGCCTGGGCGCGGCGCAGGGACTTGCCTTCGAGGTTGTCGAGCGCGCACTCGGGGTCGGCCGGGGGACCGAGGTGGGTGCACCCGCGCGGGCAGTCCTCCACCGCCTCGGCCAGATCGGAGAACGCGGCGACGACGTTCTCCGCGGAGATGTGCGCGAGCCCGAACGAGCGGATGCCGGGGGTGTCGATGACCCAGCCGCCGCCGGGCAACGGCAGCGCCACCGATTGGGTCGAGGTGTGCCGGCCCTTTCCGACGCCGGACACCTCGCCGGTCGCGCGGGCCGCGTCCGGCACCAGCCTGTTGACCAGCGTGGACTTGCCCACGCCGGAGTGCCCGATCAGGGCGGTCACCGAATCGGTGATCATTTCGGTGAGCTCGCTGAGGTCGTCGTCCTTGCCGACGAGCATCACCGGCAGGTCCAGATCGGCGAACTGGGCGGTGAACTCGGCGGGGTCGGCGAGATCGGATTTCGTCAGGCCCAGCACGGGAGTCAGTCCGCCGGCGTAGGCCGCGACCAGTGCACGTTCGACCAGACCCGTCCGCGGCGGCGGATCGGCGAGTGCGACGACGATGAGCAACCGCTGCGCGTTCGCGACGACGATCCGCTCGAACGGATCGGTGTCGTCGGCGGTGCGTCGCAGCACCGTCTCGCGGTCGTGGACCCGCACGATCCGCGCGAGCGTGTCCGGACGGCCCGACAGGTCGCCGACGACGCCGACGCGATCGCCGACCACGATCGGGGTACGGCCGAGTTCGCGCGCGCGCATCGCCACGATCGGGCGATTCGGGTCGCCGCCGAGCACCACACCCCAGCGACCGCGGTCGACGGAGACGACCATGCCCTCGACGGCGTCGAGGTGGGCGGGGCGATCCTTGGTGCGCGGCCGCGAGCCCTTACCCGGGCGGACCCGGACATCGGACTCGTCGTACTGGCGCCGCCGGTTCAGGAGCGCGCTCCGGTCAGCATCGCCGCCCACAGCGACTCGAATCCGGGCAGCGTCTTGGAGGTGGTGCCGATGTCGTGGACGTCGACGTCGTCGACGACGAGACCGATGATCGCCCCGGCGGTGGCCATGCGGTGATCGGCGTAGGACTGCCATTGTCCGCCGTGCAGAGTGGCCGGTTCGATGCGCAGTCCGTCCTCGGTTTCGGTCGCGGATCCGCCGAGCCGGGCGATCTCGGTCACCAGAGCCGCGAGCCGGTCGGTCTCGTGGCCGCGCAGGTGCGCGATGCCGCGCAGCTGCGACGGGGTCGTCGCGAGTGCGGCGAGGGCCGCGACGGTCGGCGCGAGCTCCCCCACGTCGTGCAGGTCGATGTCGATGCCGGTGAGCCGCTCGGGGCCGCGCACCGTCAAGGTGCCGTCCGACCAGGTGACGGTCGCGCCTATCCGCTCGAGAATGACGCGGATCGCGTCGCCGGCCTGCGTGGTCGACTTCGGCCACATCGGGACCGACACCGTGCCGCCGGTGACGGCCGCGGCGGCGAGGAAGGGCGTCGCGTTCGACAGGTCCGGTTCGACCTCGACGTCGATCGCCCGAATCGGGCCCGGCACCACGCGCCACGTGTTCGCGTCGGCGGTGTCGACGTCGACACCGGCGGCGCGCAGCATCTCGACGGTCATGTCGATGTGCGGCATCGACGGCACCGGCTCCCCGCTGTGGTGGACGGTGACGCCCTCGTCGTAGCGGGCTGCAGACAGCAGCAGGCCGCTGACGAACTGCGAGGATCCGGACGCGTCGATGGTGACGGTTCCGCCGTGCAGTGCGCCGGCGCCGTGCACGGTGAACGGCAGTCGCTCGCCGTCGATGTCCGCGCCGAGGGACCGCAGGGCGTCCAGGACGGTTCCCATCGGCCGGGTCTTGGCCTGCTCGTCGCCGTCGAAGAAGACGTCCCCGTCGGCGAGTGCCGCGAGCGGCGGCACGAACCGCATGACGGTGCCGGCGAGCCCGCAGGCGACCTCGCCGCCGTGCAGGTCGCCGGGAACGACGTCGAGGGTGGTGCCGCCGTCACGTTCGGTGATCGTCGTACCCAGCCCGCGCAGGGCAACGATCATCAGGTCGGTGTCGCGGCTGCGCAGGGCCCCGGTGATCGTCGAGGGACCGTCGGCGAGGGCGGCGAGGATCAGCGCGCGGTTGGTGATCGACTTGGATCCGGGCAGGGTCACGGTGGCGTCGACGGGGGACTCGGCTCGGGGGGCTCTCCACAGACTCACCCGACCATCTTCTCCCATCGTCGCAGCCGGGTGTGCACCCGGCGCGTCCGACGCGGGGAAGTGGTCGTCGGAGCCGGCTGTCAGACTCGCCCTATGTGCGGCAGGTATGCGACGACGGCGGACCCGGCGACCCTCACGGCGGAGCTCGACGCGATCGACGAGACGGGTGGAGGAGGGGATGGTAGCGACAGCGGCGGTGACTTCAGCGCCGTCAATTTCAACGTCGCCCCGACGACGCGGGTGCTCACCGTGGTCGCCCGGCACGATCGCGAGAATCCGGAGGAGCCGGTGACGCGTCGGATCCGTCGCATGCGGTGGGGTCTCGTGCCGCCGTTCGCGAAGGAGATCGGCAGGAGCGCGCCGCTGTTCAATGCCCGCTCCGAGTCGGTGGCCACGAAGCCGTCGTTCGCGCAGTCGCTGCGGTACAAGCGCTGCCTGGTGCCGATGGACGGCTGGTACGAGTGGCAGGTCGAACCGACACCGGACGGGAAGACCGCGAAGGTGCCGTACTACATGTCCCCGGAGGACGGTTCGCGGATCTGCATGGCGGGCCTGTGGGCGGTGTGGCGCGACCCGACGGTTCCCGACGCGGCGCCGCTGGTCAGCACCACCATCCTGACCGCCGACTCGGTCGCGCAGTTGCGCAACGTCCACGAGCGGATGCCGCTGATCCTGCCGCCGGACCGGTGGGACGCCTGGCTGGACCCGGACAGCCTGGGGCATCCGGACCTGATCCGTCCGAGCCTCGAGGCGGTCTCGGCGATCACGGTCCGGCGGGTCTCCCCGAAGGTCAACAGCGTGCGCAACAACGGTCCCGAGCTGCTCGTGCCCGACGACGGGAGCGGTGAGCAGATGGCGCTGTTGTAGGCGCGGCTAGGACAGCCTGAGCAGGTGCGGGTACTTCGCGCGACGGTCGGCGGGCACGATGGAGTTCAGCACGAACCGGATCTGCAGGGTCGTGTACTCGTCGAGTGTGTAGTGCCGGCCGAAGTGCCACTGCTTCAGCGCCCATCCGTGGGCGAGGAGCATGAAGTCGAAGACGATGAGGTCGACGTCGACCGGGCTGAACTCCCCGGACGCGATACCGGTTTCGAGGGTGGCGCGCAGCGGTGCCGCGGTGGCGACCTCGAGCTCCTTGATACGTTCCCGGCCGGCCTTGTCGAGCGTGCGGCTCTCCCGGTAGGTCAGGACCACCGCGTCGAGGTTGGAGTCGACGACCTCGAGATAGCGGCGCATGCCCGCGGCCAACCGCTCCACCGGGTCCTCGCCGGCGGCGTCCATCGCCGGTTCCAGCTGGTCGCGGAAGGCGTCGAGGATCGAGGTGACGGTCGCGAGGAGCACGTCCTCCTTGCCGCCGAAGTACTTGTAGATCAGGCCGACGCTGACTCCCGCCTCGTCGGCGAGGGCCTGCATCGACATCTGGTGGAACCCGGTCTGCTCCATCAGGCGCACCGCGGCCTCGAGCACCTGCTTGCGACGCGAGTGGGCGCGCACGGCGCGCACGGCCTCGTCGACGTTCAGCGCGTCGTCTCGGGTGGTCATGGGGGTACTCCTCGTCGCCGATGGGTGGATTCACAGTACCGATCGGGCGGATGTGCCCGGTCAGCGCGCGGCGGTCACGAACCGTTCGAGCAGCCGGGCCGTCTCGTCGGTCTCGATGAGCCGGCCGATCTCGTCGATCTCGGTGGCGAAACCGTCGGTTCCGCGTGCCGCGGCGATGCAGCGCTTGGCCGCGCCGTAGGCGGCCGGAGGCAGCGCCGCGAGCCGCTGTGCGTGCCGCATCGCAGCCTCCTCGACGCCGCCGTCCTCGACACTGCCGTCCTCGACACCGCCGTCGACCACCCAGTGCACGATCCCGAGCCGGTGCGCCTCCCGTCCGTCGACGAGTTCGGCGCCGAGGACGATCCGGGTGGCGACGGCGGGCCCGGCGATCCGGGTCAGCCGCTGGGTGCCGCCGGCGCCGGGCAGCAGCCCGAGCCCGACCTCGGGCAGGCCGAGCCGGGAGGAGGTGCCGGCGATGCGGAAGTCGCAGGCCAGCGCCAGTTCGAGGCCGCCGCCGGTCGCGGCGCCGGTGATCGCCGCGATCGACGGTTTCGGCAGCTCCGCCAGCGTCTCCAGGGCGTCCTGGAGACGCTTCGCGAAACGGGCGAGACGTTCCCGGCGATCGGGGGCGGTTCGCCAGGAGTCCATCATCGCGATGTCGGCTCCGCCGCAGAAGTGCCGGCCCGCCCCGCGGATCAGCAGCGACCGGACGCGGGTGTCGGCGCCGAGTTCCGCGACCGCCGCGGCGAATCCGGCGGTCTGTTCCTCGTCGAACGCGTTCACGGCGGGGCGGTCGAGGGTGATGATGCCGACATGGCCTTCGCGTCCGACGACGACGGTCATGGCTTCTCCGTTTCTGCTGGTGGATCGTGTTGTACCGGAACGGAACTCGTCCGATGTTTCAACACCCGGGCGTCTCAGATGCCCAGGTCCTTGGCGACGATCGTCTTCATGATCTCGGTGGTGCCGCCGTAGATCGTCTGGATGCGGGCGTCGACGAACGCGCGGGACACCGCGTATTCGCGCATGTAGCCGTAGCCGCCGTGCAGTTGCAGGCAGCGGTCCGCCACGCGCACCTGCAGTTCGGTCGTCCACCACTTGAGCCGTGCCGCGCGGGCCGCGGACAGCTCACCGGCGACGTGCTCGGCGATGCAGTCGTCGAGGAAGGTGCGGGCCAGATCCAGTTCGGTGGCCAGCTCCGCGAGCACGAACCGGGTGTTCTGGAAGCCGGCCACCGGCTTGCCGAACGCCTTGCGTTCCTTGACGTACTCGACGGTCTGCGCGAACACTCCCTCCGCGGCGGCGACCGCGCCGATCGACAGCGAGAGCCGTTCCTGCGGCAGGTTGTGCACGAGCTGGTGGAAGCCCTGCCCCTCCTCGCCGAGCCGGTTCGCGACCGGCACGCGCATGCCGGTGAAGGTCAGCTCGCTGGTGTCCTGGGCGTGCAGGCCGATCTTCTCGAGGTTGCGTCCGCGGGAGAATCCGGGGGTGTCGGCCTCGACGACGAGCAGCGTCAGCCCGTTGTGCGGGTCGGGCGAGGTGCGGGTCGCGACGACGAACAGGTCCCCGTTCTGCCCGTTGGAGATGAACGTCTTGGCTCCGTCGACCACGTAGTGGTCGCCGTCGCGGACGGCGGTGGTGCGGATGCCGGTCAGGTCGCTGCCGGCGCCGGGCTCGGTCATCGCGATGCCCAGCACGGTCTCGCCGGTCACGACGCCGGGCAGCCAGCGGGCCTTCTGCTCGTCGTCGGTCATGTCCGTGAGGTAGGGCAGGACCACGTCGTTCTGCAGGGAGAACGCGATGCCTGCGGCGGCGTTCCCGGCGCGGTTGACTTCGTCGATGAGGATGGCGTTGTAGCGGAAGTCGTCGACGCCGGGGCCGCCGTACTTCTCGTCGACGGAGAAACCGAGCAGCCCGAGCTTGCCGGCGTCGGTGAACAGGGACCGGTCGAGGCGCGACGCCCGTTCCCAGTCCTCGTGCACCGGCGTGATCCGGTCCCGGACGAAGTCGCGGGCGACCTCGCGGAACTGCCGGTGTTCGGAGTCGTATTCCAGTCGTGCGTTCATGGTGTCCGTCCTTGGGCCGGTGCGGCGGTGCTCACCGGGCGATCTTCGAGGCCGTGGGGGTCGTGAACAGGCCGGCGGCGTACTCGCCGGCGGCGGTGTCGGTCGCCCGGTAGTGGAGTTTCTTGCCGGTCGCGCTGACCGGCAGCGACTCGACGAAGCGGTAGGCGCGCGGTCGTTTGAACGCCGACAGCATCGGGTGGTCGCGACAGTGGGCGTCGAGGTCGTCGGCGGTCGGGGCGGGTTCGTCGGCGACGATGTAGGCCACGACGATCCGGCCCCACGTGTCGTGGGGAACGCCGACGACGAGCGAGTCCAGCACCTGGGGATGGGCGTTGAGGGCTTCTTCGACCTGCACCGGGTGGACGTTCTCCCCGCCGGAGACGAGCATGTCGTCCTTGCGGCCGACGACGGTGACGAATTCGTCGGCGTCCCACGTGCCGAGGTCGCCGATGTGCAGCCATCCGCGGTGGAACTTCGCCTTCTCCTGATCGGGGGAGTCGAAGTAGGCGTTGGCGCACTTGGGGGAGCGGACGATGATCTCACCGACGTCCTCGCCGTCCTTGGCGACCACGTCGTCCGGATCCGCGAGACGGTCCGCGTACACGCGGACCACGCGGACGTCGTCGTCGGTGCAGGCGCGGCCCGCACTGCCGGCCCGGTCGGGAAGGTCCGCCGGCCGCAGGAAGGTGTTCCAGAACCCTTCGGTGCTGCCGTAGCCGTTGAAGATCCGTGGGTTGAGTACCTGCTGGTAGCGCAGCGCCGCTTCGCGTTCGAGCGGGGCGCCCATCGTCACGATGCCGCGCAGGCTGGACAGGTCGCGCGGGCGTGCCTCCTGGGCGGCGGCGAGCATCGCGAGGTTGGTGGGAGCGCCGATGAGGAACGTCAGTCCGCGCTCGGCGACGAGATCGAGCACCCGGTCCGCGTCGAACGTCCGCAGCGGCACCACCTCACCGCCGACGTAGAACACCGGGTTCGGGCCGCCGGAGTACAGGCCGCCGCGATGGAACCACGGCGTCATGTTGAGCGTCCGGTCCTCGGGAGTCAGCGGGAAGTGCATGATCACGTCGTGTGCGCTGAAGACCTCGATCATGCTGTTGAGCGGCACGCCTTTCGGCATTCCGGTGGTGCCGGAGGTGTAGAGGCGGGTGGTCTCGTCCCACACCGTCCGGTGCAGCGGCGGCAGGGCCACGCGGTCGGCGGCCAGGTGGCCGTAGCGGATCACGGTGGCACCGTCCACTTCGACGGGGTCGCCGTCGCCGACCGCGACGATCACCTTCGGGGTGTGCAGCGCGAGTCGCAACGCCTCACGCACCGTGGCGGTGAGTTCTGTGTCGTAGACGAACACCGTCGGCGCGCTCTTGTCCAGCACGAATGCCGTTTCTCCGGCGGCGAGGCGGTAGTTCACCGGCGAACCGACCGCGCCCACGGCCTGGGTGGCGAGATACAGCTCGGCGAATTCGACACCGTTGAACAGCTGGTAGGCGACGACATCCCCGGCAACCACCCCGGCGTCCGCGAGACCGGTCGCAATGCGGTCCACCCGTTCGCCGAGCTGGGCGTAGGTCCACTGCCGTCCGGTGTCCGGATCGCTCACGGCGATCCGGTTCCCGAACCGCCCGGTGTTGCGCCGGAAGCCGTTGAGGTACGTGAAATCGTTCTCGAAGTACTCCCGGTAGGCCCGGGCGTTGTACGACGCGGTCATGGTGTCCGTCCCTCCTGGTTGCCGGTTCAGCCGGCCATGGTGAGGCCGCCGCTGACGCTGATCACCTGTCCGGTGATGAACGACGCGGATTCCGATGCGAAGAACAGGACGGGCGCGGCCACCTCCTCGGGCCGGGCGAGCCGGCGGAACGGAATCGCCTTGATCAGCGCTGCCTTGAGCTTCTCGTCCTGCGCCTGGAACAGCGGGGTGTCGGTGGGGCCGGGGCAGACGCAGTTGACGGAGATGCCGTGGCGGGCCATCTCTCGTGCGAGCGACTTGGTGAGGGCGATGACGCCGCCTTTCGCGCCCGCGTAGATGGACTCGCCGGAGCTGCCGACGCGGCCGGCGTCGGAGGCGAGGTTGATCACGCGGCCCCCGTTGCCCGCGTCGATCATGCCGGGAAGGAAGGCGCTGCAGACGTGCACCGGGCCGAGGTAGTTGATCGCTACGACCTTCTCCGCGAATTCCGGTGTCGCGTTGAGGAATTGGTCGGTCCGGTCCCAGCCGGCGGCGTTGACGACGACGTTGGGGACGCCCACCTCGGCGAAGGTCCGGTCGCGCAGTTCGTCGACCTGGGCGCGGACCGAGATGTCCACCGGGAGAGCGGTGATGAGTTCGGTGTTCTCCTTGGCGGTGGCTTCGGCGGCGGCGAGATCGAGGTCGGCGGCGATCACGCGGTCGCCCTGCGCGGCGAACGCCAGCGCGATGGCCTTGCCGATCCCGGAGCCGGCACCGGTCACCAATGCGATGTTGCCCATGACGGGATGTCCTTTCGACGGGTGTGACTGGCGAATCAGGCGTTGACGAACTTGGCGAACTCGGCGGGGCGCTTCTCCGCGAAGGCCTTGGCTCCTTCGAGTCCTTCGTCGGACTTGCCGAACAGGTCCAGTGCGGACATCGCGAGATTGCTCAGCCCGGCCTGGTGGTCGGTGTCGGCGTTGAACGACTGCTTGAGGAATCGGATCGCGGTGGGGCTCTTCTCGGCGATCTCGGCGACGATCGCCTTGGCCTCGTCGAGCAGTTTGTCCTGCGGGACAACCCAATTCACCAGTCCCCAGCGCTCGGCCGTGGCGGCGTCGTACTGGCGGCACAGGTACCAGATCTCGCGGGCGCGCTTCTCCCCGACGACGCGGGCGAGGAAGGCGGAGCCGAAGCCGGCGTCGAACGAACCGACGCGCGGACCGGCCTGGCCGAACTTCGCGTTCTCCGAGGCGATCGTCAGATCGCACAGGACGTGCAGGACGTGACCGCCGCCGACGGCGATGCCGTTGACCGCCGCGATGACGGGCTTGGGGACGTCGCGAATCAGCTTGTGCAGGTTGCCGATTTCGAACATGCCGGACTCGGTGGGGCCGTAGTCGCCGGTCTCGGCGCGCTGTTTGACGTCGCCTCCGGTGCAGAACGCCTTCTCGCCCGCGCCGGTGAGGATGATCGCGGCGACACGGCTGTCGGCCCAGGCGGAGCGGAACGCCTTGATCAGTTCTTCGACCGTTTTGCCGCGGAAGGCGTTGTAGCGCTCCGGGCGGTTGATCGTGATGACCGCGGCGTGGTCCTCGACCTCGTAGGTGATGTCTTCGAATCCGGACATGGTGACTCCTCGTCGACTCGGGTTCGGGGGGTGGTTCGCGATGTGAATGAATGCCCCTTCACTGTGAGTGAATGTACATTCATTCCGGAAGGTGTGTCAACCATCACAGAGATCGCGACCCGTCGCGACGGGTGGAGGATCGGGTGGAGAAGGGCTACGGACCTGCGGTGATCGAGGCGACGACCGCCCCGGTCAACCGGATCAGATCGGCGGGCGCCAGTTCGATTTCCAGCCCGCGGCGGCCCGCGCTGCACAGCACCTGCTCCCAGTTCTGCGCGGACGAATCGACGACCGTGCGCAACCGGCTGCGCTGACCGAGCGGCGAGATCCCGCCGAGCACGTACCCGGTGGCGCGTTCGGCGTCGGCGCGTTCGGCCATCACCGCCTTACCGCCACCGAGTGCCCCGGCGGCGGCCTTGAGGGAGAGCTTGGCCGGGACCGGGATCACCGCGACCGCGAGTTTGCCGTCGGACAGCTTCACCACCAGCGTCTTGAAGATCTGCGCGGCCTCGACACCGAGCCGCTCGCCCAGCACGTCGACGGCCTCGGTGCCGTACGACGCGGCGCGGGCGTCGTGGTCGTACTCGTGAACCCGGTGCGACACCTTCTCCCGGGTCAGCAGTTTCGTTGCGGGGGTGGAGGTCGAGGCCATGCCGGACACTCTAGGACCGGCCACGCCAGGAGCGGACACCCCAGGGCCGGACGCCAGGACAGCACCGGCTCCGGGAACAACACGCCCGGACGCGTTGTTGATCCGGGGTGGCCGCCCCCGCTCGGGGGCGACCGTGAACGACGAACAGTGATCGAACAGTGATCGGAGTACCGCGTGCCTGTGCTGTGCCCCCCGCGGCCGGTAGCCTTCACGGATACGGCAAGTGAAGGGATCGGTGTGGTCGAAGAGTCAGGTGCGGAGCTGGCCGAACGGTTCGAGCGCGACGCGCTGCCGATGCTGGACCAGCTCTACGGCGCGGCCCTGCGGATGACCCGCAACCCGTCGGACGCGGAGGATCTGGTCCAGGAGACGTTCATCAAGGCGTTCTCGGCGTTCGCGTCGTTCAAGGAAGGCACCAACCTCAAGGCGTGGTTGTACCGGATCCTGACGAACACCTACATCAACTCGTACCGCAAGAAGCAGCGCCAGCCGGCGCAGTATCCGACGGACGAGATCACCGACTGGCAGCTCGCCGCGACCGCCGAACACATGTCCACCGGTCTGCGGTCGGCCGAGGTCGAGGCCCTCGACGCGCTGCCGGACGACGCGATCAAGCAGGCGCTGCAGGAACTTCCCGAGGAGTTCCGGATGGCTGTGTACTACGCCGACGTCGAAGGATTCCCCTACAAGGAGATCGCCGAGATCATGGGCACGCCCATCGGCACGGTGATGTCGCGCCTGCATCGCGGACGCAAGCAGCTGCGCGGCCTGCTCGCCGACGTCGCGCGGGAACGGGGATTCAATCGGGACGGCGCGGTCGACGCCGCCGTCGCCGCGGCAGCGGATGCGAACACCGCGAACGAGAAGGGGGGAGCTCGGTGAGCGAGCCGACCGAATTCGAACCGATCGACTGCTCCGCGGTGATCGCGGACGTGTACCTGCTGCTCGACTCCGAGTGCGACGAGACGTCCCGCGCGCGGCTGCAGCACCACCTGCACGAATGCGGCCCGTGCCTCGAGGCGTACGGCATCGAGGAGAAGATCAAATCGTTGCTCAGCCGCAAGTGCGGGGGCGAGCACGCTCCCGAAGGGCTGCGGGAACGCCTGATGATCGAGATCCGCCGGAACGTCGTGGTGAAGCGCACCGAGACGGAGGGCTGAAGGCGGAGGGCCGAATCGCCCCGAGAACGGTCGAGGGGCCGGAAAGCGTGTGCTTTCCGGCCCCTTCGACGTCTGTGCCTACGCCTCAGGCGTTGGGACGCTTGCCGTGGTTGGCGGCGTTACCCTTGCGGCTGCGCTTCTTGCGGCCTCGCTTACCCATGGTCGGGACTCCTTTCTCGTTCATTACAGTGTTTCACGTGTGGTTGGGTGGTCCTGTCGGCAGGTCCACCGTCAGGTCCACGGATTGGGGTTTCGATGGCTGAAGACGTACGCGCCGAGATGGTTTCCACCGTCTTCGAGGTGGTGGTGAGCAAGGGGGACGTTGTCGACGTGGGCGACACCCTCGTGATCCTCGAGTCGATGAAGATGGAGATCCCGGTCATCGCCGAGTCCGCCGGCACGGTCACCGCGCTCGATGTCGCCGTGGGTGATGTCATCCAGGCGGGCGATCTCATCGCAGTCATCTCCTGAACGGCGGGAAAGCGGTGTCCACACTCAGCGCCCTGCTCGCCCAGCACACCGACCTGCCGGGTGCGGCGGTGGACCATCTCCAGCGCGTCGTCGGGGAATGGCAGTTGCTCGCGGATCTGTCGTTCGCGGACGTGCTGCTGTGGGTCAATGCGGAACCCAGCGACATCGTGTGCGTCGCCCAGTGCCGGCCCACCACGGCCTCGACCGTGCTGCCCGAGGATTCCGTCGGGACGATCGTGTCCGAGGACGAGCACCCGTACGTCCGGAAGGCGTTCGAGACCGGCAAGATCGTCGTCGCGGACGTCGATCCGAACGACCCGGTGCCGCTGCGCCGCCAGGCTGTGCCGGTGCGCTGGGACGGCAAGGTCATCGCGGTTCTGAGCCGCGATGCCGCGCGCGTGTCCCGTCGTTCGACGAGTGCGCTCGAGACCGCCTATCTGGAATGCGCCGACGCGCTGTACCGGATGATCTGCGAGGGCACGTTCCCGACGCCGGAGTCCCGGTCGGACACCAAGTCGAGCCCCCGCGCCGGTGACGGGTTCATCCGTCTCGATCGTGAGGGGCGCGTGGTGTACGCGAGCCCCAACGCTCTGTCCGCCTACCACCGCATGGGTCTGAACTCCGACCTGGTCGGCCAGGACCTCATCGAGACGACCAGGGCGCTGGTCACCGATCCGTTCGAGAGCGGCGACGTCGCCGACTACCTGAGCGGAGCCGTGCAGGGCCGTATCGGTCAGCGCATGGAGATCGAGGCGCGCGGTGCGACGGTGTTGTTGCGGGCGCTGGTGCTGGCCCCCGGCGGCCGGCTCGAGGGTGCGGCGGTGGTGATCCGCGACGTCACCGAGGTCAAGCGTCGCGACCGCGCGTTGCTGAGCAAGGACGCGACGATCCGCGAGATACATCACCGGGTGAAGAACAACCTGCAGACGGTCGCGGCGCTGCTGCGGTTGCAGGCGCGGCGCACCGGGAACGCCGAGGCGCAGCAGGCCCTCGGGGAGGCGGTGCGACGCGTGACGTCGATCGCGCTGGTGCACGAGGCGCTGTCGATGTCCGTCGACGAGGAAGTGGATCTGGACGATGTCGTCGACCGGTTGATCCCGATCGTCATCGACGTCGCGACGGTGGGCAACCAGATCCGGGTGCGACGCGAAGGCAGTCTCGGAGTGTTCCCGGCGGACCGGGCCACCCCACTCGTCATGGTGCTGACCGAGCTGGTGCAGAACTCCGTCGAGCACGCGTTCGAGCCGGGCGGGCACGGCACCGTGACGTTGCGCGCGGACCGTTCGGCGCGGTGGCTCGACGTGGTCGTCAACGACGACGGCAAGGGCCTGCCGGAAGGTTTCGTGCTCGAGGAGGCCGACCGGCTCGGGTTGCAGATCGTGCGGACGCTGGTCGCTGCGGAGCTCGGCGGGACGTTGCGGCTCGAGCGTGGGGAGTCGGGCGGCACCGACGCGCATCTGCGGTTGCCGCTGGGCAGGGTGCCGGTGAACTGACCGGGTCCGTACTGCAGCCCGGGCGCTGCGTACCCGGTGTCGCTGCGTACCCGGTGTCGCGGACCTTGCTCTGGGCAGACACTCTGGGCAGACAAAAGCCCGGCACCCGAAATGGTGCCGGGCTGTCCTCTTGCCCTGCGACGACCGCCCCGCCGTGAGGCAGGGTGGCGTCAGCGCTCTGTCTAGACGGCGGTGCGGGCGCGGGTACGGGCGTTGCGACGCTTGAGCGCGCGACGCTCGTCCTCGCTCATTCCACCCCAGACCCCGGCGTCCTGACCGGACTCGAGGGCCCAGGACAGGCAGTCCGCGACGACCGGGCAGCGGTTGCACACGAGCTTGGCATCAGCAATCTGCGCGATGGCCGGGCCGCTGTTTCCCACGGGGAAGAACAGCTCCGGATCCTCGTCGCGGCAGATTGCCTTGTGGCGCCAGTCCATGCTTCTACTCTCCTTCGAAGGTGCTCCGCACCGGGGTGATTGGTTGCTGCAAGTTCGTGTGCGCGTCCGACATGTGTTTCCGCGCGGTTACTTGTGAATGCTTTCACGAACGAGCGTGAAGTCAATAGAATTCGCCCCGACCGTGGGCAAGCTCACGCCACCGGTGTTCAGGCATGTTGCCGATCTAACTTTTTACACCCTTGACAGCAGAAATGTAACCCAATTCACATAATCCCATTGTTGGAATTCATCGCGCGGGAGCCACCACATCGAGTATTGCGGGCACCGACACGAACTCGACCTCCTCGTGAAGGCCCAGGTAGTCGCCGTCGACCTGCAGACCGATCGGCCGGGAGGAGATCACCCGTACCCGTTCCACGTCGTCGGCCCGCAGCAGATGCTTCGAACGGGGGTCGCCGTTCCGCGCAAGGAACTGCGCGATGACGCGCAGGCTCGGCAACACGGCCATCGTGCGCATCGCGAAGACGCCCAGACCCGTATCGAACGACGTGCCCGGATTGGTGTGGACCGGGCGTGTGTCCAGGAATGTCCACGGGCTCGAATTCGACACGAAGGCGTAATAGACCCCGGGCACCGGATCGCGGCCCGGCAATTCGACCGTGAGGGCGGGCTCGGCGCGCTTGGACGCGAAGAACTGGGCGATCGCGTGCCGCACGTATCGGGCGGTGGTGACCCTCTTGCCGCCGTCCCGGCTGATGTCGATCGCCTCACAGACCTGGGCATCGAGGCCCAATCCGGCGTTGAAGACGAACCAGCGACCCACGCAGTGACCGAGCCCGATCCGGCGGTGCGTGCGCTCGGCGAGCAGTCCGAGCAGTTGCTCGGTGGCCTCCATCGGGTCGGCGGACATTCCCAGCGACCGCGCGAACACGTTCGCGGAACCGCCCGGCACGACGGCCAGCAGCGGCAACGTCGGATCCGCAGGATCGGACGGGGACCCCAGCAGGCCGTTGACGATCTCGTTGACGGTGCCGTCGCCGCCGTGCGCGACGATCACGTCCATGCCGTCGGCGTGGGCGGATCTGGCCAGTTCTGCGGCGTGACCGCGATGTGTCGTGTGCGCCACGGTGAGTGCGACGGCGCCGCCGAGCGCGTGCGCGAGCCGGTCCCGGCCCGCGGGAGTGGTCGTCGTCGCATGGGGATTAACGATCAGCAGTGCGCGCACGGAGCATCAGCCTAAGTGGTCGCGATCGGGTCCACTACGCTGGCCGGGTGCCCATCGAGTCCCCCCGCAGCAGCGTTCCGTCGACCGTGCGCATCGCAGGTTCCCTCGTCGTCCTCGAAGGAATCGTCGCGATCGGGTTCGCGGTGTACTCGGTCGTGCGTGCCCTGTCCGGGACCCACGACCAGAGCGTCACCAACGGATACGGCCTGGCGTTGTGGCTGGGCATCCTGTTCGGTGGTGTGCTCGCCGCCGGGATCGCGCTGCTGCGCGGCAAGCGCTGGGGCAGGGCCGTCGCGGTCGTCGCGCAGTTGCTGCTGCTTCCGGTGGCATGGTCGTTGCTGACCGACTCGCACCAGCTGGTGCTGGGCATCGTGCTGTCGGTGATCGTCGTGCCCGCGCTGGTGCTGCTGTTCGCACCGCAGACGACGACCTGGCTCGCCGACGAGTACGCGCCCGACTCCGAACCCGGGTCGGACCAGGACGGCCGCTGACGGCTAGCTGCCGCCCTCCGCGCCCAGCGCGGTGAGAGCGTCGCCGGTCAGCCGGAAGGTGGTCCACTCGTCCTGCGGCACCGCACCGAGCGCACGGTAGAACCCGATCGACGGGGTGTTCCAGTCCAGTACCGACCAGCTGAGCCGGCTGTAGCCGTGTTCGACGCATTCGGCGGCCAGCGTGGCCAGCAGCGCGCGGCCGTATCCGTGCCCGCGGTGCTCGGGGCGCACGAACAGGTCCTCGAGATAGATCCCGTGCACGCCGTCCCAGGTGGAGAAGTTCAGGAACCACAGGGCCAGTCCGACGACCTCGCCGGCGTCGGTCTCGGCGACGTGAGCGAACGCCGCCGGGTGGGGACCGAACAGTGCGGTGTGGATCTGCTCGGGCACCACGGTGCATTCGTCGGGTGCCTTCTCGTACTCGGCGAGGCCGTGGATCAGGCCGGTGATGGCATCGACGTCGTCGGGGCGGGCGCGGCGGATCACGGTCGGCTGCCGTCCTTTTCGGGAGAATCGGGGTTCGCGGATGTGCGAAGCGTGGCCTCAATTGTCGCGCCCCGGCGCGAAGTGCGCGAGGATCGACGCGTGACAACGGTACTTGCAGTGGCAAATCAGAAGGGTGGCGTCGCGAAGACGACCACCGTCGCGTCGCTGGGGGCGGCATTGGCAGGGGCGGGACAGCGGGTACTCGTCGTCGACCTCGACCCTCAGGGATGTCTGACGTTCTCCCTCGGACACAACCCGGATCGGCTCGAACGATCCGTGCACGACGTGCTCGTCGGAGACGCGGAGGCGAAGGAGGTTCTGCTCGACACGGACGAAGGGGTGAGCCTGCTACCCGCCACGATCGATCTGGCGGGTGCCGAGGCGCTGCTGCTCATGCGCCCGGGACGGGAATTCACGGTGAAGCGGGCACTGGCACCGCTGCTTCCGAACTTCGATGTCGTGATCATCGACTGCCCGCCGTCGCTCGGCGTGCTGACACTCAACGGTCTCACCGCCGCCGAGGCGGTGCTCGTGCCGCTGCAGTGCGAGACCCTCGCCCACCGCGGCGTCGGTCAGCTGCTGCGCACGGTCTCCGAGGTCAAGCAGGTGACCAACCCCGATCTGGAACTGCTCGGGGCGCTCCCGACCCTGTACGACGCGCGCACCACGCACAGCCGGGACGTGCTCGCCGACGTCGCCGACCGGTACGACATGCCGGTGCTGGCGCCGCCCATTCCCCGGACCGTCCGGTTCGCGGAGGCGTCGGCGTCCGGCGCGACGGTGCTCGCCGGCCGCAAGAACAAGGGCGCGCAGGCCTATCGCGAGCTTGCCGAGAACCTGCTCGGATACTGGGCCGGCAAGGACCTGGTGACGTTCGAACCCCAGTAGCCCGAACCCCGGTAGCCCGGCTGCAATAGCACTCAGCGCAGCGCGACGACCTCGTCGCCGCGCTGTTCGAGGACGGTGTTGCCCAGGACCGCCACGGCCACCGGGCCGGTCTCCTCACGGTCGACGGGGATCCGGCCCCGCACAGTGCCGGACGCCGGGTCGACGACCGCGAGGGCGTCGTCCACGGGCAGCAGCAGCGCACCGGCCATCGAGTCGCCCCAGCCGGTGGTGCCGGGCACGGTCCAGCGCGGCGTCAGATCCGTCGACCCGAAGCCGATGGTGTCCTCGCCGGTCCACCACGTGACGATTCCGTCGCGGATCTTCGCGGGCACGGTGGCGGCATCGGTGGCCGGATGGGGGAGCGGATACTCGGCGACGGTCTGCCCGGCTTCTCCGAAGACCTCGATGCGCGGTCCGGCTCCGGTTCCCGGCGGCAGGTACAGGGCGGTGCGGTCGCCCGCGACGGCGACGACGCGTGTTCCGGGTGCCGAAGAGCCGGTCGGGTCCTGGGCCGCCTCGGCCAACACCGACGACGCGTACTCTTCCGGCTTCTGATTGTCGTCGGGCACCGGATCGAGCAGTGTCAGCCGGTCGGCATCCTCACCCGGGCAGTTCTCGACGACGGCGAGCCGGTTGTTGCTCGCGGCGGCGGACAGCAGCGTGCACCCGGTCCGCGGCTGCGCGTTCGGGTTGACGGGCGCGTCGACGCG
>Ga0182742_1000378_pt1 | contig 73845 bp, 74 predicted proteins | sample eDN5th37CBELigMG_FD_128880 | JGI IMG/M metagenome (GOLD analysis project Ga0182742, IMG submission 128880) | Enriched Miracle-Growth compost microbial communities from Emeryville, California, USA - eDNA 5th pass 37_C BE-Lig MG (version 2)... ...
CACCAGTTGCCTGTCAGCTACGAGGCGACTTGGCTCTTACCTCGGTTGGACTTTCACCAACTAGCAATTAACGGCTTGCTGGGCGCGCTGGCCGCTAAAAGCGTGTTCCGCCTTTTCCGTTCCAGCTTGGTCAAGATCCCAAATGCCAGCGCTAGTTTTCCTCTTTTTCCTCGACCAGCTTACCCTTGGTTCGTGACACTTAAAAAAACAAAAACAGCGGTTCCCTGGCTTGTAAAGCTCGACCGGGAACCGCTGTTCTTTTACTATCTATTTCGCCCAGCCAGATAAGCTCGCATGACTTGCTCTGCTTTTTGCTCCAGCAATTCCGCAGCGCGCTCCATCGATTCCGATACGCTGAGCGGTCCATTCCCGATGCTGTGGATGCTCGCGACGCCGCACTCATACAAAAAGTCGAGTCCGTCTCCTACAGACCCGGCGAGGACGAAGACGGGGACTTGCTGTTTTTTGGCTTCCTGTGCGACGCCCATCGGAGCCTTGCCCGAAGCGGTTTGCCCGTCAATTCGGCCTTCTCCGGTAAAAAGCAGGTCTGCCCCCTGAAGATGGGAAGCGAGCTTCGTATACGTAATGACGATGTCGATGCCGCGTTCTACCGTACAAGGAAAGAAAGCGCGAAAAGCACCCCCCATCCCGCCGGCAGCACCTGCCCCAGCCAAGTCGTGCAGACGGATTCCGGTCTCGTCGGCTACCAGCCCGGCCCAATGCGACATGCCTTGCTCCAGCGACTCTACCATCTCTGGCGTCGCTCCTTTTTGCGGTCCGAAAATATGGGAGGCTCCAGTTGGGCCGACAAGTGGATTCTGCACATCGGATGCGATCACGAAGGTGGATTCCCTGATACGGTGATCAAGGCTGTCAGCATCCCATTTCGCGATCTCCCCCAACTTCCCGCCTGCAATCCCCGGCTCGACCAGTTGACCATTCCGGTCATACAGCCGCATGCCGAGCGCTTGCAGCATCCCGACACCGCCGTCGTTGGTCGCACTGCCGCCAATCCCGATGATAAAACGTCGAAAGCCATCGTCGAGTGCCTGCCGGATCAGCTCTCCCATCCCGTAGCTTGTGCTGTGCAGCGGATTCCTTTGGCTCTCCGGGACCAGCACCAGCCCCGATGCGCTCGCCATTTCAATCACACAGGTAGCTGCACCGCCGCCTAGTACACCATAAGCCGCTTGTACCGGAGTGCGCATCGGGCCTGTGACCTGAACTTCTACCAGGTGTCCATTGGTAGCTGCGACCAAGGCCTCCATCGTCCCCTCCCCGCCATCAGCGATCGGCACCAGGACCGTCTCGGCGCTAGGCAAAGCCTTTTTGACGCCTGCCTCGATCGCTTGGGCAGCCTGGAGAGCCGTCACACTGCCTTTGAATGAATCAGGCGCGATGACAATCTTCATCGCGCATCGCCTTCCTCGAGCGCAGCCTCCACTGCCGCTTGGGCATGCAGCAGAGCGGTATCAAAGACCGGAACCCTGCAATCCTCCTGTGAAATCAGCAAGCCAATCTCGGTACAGCCGAGTATGATCGCCTGCGCTCCTGCTTCGATCAACCGTTCGATAATTTCCAGATAGCGCTGCTTCGATGCTTCCCGCACTTCCCCGACGCATAGTTCATTGTAGATAATCTCGTGTACAACCTGTCTGTCTTCCTCATTTGGCACCAGTACATCCAGCCCGTGCATATCCCGCATTCTGCCCGCGTAAAAATCCTGCTCCATGGTAAAGCGCGTCGCAAGCAAGCCGACTCGTTGCAGCCCTCTTGTTCGGATCGCCACTGCTGTCGCGTCGCCGATATGAAAGAAAGGCAACGAAGTAGCATTCTCGATATGCGAAGCCAGCTTATGCATCGTATTAGTGCATAACACGATCAAGTCCGCCCCTGCTGCTTCCAGACTGCGGGCGGCCTGGGCCATCCGCTCTCCTGCTTCTTCCCATCTGCCTTCTTTTTGCAAGACTTCAATCTCCGCAAAGTCGACGGAAAGTAGAATGCACTTCGCCGAGTGAAGCCCGCCCAATCTGTCTCTAACCTCGCGATTGATAAACTGGTAGTACAATTGCGAGGATTCCCAGCTCATGCCGCCGATCATACCGATTGTTTTCATTGATTCTCCTCCCGGCTATTTGTACTTTTTTAATACCTCTTGCTTTCGTTCATTGAAATGTTTCACATTATCACCGAAGTATTCAAGATCCGCTACATCCTGGTACTTCTCCCCATTCTGTGCCTGCCTCGCCAATTTGCTGGTGCTGATATCGTATTTTCCTTGATACATGCCGATAATCGCGAAGGCATCACCATCTGAAGTGCCACGAAGGAATAATACGTACTCTCCTTCTTCGTTCATCAAATTGTACCCTTCCATCGTATCAAAAACGTCATCTTGGAAAAAAGCAGGTTCATATATGTCTATCATTTGTCCTTCTGCCAAATCCCCACCATATACCCTCTTTATTTGGACTTCTGATTTCGAGGCCATTTTCACATCGTCTTCAGCTTCCCACAATGAAAGAAAAGACAATAACAGAGATGATGATTATTTTCTTCATGCACAAATCATCCTTTCTTAGAACTTTCCAAAAACAAAAACTGAACGAGGTTATGATGATTGTCGATGTCCTAAACCAGGTCCGGCACACGCCGAAAGCGTGTCGTCAATATTTCCTCTGCCCGAGACATATCCAAGGAAGTATCCAGCGGAATGCCCCGACTGCGCGCTTCCTCGGCCGAAATTTCATTTTCTTTGATAAAATCAGGCAACAGCCCATGCACCACGGCCATCTTTCTGTAAAACGAATGATAGCTTTCTTTTTGATTCGGTCCCAGGTGCAGGATTCCTTTGTGCGGGCTTTTGACAAGTTCATGAAGTGCTGAAGCCAAATCTTCCACATGCAAAAAGCTCTTGAACAGATTGTTCGCCACATGGATTTCCTTTCCGTCCTGCCAATTCTCAAGCATATAGGATGTCCGTTTATCCCAGATTCCCTCGCTGTTTTTCCCATAAATCGGGCCAACTCGCAATATCAAATGGTTGTCGTGACGGGAGCGAATCCAGGACTCGCCCATTCGCTTGGCCTCGACATAGCCGAACAGCGGATTGACCCTTGGCAATGGCATCCCTTCATCCTCTTCGGTAAATCCCCCGGTTCCTTGAGCAAAGATCCCGTCTGTAGAAACGAAGAGCAACCTGTTTTTTTCTGTCATCCATTGGAGCAATGCTCCCAACCCGCTCCCGATCAGCTTCTGCTCCTTCTGCCCGCTCATCATAACCCAGATGATTTCATTCGGGCGAAACTTCTCCAACAAATTCAGAAACGGCTCGGGTTCCGTGACATCCAGACGGACCAAGTCCTTTTTCGCAGAAGATGTGCAGCAGGTCCCGATTGTCTCCAATTCCGGGTCCTGCCGCAGAACAGCCATCAGTTGGGTCCCCAGGTACCCGCTTGCTCCGAGAAGCAAAACTCGTTTTTTCTGACTCTGCACGTGCAACACTCCCCCGGTTCCCTCTTATTATTTCCTGTATTATCCAGTAGAATGAATCATGATGACAACCACGATTCGATTTGCCTAGACCATCCTGTAGCAAACAGTTGCTCAGATCAGAAAAGAGGGGAAATCATGAGAAAAAAGGTTGTTCTGGCGGGCGGATCCGGGTTCTTGGGTAATGCCTTGGCATCTGCACTCATCCAGAGAGACTATGATGTCGTGATTTTGACCAGAGGAGGGGAACAGGTCAAAAACCAAGTCCGTTACGTGCATTGGGACGGAGCAAGCATCGGCGAATGGAAGCGTGAGATAGACGGTTGCACGGCAATCGTCAACTTTACCGGAAAAAGCGTCAACTGCATTTACACGAAAAAAAACAGACAAGAAATCATCCGCTCCCGCATTGATTCCGTCCGCGTGTTGACGGATGCGGTCCTGCAATGCTCCCACCCTCCACAGGCTTTCATCCAGGCAGGCTCACTAGCTATTTTCGGCGATACCCGGGAAGAATGCGATGAGCAAGCGCCGCATGGGACCGGATTCTCGGTCGACGTGTGCGAGCAATGGGAGCATGCCTTCTTCTCCCGCGAGCTGCCCCATACCCGCAAAGTGTTGTTGCGCATCGGATTTGCCTTGGGCAAAAAAGGCGGAGCCCTGGAACCGCTCGCCAAGCTGGCCTCCTACCACCTCGGCGGGACGGTGGGCTCGGGCAATCAGTACATCAGCTGGCTGCATATCGACGATCTGAACGAAATGTTTGTCTCATCCATCGAGGATAAAAGCATACTAGGCATCTACAATGCGACCGGCCCTGCTCCCGTGACGAATAAAGTCTTTATGCAAACCCTGCGCCGCGTCTTGAACAAAGGCTGGGCGCCGCCTACCCCTACCCCGATGGTTTGGCTGGGTGCATACTTGATCATGCGGACCGATCCGGGGTTGGCTTTGGGAGGAAGATATTGCGTGCCCAAACGATTTTTGGAGCATGGTTTTACCTTTGCCCATACCGATCTGGAGGCTGCGCTTCGCGACATCTTGGTAGAAAGCCGCGCCACCAGTCACGTGAACTAGCTGCTGAACTGCGCTTCATTCAGTCGGCTGTAGATCCCGCCTGCCGCGATCAGCTCCTGATGCTTACCCTCTTCGGCGATGCCGTCCTTGTCGACGACGATAATGCGGTCAGCGTTTTTGATCGTCGTCAGCCGGTGTGCGATGACAAGCGTCGTACGCCCTGCCGACAGCTCGGCCAGTGATTGCTGAATCTGGGCCTCCGTCTCCGTATCCAGGGCGGAGGTCGCTTCATCCAGGATGAGGATCGGCGGATTTTTCAAAAACATGCGGGCGATGGACAATCTCTGTTTCTGGCCGCCGGACAGCTTCACTCCGCGCTCGCCGATGACCGTATCCATGCCATCCGGCAGACTGCGGATGATCTCTTCCAGGGACGCCCGTCTAGCCGCCTCCCAGATCTGCTCATCCGTCGCATCCAGATTTCCGTACGCGATATTTTCCCGGATCGTGCCGGAAAACAGAAACACATCCTGCTGTACGATGCCGATATGCTTGCGCAGCGAACTCAGCTTTATATCGCGGATGTCGATGCCATCGATGGTAATGCGCCCCGCACTCGCTTCGTAAAAACGCGGCAACAAGCTGCACAGCGTGGTCTTCCCTGCGCCAGAGGGACCTACAAAGGCGACTGTTTCCCCTGCACGAATATTCAGATTGATGCCGTGCAGAATCTCCCTTCCTGTCTCATAGGAGAAAGAAACGCCTTCATACGCGATATTTCCCTTCACTGCCGGTACCTCGATTGCGTCCGGCGCATCCGTAATTTGCGGCTCGGTATCGATAATTTCCAGATAGCGTTTGAAACCAGCGATGCCTTTGGGATAGCTCTCGATTACAGCGTTGATTTTTTCGATAGGGCGGAAAAAGATATTGGACAGCAGCAAAAAGGCCATGAACTCTCCCATCTCAATCTTGTCCTGGATGAAAAACCAGGCCCCGCAAATCATCACAAATACCGTGATCAGGCGCATCATCATGTAGCTTACCGACGCGCTTTTTGCCATGAGCTTGTAGGCCATCAGCTTGGTTTGGCGGAACTGCTGGTTGTCCGTCGCGAACAGCTTGGCCTCATGCGATTCGTTGGCAAAGGATTGCACGACGCGAATCCCCCCTACGTTGTCCTCGATTCGCGCGTTGAAGTTCCCGATGTTGTCAAACAGTCTTCTGTAGGTTTTGGTCATCCGGCCCCCAAAATAGATGATCATCCAGCCCATGACCGGGACGATGATAAACGTCAGCAAAGCCAGCTCCAGATTGATATATGCCATCAGCGAGAACGAACCGATCAAGGTCATGACCGCGATGAATACATCCTCCGGTCCATGGTGCGCCAATTCGCCTATGTCGTTCAGGTCATTCGTCATCCGGCCGATCAGATGGCCTGTCTTGTTGTTGTCAAAAAAGCGAAAATCGAGCTTCTGGATATGAGCGAACAGCTTTCGCCGCATATCCGTCTCGATATTGACCCCCAGCATATGCCCCCAATAGGTGACAATGTAATTCAAGGCGGTATTGAAAGCGTAGATTGCCAGCAAACCAAGGCAAGCCAGTACGATCAGCGGCCAGTCCTGTCCCGGCAGCAGTTGATCGATAAACGTGCTGACAGCGATCGGAAAGGCCAATTCCAGCAATCCTGCTATAATCGCACAGCAGAAATCCAACAAAAATAATCCCTTATACGGCTTGTAATACGCAAAAAAACGGCGCATCATCTTGCCATCACTCCCTTGTTCGCTCCTGCTGCCCGTACTCTTGCGCTGCAGCGTTCACGATTTTTGCCACGCTTGCCTGCGGGTCCCATTCCACGCGCATCCCGAGGGATTCCGCCATGGCCCGAAGCAGCCGTTAGTACAAAGGCATGCCATTCTTCCGCAAATAGGCTTCCTTCACTTGTATCAACAGATCGAATTGAGGCTCGCGAGCCCCGTAAATGCTCTCCAGCAAACGCTGGCTGTATCGCAAATCCTTCAGCGTAAGCAGCGGATAGTCTGTCAGTCCGTATGTTCCATCTACCAGATAGGCATAGTGCAGGTCGCCTGTTTTTTTGTTTTCCCACGCGGGTGCGGTATCTACAACTCCCTGCCTGAGTTTCTCTGCCAAAGCCAGGTACTCTTCATTGGCCGTCGTTTTGTACAGCTCATAGAGAAAGTTCATTTCCGAGAGCTGATGATTCAAGGATACATGTGTTTTTGCCTTCGGTTTGGCCTCATGCGCGTAGTCCTCTACCAGATACCCTCCGTTTTTCGTTGCGAAATGCTTGGTCATGGCGTGCTTGCTGAAATACTGGGCGTATCTCTCTACACTCGCCAACAGCAACGGATCCTGGTACTTTTTGTAGCCATTCAACAAAAACATCGCGGTATCGGTATTGAACCGCGTATCAAAAAAATACCGATCGATGCCGTATTCCTTCGACAGCCACATTGATTTGGGAGAAGTAAACCAGTACCCGTGGCTGTTTTGCCATGACAGGGGGGCGTAGAGCGAAACAAGCGCAAAGTCCTCGAAAAAAGCACTTCCCGAGGTCCGCAAAAACTTTTCCCCCACTGCATTGTAGGGATTCAGCCAAAAGCTTGTTTGGGAGCTGGGTGAATACGTAGAAGGCGTTGGCAGGAGCAATCCTTCCCTTGTCCACTTTCGGACTCGATAAAAATCCCCCATTCGCAGGTCGACCATCTGTGGTGTAGACCACGAAATCAACGGCTTCGTCCCCACAAAACCCCAGGTCTCGGAGATCGTTCCAGGTACCGGTGACAGCGCGATGTCAATCCCCGTCGGCGTCAGATAGAGCCCTTTGGCGAGGTCATAGCGCTCTTTGCGGACTTCATTCGCCTGCTTTTCGTAGACGTCCACATACCCGAGAATCAAAGAGCGGGAAGAATCGTCGGCAAAAACGGGTTCCTTGGGCAACGTCTTATGTAATTGCGCTTCTTTTGGTTCAGACCATGTGGAAGTCAGGTAATTAAGTGATTGTGGATCAGGATAGACAATCGTCCGATAGGAAAAGGCCTCCAGTGAAAAGGGCAAGGTCACGACGACCGGCTCACCTTTGGACAGAGATTCGTAGCGGAGAAAGTAATAGAATGTTCCGCTCGGAAGTGTGGATGTCGTAATCGAAAGCGACCCGATCTTCGCCGATTGCCGGTAAAGCGTCCAGGCGGTTTTTACTTCTGAAAAATGGGAGTATGCATGGGTTGTCGCGAAATCCTCCACAACCGTAACGGATGGCGGAAATATAGGCCTCCAAGCCGATTCTTGCTGTACACTCTCTCCTTGATTGGCGAATACTGGATTGGTCCATGCCTGTAGCGGGACAGCCACAAGCAGCGCCATCATCGCGATGCGCAGCCATTTCCACTCATAAATCTTCTTTTTTTTTCCTCTCACGCAGGTCTCTCCCCCAAAATGGTCAGAATCGTAGATGTAATTCACAATAACGGAAAAGTTGATCCATTATACCATCTTTCACCAATTTTTAGCGAGATGCGGCGCGACCATCTCCCCATTAACAAAACCTTACATATTTGATACTCTGGAGGAAAGGAGTAAAAAGGAGGGAACGCGATGCCATTGTGGGTATTCCTTGCTCTTGTCATCGGCGGAATTCTGCTATTCGGCGCGATCTACGACCTGTACACGCGCCGCTCCAAAAAAAGACCGCCGTCCCTTCACACGAAATACGACCAGGTGTATGCGGAACAGCTTCTGCAGGATACACGGGATCGGGTGAATGACGTGAAGAGTTGGTAAGACTGATCAGAACTTGCTTTCGTGCATAAAAATGGCTGCCCATAACGAAGCTGGGCAGCCGTTCTTTTCGCTTGCGACTCGATCTGTCTAGGAGAAAATAGCCTGCTGTGCCTTGTGCTCATCCTCCCGTTTCACGTAAATGTCGTATTGAACGTGCTCTTCGAGAGGGAAGAATTCTCGGTTGTGCCTGCCCCAGTCGCTGTGTGTGCGAGTGCGGAACGATACCCCCGCAGCATCAAGGCGATACGCCACGCGCAGGTAGGCTTCGTTCCCCAGCGCCGTGTAAACCAGACATTTATAAGAAGAGAAAAGGCGATCAAACAGGTTCATCCCTCAGACCTCCCTAAAAGTCAATCACTGGAATGCTGGCTGGCCTTACGGGGACGACAGGCTTCCCTGCACTTCGGACAAGCGTGTAGTACTCGTAGCAGCCAATGACGCTATCATCGCCATCAATGACGCCAGGGTAGGCCCGGTTGACGGAATATTCCTGACTGAGATGAGCGCGCAACGCTTCCCCTTTTTGGTGGCGAAAACGCGTGATGTCAACCTTCCCCGTGATCGGGACAGCAGGCTTCGGCCCTTTATCCGGACAATGATCGTAATAATGGGGAATGGAGACGTAGTAGAGATCGGGCAGTTCGTCTGCGCCCAAAGCCTGCTCGGCCCGCTCCACCGCCAGCGTCACCGCATGGCAGGTGGCGATATGATCGGGGTGGCCCGTCACACCGTCTGGGGGAAAAGTAATGACGACGCCAGGCTTCCAGTCGAGGATTGTCTCCAAGATCTTCTGCGTCAGCTCTTCCCCATCTACTTCCGCCAGTGTGCCATCCGGATAGCGCAGCAGCTCCAGCCTGGCAATCCCCAGCACCTTTGCCGCAGCGGCCAACTCCTGCTCGCGATGATGCGCCAGCTTCTGGCGGCAGGTAATATCATATGCCCCCGAACGCCCCTTGCAGCCTGATGTGATGCAGACCAGGCAGGTTTCCTGCCCGCGATCCCCGCATAACGCGATCGTTCCGCCGCAAGCAAAGGATTCATCGTCAGGATGTGGAAACACCATCATTACTTTTTTTAAAGCAGACATCATTAGCACCTCACACCTGTCATGATCGGCGATCCAGGTATGCCCATCCCTTGGCAATCACACCGTAAATCGGATCGTTCTGGGCGCTCTCATAGACGACGCCCGGCGCATAGCGGCTCACCTGTTCCATGACGCTGTTGCGCACACGCGCGTCATTTTGCAGAACACCGCCCTGCAGAATCATCTGAAAGGATTGGTCACGCATCCCGAGCTGCTCGATCACCGCCCTGGCAGCCAGGTACAGCTCCTCTGCGGCCCGCTGGAGAATAGCGGTGGCCACCTCATCTCCGGAATCCGCTGCGTGACTGACGAGCGGCGACAGCTCTCCGACCTTTTCGATCGAATAATGCGGACCGTACGTCCAATTGAACAACTCATCCACCTGCCGCAATCCGACGTGGGGAAGCAGCATATCTTTAAGAACAGTTTGCTGCCCTCTGCCATCTGCCGCCTTCAGCACTGCCGTGATCGCCTGTTTGCCGATCCAGTAGCCGCTTCCTTCGTCCCCGACGCGATGACCCCAGCCTCCTGCACGCGCTGACTCCTGCGCTTCGTTTACGCCATAGGCGATAGAGCCTGTACCCGCAATCACGAGCACACCCGGTTTGCCCCCGGTCGCTCCCAGCAAGGCGGCAAATCCGTCATTTTCAACGAGCAGATGTCGGACACGAATGGACAGGCTGGCCAATACCTCGCGGACGATGCCCGTAATCACCTGGCGATCGTACTCCGTGTCCAGACCGGCGATTCCCATCACGGCACATTCCACTTCCCATTCGGTCGACGAATCAGCTTCGGCTGCCTGTACTTGGGACAGTGCCTGATGTATCGCCGCTGTCAACTCCCGTGAGGCCGCCTCCACGCCGATCCCCTGGTAATTGCAGGACCCGGCCCTGCCAATCCCCAGCTCCCGTCTGGATTCGTCCAGCAGGACAGCCAGGCATTTGGTACCCCCGCCATCGACGGCGAGAAGAGGAATCCGCACTGCACTCATCCCCCCACGCTCCATTCGGCTGTGATCTGGTCCAACAAACCCATGGCATCCGCGACCTTTTGTCTGGACTGATTGAGCCAAGCTGCTTCCTCCTGCAAGCTCGACCTGCGCGCTGCAATTCCCCGTCTGCTCTCATTTGGATTGGGGCCGCCCGGCAAGCTGCGTATGCGTACAAAATGCATAGGATCGAGCGCCTGACGCAGTTCTTCTTCGGTAATCAGCAATTCTTTGCCCAGGAGGTCTTGCGCCGCCCGATTCACCAGCTCGAGGCTGATTTGATTCGCGGCCAGCCCCGCCTGCGAGGCCTCCTTGACGACGCGGCTGACAATGTGATGCGAGTTGCGGAACGAAAGGCGATCTGTCCGCACCAGCGTATCCGCCAATTCCGTCACCGTGGCAAAGCTGCCGTATGCCCGCTCCAAAAGCCCCTCCTTGTTTACCTCCATCGTCCCGACCACGCAGGCCATCAGCCTGTACATCTGCTCCAGGACGGACATGCTGCGCCAAGCGTATGGCTGCATGTCATCCTCGGTATCGACGATGTCGCCAAACGGCGTATTGTGCATCATCGTCAATACGGTCGTCGCATTGCCGGCACTGCTGGACAACAGCGATCGCATATGCTCGAACGAGACCGGATTGCGCTTCTGCGGCATGATGGAACTGATCTGTACATAGGGCGGCGCCACCTTCAGCACGCCGAACTCCTGTGTACACCACTGCAGCATGTCCTGCACGACGCGGCCCATATTGATGGCAGCAAGCTGTACGGCTGTCGCCGCTTCCCCCAGATAATCGGCTCCGCAGACTGCATCATAGGAATTTTCTACCAATTCATCGAATCCCAGCAATTCAGTCATTCGATCCCGGCTGATGGAAAAACCGGATGTCGTCAGAGCGGCAGCCCCCATCGGATTGCGGTTGCATGTCCGGTACGCATGCCTCAACCGCTGGATGTCACGGCCCAAAAGATCAGTCGCAGCCAGGATGTAATGGGCCAATGTCGTCGGCTGGGCTTGCTGTGTGTGGGTATAGCCGATCATGATCGTCTCGGCATGCTCTTCCGCGAACAAAAGCAGATGTTCTTTCAGATAGAGGGCCGAGGTCAGGGTTACCAAGAGCTTCTCCCGCAGCACCATGCGATAGATGGTAATGCCCATGTCATTGCGGCTTCTCGCCAGATGCAGGTTACCCGCCACATCCGGGGCCAACTCCAAAAGGCGGCTCTCTACCTGAAAGAACAAATCCTCAAACTGCCCCGTATACGTACTACGGCGCAATTCCTCCAGATCCAGTCCATTCAGCGCCCGAGCGATTTTTTTCGCTTCATCGTCCGTGATCAGCTCTTGTTCCCGAAGCATGATCAAATGCGCCTTGTTGATCGCCATCATCGGGTCAAGCAAATGGTTTTTCGCTTCGTTAAAGGCTGGCTCCAGCACCGCTTCCACGTAGGTTTTTCCCGGGAAGCCTGTTCCCTCTTGCCCAAAAATGAGCGCTTTGTAGTCCATGTTCTCGCATCTCCTCTCCTGCATATCGACAGCCTGCAAGCCGGGGGGAGGCGTCCCGTCTGCGATCGCCTCCCAGATTCCCGAACCTGCTTTGCTGTACCGTTCCAGCAGGATTCTATCGTTGGTATTTTACTGGTGCAGACTTACCATATTGACAAACATCCGGATCGCCCCCGGCACCAGGGCCGGAATCTCGCGGTACCAGACCAGCGAGCTGTAGGTATAGGTTCCTTTTCCATAGTTGGCTGTCAGGAAGGTTCCGGTAAACTCCTTCTCTCCCGGATCGCCGTTGCTGATCAGCTCCGTGTAGTCCTTGCCCCATTCAGCCGGATTGTAGGCCGAGCGATCCTGGACCCAATGATTCCAGTCTTCTGCCGTAATCTTGTTCGGGATATTGAAAATGGGATGTTCAGGCGCCAGCATGGTCACCGGAGAATTCTCGTCCGTCACCCGCCATTGGATCAACGGGGTGCCGATCTTGATCGGATAAGGGGCAAGCTCCGGCTTCCACTTGTCTTCCGGCTTGTGGTATTGAACGACGAGATTGCCGCCGTTTTCCACGTATTTGAGCAGGCGGTCATTGCTTGCCAACAGCTCCGGACGGAAGCCGTAAGCGCGAATCCCCAGGACGATCGTATCGTACTGGCTCAAGTCGCCGGATTCGATGTCCTTGGCAGACAGATTGGTTACGTCGACGCCGAATTGCCGCAGATACTGATCGATGTTGTCAAAACCGCTGGAGACGTAGCCGACCTTCAAGCCCTCCGGCACTTGCAGATCAAAAGCCTGGATCTTCAACTCTGCCGGCTTGACGAAATAGGTGGTGCCGATATGCGGGTAGCGGATGACCTGCGCCCCGTGACGGCTCTCTTTGCCATTTCCTCTGGCAACAGCCGTGACGGTGTAGGTGTCCGGCTTGACCGATGCGGCCGCTGTCACCGTAAAGGCTACAGACTGTGTCTCACCCTTGGCTGTAAAATCAAGCGACGCTGCATTCGGCACAACGCTCCAGCCAACAGGCACCTGCAAGGAGATGTTTGTCTTCGCAGCACCCGGCGTATAATTGCGCACGGTGACCTTGACCGGAATTGATTCCTTTGGTTTCAACGTATTCAGGACCGTAGCTCCCGGACTAAGCTCCATAGCATAGGGAGGAAGGACCGCTACGGGATCCGCAGGAGCTACCCGACTGGTCGCAGCAGAATCGGCAAAGCTGTACGTTACGTCCGCGCTGACCAGGCTGGCAGCATACGGCTGGAAGAGTTCGGCATTGGCCGGAACAGTCACCTCATAGGTCGCTGTGACCGTCTGATTGTAGCCCACCGTCTTGAAGCTCGTTTCGCCTTTTGCTTTTGCCTGCCAGCCTTTTGGCAGATTCAGCTTGACGCCAACCTCGCTTACGGACGACTGTCCGCCATTGTAGACGGTGACACTCATGTTCGTCTTCTGCCCTGCCACCAGTTCATTCGTCTCCGGCCTTACTTTGATGACGAGCGACAGCGCTTCTGCACTTGCTTTGTTCAACTGCCCTTCCTTGACCTGAAGCCGGTGCAGCAGGTCCTGCTTCACTGCATCGGTCAGTTTGGAATTTTGGACGTCTGTTTTTGTCTGCTGCAGATCGTTTTTCATAGCGTGCACAGCGACAGCCACGTCCGCAAAACGCGGATAGGCGGCAATCACGTTGTCAGCGTCCTTCTGCAGCTTTTTCAAGCCGGCAATGATCGGCCCCGAGCCTGGCTGTGTGGTCACTTCCCGTGCCAGGTCCTCAAACGTGAAGGCGATTCCGTCAAAAAAGCCGGATTCCTGTCCCGTGCCAACGGGTGCTGCCGCGGCTGCTTCCAGCTTGTAGTAGCTGTAGCGCTCCCCCTCGTCGTAGTGGCGTCCCATGCCCTGGCTCTTGTGCATAAAGCGGGACTCTTCGCCCAATTGCAGGTAGGACGCGCCGTACAGCTCGTCATAGTCCCCGACCGGAATCCGGACGGAATACGCGTCCTCCTTGGCTGGCACATATAGCTTTTTCACCTGCCAGGGAGCTATCCCCTCGCGTGCATGCTGCGGGAAAACATCGGGATTGGCGGCGTCGGCAAAAGCTTTGACTGTTATGACATTGATGGCGCGATGATGGCCGTGTGTAGAAGGTTCATTCAGGAATGCGGGAATGACGACATCAGGACGCAAGGTGCGGATCGTTCGGATCAGCCTTTCATACGCTTCCTGCTCTCCCCATTTTTCCAGGGTTTCATCCGGGCTTTTGGAGAAGCCGAAGTCGTAAATCGGGTCATTGATCTTTTGGCTCAGCATTTCCAGATGGACATTTGTGACCTTGGAAGCCTCTTGCAGCTCCCGTGTGCGGATGATTCCCAATGCGTTGTCCAGCTCGCTGCCGATCTCGTTTTGTCCCCCTTCGCCGCGATTGGCGATGACACTGTACGTGTCTACCCCCTGACCCAGAGACAAATACGCCAGCATGGCGCTATGCTCGTCGTCGGGGTGGGCTCCCGTGTTCATCGCACTGGCGATGGTGGTCAGCGGTTTGATCGCCTTCCACAAATCCATGACCCCGCGATCGGCAAGCGCGGTCTGCGGTGCTGCCGGCCATACCAGACTCCCGGCGAGCGCCGCCGCTGTCGCAAGCGAACACAGCTTGGCAAATTTCCCATTCCTCATGAACTCTCCTCCATTCCCTTTTCAGATTGGATGTATCTCAATCACGGCACGTATGTTGCGGTTCTTGGCTGCCGCCGAGGATTGACCGATGCAAAGGGGGATGAAGCCATTCGTTACATTGCCGCACTTGCCTTGTCGCCCGTCAGTTTGCGCGAGAGGAACAAGACTACGATGATGACGACAATTTGCAGTACGCCATAGGCGCAGGCAGTGCCGAATTCAAAATTGTACATGCGTTGATAGACCGCTACGGACAAGGGAATCGTCCGCGGTGTAAAGATCAGGATGGAAGCGACGAACTCACCGATACACTGGACAAAAGCGAGCAGCGTACCAGCAAGAATTCCGCCCCATGCCATCGGGAAAACCACGCGGCGGAAGCTGTACCACCAGGAGGCCCCGAGATTGCGTGCTGCTTCCTCCACGGATGGGTCCATCTGCATCAAGGTAGCCGAGGTAGAGCGGAATACCAGCGGCAGATGGCGGACGAAGTAGGCGAGCGGTATGATCCAGAACGTCCCGATCAGCACTTGATTGAAGCTGAATACGGTCGGTTCGCTGAAGGCAGCGATCAGGTTGACAGCTACGACGGTGCCGGGCAATGCCCATGGCAGCATGATCAGCACATCCATCAAGGTCTTGCCCTTGAAATTGAGGCGCACCATCGCATAGGCGGCGGCTACCCCAAACAGCACGATCCCGATCGAAGCGACAGCGGACAGCTGCAAGCTGTTGGCGATCGGACGCCATGTCTTGCTGTCTGTAAACAAATCGATATAATGCTCCAGCGTGTACTGCGGAGGCAATATCTGCACCGTCCAGGTCCCGTCGACAGAGAACGAGATGAGGATAAGGACGAGAATCGGCAGCATCAGAATGATCGTCGCAATAAAGGAGAGGATCATGGTGACCGTGCGGCCCGTCTTGCTTTTGATCTCAGTCCGGTGCACGCTGACTCCCTTGCTCAGGTTCTGGTAGTTGCGCGCTCCCTGATACCAGCGCATCAGCAGCAGGAACGCAACGGAGACTACAGAGAGAATCGTCGATTGCGCTGCTGCCATATCCAGATCCCCGTTGGTCCGGGACAGGTAGATCTGCATGGTCATGGTCCGGTCGATGCCGAAGATGAGCGGCGCGGTGTAGGACGCCATCGAAATCATGAAGACGAGCAACGACGAGGCGACCATCGCCGGCGTCAGCATCGGCAGGATGACACGTCTCCAAACCGTAAAGCGATTCGCTCCGAGATTGGCGGCGGCCTCTTCCAGCGAAGGGTCAAGTCCCTTGATCGCTGCGGTCGCCGTCATGAAAAAGTAGGTATACATGGTAAAAGTATGGACGACCACGACGCCCCAAAAACCTTTGAGCGAAAACGGCACCTGCGCCAGCCCGAACAGCTCCTTGATCGCCCGGGGGAAGATCCCGCTCTCCCCGTAGAGGAACGTAAAGGACAAGACCCCGATCAAAGGCGGCAAGGCCATCGGAACCAAGGCCAGGACGGAGAGAATCTTGCGTCCGGGAAACTCGTAGCGCTCCAGCAAAAACGCCATGGTCACTCCGACGATGCCGCAGGTGATGACGCTTAAAACCGATATGTAGATGCTGGTCCACAGAGCCTCCAGATTGGCCGTGTGCTCCAGACTGAAAAAGCGGATATAGTTTTTCCACGTAATCTCTTCATCTACGTTGACGCTGGCAAGAAAGGTCTCGTACAGCGGGTAGATGACATAGGCAAGCAAAATGATAAAGAGCGGCGAAACCAGTACATAGACGAAATAGGGTGAAGCGGTGATCGACCTTCGTCTCGCTGGTGCGGATGCCGGCTGTATCTGCGTGCTCATCGCTTCTCCTCCCTACTCTGTAAAGTAAATGCTTTCTTTGGGGATCTGCAGACGGATCGTCTCTCCCCGCTGTTTGATAGGTCTCCCGAGATTGATCGACATGCTGCGCAAAGACTCTTCGCCGACTTGTGTGACATAGTTGACGCATGCGCCGGTAAACTCCGCCATCTCGACCGATCCCGTCACGACATTCTCCCCTTCTGTCACCAGACTCTCCTGGATGGACTCCGGACGAATGGACATCAGGACGCTCTCCCCTGCCGTGATCCGGGCTTTGGGCGAGGCATTTTGGCGCAATCCGGTCAGTACCTGGCCGGATGCCGTACGGACCTTTACTTCGTCCCCTTCTACGCCGACGATGGTGCCGTTCCATAGATTGGTCTCCCCGATGAAGGAAGCGACGAAACGATTGACAGGGAAATGGTAGATTTCATGCGGCGTCCCTACCTGCTGCACCTCTCCGCCCTGCATGACCATGATCCGGTCTGACATGGACATCGCTTCGGACTGGTCATGTGTCACGTATATGGTCGTGATGCCAAGCTCCAGCTGCAGGCGCTTGATCTCAAAGCGCGTCTCTTCCCGCAGCTTGGCATCCAGATTGGACAGCGGCTCATCCAACAGCAGAATCTGCGGCTCGATGACCAGCGCCCTGGCTAAAGCAACCCGTTGCTGCTGACCGCCTGAGAGCTGATCGATCCTGCGCTCTCCATAACCTGCCAGCCGAACCAGCTCCATGATCCGCTCGACGCGTTCCTTGGTTTCCCCTTTGGATACCTTGCGCACTTGCAAGCCAAACGCGATATTTTCAAAAACGGTCATATGCGGGAACAGCGCATAGTTCTGAAATACCATCCCGGTATTTCGCTTATGTGGCGGCACAGCGGTGACTTCCTGGTTACCGAAGCGGATGCTGCCCTCCGTCGGGTAATAAAACCCTGCGATCATCCGCAGTGTCGTCGTTTTTCCGCAGCCACTCGGACCAAGGAATGTGAAAAATTCGCCTGATTCGATGTGAATGTGGACATCCTCGACCCCTTTTGCCGTGCCAAATCGTTTATGTACATGATCCAGTGTTACGCTGCTCATCCGATCCTGTCTCCTCCTTCGTGCAAGTCGTGGCTAGCCAGACAAGCGACGAGACGGAAAGGAATGTTCCTTCCCGCCTGTTGCCCGTCTTTTCTCGTATTACTTCTTGCCTTTGCCCTTGATGTTCTCATCCCAGTACTGCATCCACTCTTTTTCCTTCTCGGCCATGACATCCCAGTCGATGTCCAATGGCTTCAGCTCCAGCGTTTGCATAAATTCCGGAAGCTGATCCTTGCTGATGTCGCTGCGCGCCGGGAATTGGAAGCGTTCTTTCGCCAGCTGGGAAGCGATTTCAGGACTCATCAAAAATTCCATGAATTTTTTGGCGGCCTCGGTGTTTGGTGCGTTTTTGACGATGGCGATACCATCTACGAGGATAGGAGCACCGCTCTTCGGATAAATAAAGTCGTATGGATGGTTGTTTTTCAGGCCCTGGAGGAGGACGTCCTGCAGGTTCCACAAGGAGATGACGCCTTCCTGGCGGTCAAGCTTGAGGTACAGATTCGTCGGGTCTTGCGTGTATTCTTTGGTGTTGGCATCCAGCTTGAGCAGCCACTCATAGCCCTTCTCCGGCGTATCAGGTCCCTGACGGTAGATCATCGCGGAGTAAATCGTGCGCATCGTTCCAGATGGAAGGACGTTGCGGATGACGATCTTGTCCTTGTATTTCGGATCGAGCAGCTCATCCCAATCCTGCGGCGCTTCTTCTTTTTTCAGAGCATCCTTGTTGTACATGATGACTTCCGGCAAAAGCATCTCGCCAATCCAGCGGTACTCCTTGTCTTTGTAGAGATCAGGAATCTGGTCTGCAAACGTAGGCTTGTAGGGTTCCAGAAGCCCTTCATTGGCTGCCGTGCTCAGAGCAGACTGTGTGCCGCCCCACCAGAAGTCCGCCTGCGGGTTCGCTTTCTCGGCGCGGACGCGCTCCAGGATTTGCTGGGCACCCATTTCCAGCGTTTCGACTTCAATATTCGGATATTTCTCGTTAAATTGCGGCAGGACCACCTCGAAAATGTTTTTGTCCCGCCCTGTGTAGATAACCAGTCGTTCCGGCTCGTTGGACGGTGCCGGCTGCTCGCTTGGCTGCTGCGCGGCAGTCTGTCCTCCGCCTTGTGAGCCTGATGAGTTGTTCTCGGCAGGCTTTTGTTCCTGTCCGCCGCCCGAGCACGCCGCTACGGCAAGTGCCAGGGAACTGGCGAACAGACCCTGCATCCATTTTTTCATCTTTCCTTGTGCTTTGCTCAACGCATACTCCCCCTTCAACTTTTCACGCTTTATCCAGCAATCTTGTCGATGGAAATGCTTCCAAAACGGAATGCACGGCACCGATCAAGCCCGCTTGCTCCCCGAGTGTCGCCTTTTTCAGACAAGGCACCTTGGGCACCCACTCGGTCAGCCATTCTTGAATTTTCCTCACCCCTTCGTCGTCAATATGGACCATCTCTCCACTCAGGATTAAGAGCTCCGGATTCAAGATGCTGACGATGTTGGCCATTCCATACGCCCAGTGCCGGTATACGTCGTCAAGCAATGTTTGGGCTTGGACGCTGCCTGCCCTGGCGTGTTGGATGAGCTCTTCTATGACACTCGACCCTTCCTGAAGGTCAGAGAGGACTCCCTCGGCCTGCTGCATGATACCGGGTACGGAATAATGGGTCTCAAATACCCCGGAAGCTCCGTTGCGGCGATGCTGCTCGGGACCAATCATCATGAAGCCGATCTCCCCCGCCGCTTCTCTGCTGCCGCGATAGAATTGACCGTCTAAAATGACTCCTGCGCCAATCCCGGTACCGACGTACATGTAGACAACATGCGAATGTCCGACTCCTACCCCGCGCACATACTCGCCGAGCGTCATCAGATTCACGTCGTTGTCAATGATCACCGGTACGCCCAATCGCGCTTCCAAGGCTTCCTGGATCGGCGAATCCATCCAGCCCGTACTCGGTGAAAAGCTGACGGTGCCCTGGCCCCGCTGGGTGACACCCTGCAATCCTACGCCCATCCCAAGCAACTGGTCGTGTGACATGCCGCTGTCGGCCAATAATCGCGTCAGACCGGCCACAAGGTCCTCGATGACTCGCTCCCCGTTGGCAGGCTGCGCTAGCCGCTTGCGACATCGCGCCATGAACTCGCCCTTGAGGTTGGCGATCGTCATATCAAGCGTAGAGCCTTCAAAAATCGCCCCTGCAATCGCGTACGCCTGGTAATTGTACTCCAGCAGGATCGGCTTTCTTCCTCCTCTGGAGTCGCCCATCCCTACCTCCTGCAAAAGTCCCTCCTGAATCATTTCGTCGACCAGGGCAGAGACGCATGGACGGCTGAGCTGAGTCTGTTTGGAAATGTCGGCGCGGGATATTTGACCGTGTTGGATCACCTGTTGCAGAACCTCTTCTTTGTTTAGCTTTTTCACCAGTTTGCTGTTTCCGGTCTTCCTAGGTACTCGCACGCCTGTTCTTTCACCACCATACTGTTAGTTAAACTTACTAACAAAGTTATCCAGATTATACCTACTGCTACCAGAATAGTCAAACTATTTATAACTATTACTTTTTGACAGTGCGCTGCAAATAAAAAAAGACTGAGCGTTGTCGTCAACGTCTCAGTCCGCGCTGTTTTTTGCCATCGATTCCGCTTTTTTACTGGTATTATGCCCGTCCCTGTTCTTCCCCAGCTCATGCTTGATATACAAGTAATTCTCCATCTCCCGCAAGAGATAAAACAGGGATGCCCGCGTCTCGAATTCTTCACGCGACTTGGGCAGCGGCGTCTCCTTGATCTCCACGCGCATCAGCCGCAATTGGTCCAAAAAGCGGTAGGCCGTGTTGCCCGGGTGTACGGAATCGCTCAGCTTGTCCAGAAAATCAGCCATTTGCAAGCCTTGCGGAACTTGCGAGTTCAGCGTCGAGACGATCGGCATCATGCGCTCCAGCAGCTCGAACTGTTTTTCGCGCATGACGAAATACGAGGTGTACGTATCGTCGCCGCGTCCCAGGCGGTTCTCCACGTCACGTGAAGCCAGCTTGATCGCCTGAGCCAACAGCCTGGGCGTCTCGATCAGCTCGTGTCCGTCCCAGCTGCTTTCCCCATTGCGAAGATAAAAGCTGAATTCCTTGAGAATCTTGCTGAAGTTCCGCTCCACCTTCTCTTGCATCGCCTTCAGTTCTTTTTCCAGGCTTGGCATGTAGAGATTGACCACCAGCGCAACTCCAACCCCGATCACCAAAAGGGCGAATTCATTGGCGATCAAAGCCAGATCCATCCGCTCCTCCGCGTACAGATGCATCATCACAACCATGCAGGTGACAAAGCCTTCCTGAATACGCATACGTACAGCAAGCGGCATGAAAACAAGAATCGTGAACATAAGCGCCAACGGGGTAAAGCCAAAGATCCAAAATCCAGCGAAGCCGATCCCGATCCCCAGCAGGGTGGCAAGAATCCGGTTGATAGCGGTACGGACGGACTTCTTCACCGTGACTTGAATGCACAGGATAGTGATGATCCCCGCAGCCGCATAGTACATCAGCCCAAGCTGCTGCGCGATAAAAATCGAGATGGCCGTCCCAATCGCTGTCTTGATGGTACGATTTCCTATGCGAAAAGAAAAAAAGCTCAGTTCGTTCCCCTCCAAAGATGAATTCTGTTATCACTGTACCAAAAACGGGAGGGGAACCAAAGCGAAGAGTTTGTTAATTCTTCTGTTTACTTTGTTGCAGCTCCAGCATGTCTTTGAGCAACTGGGCAATTTCTGCCCGGGTGACAGATGCTTCCGGGGCGAATTTGCCGGCAGTGGCACCGACAAATTCAATGCCCTCCGCGCGCAGCAACGTCACTGCAGGAACCTGGCTTTTTTGCAGATCAGGGTATGCCGGAACAAAAATATCCGGCTTGTTCAAAATATCCCCATACCCCAGCAGACGGGCAGCCATATCCGCCATTTGGGCACGCGTGATCGGCTTGTCAGGCTCAAAGCGTCTTCCTTCTTTGGCAATCAAGCCTTCCTGGAGGCTTTTCTGGATTACGCCATACAGCGGGTGCTTGCTGTCAATGTCATCAAAGCTGTAAGGCTTGACCTGCTCCTCACTAAAACTGTAGTAGCTTCTGCGGTGAAACTCCATGCGATCCATGGCCCGGGCCATAATTTGCGCCGCTTCCCCTCGCGTCAAAGGCTTGTCCGGCTCCAGCTTGCCGTCTGTCACGGTCAGCCAGCCGTAGCGCACAGCCAGCTCCAACGCCTCTTTTTGCGGGTGATCGTCCACGTCCTGCGGTCCTTGGGCTTTGCTTACCTCCTCAAAGCTGATCCACTTCCCTGACAGAGCATCGACGACCCCTGCATCTCCCACCATGCGGTATACGAGCAATGGCTGCGAGCTCTGCTCCTCCTGGTTAGCATAGAAGGGGTCAGGCAGGAAGTAGGTCAGTGTCAGCGTTTGGTTTTCCTCTTCCAGCTTTTTGGCTGCTTCCTGATCGATCTTTGCTTTTGCGGGTTGTATGCCTTCCAGCTCATAAGCATCCGTCCGGATATTCTCCACTTCCCCGGTGGTGGCCGATACTTCCACTCGGAAATAGGAGTCTTCCACCGGAACACCGTTCTTCAGCCAGCCAAACAACAGCGTATACGTTCCATCTTGTTCCAAGCGTTGCTTGATGTTCATTTCGGACTGCTGCTCCGGATTGTAAGCAATCTCCCCCAATCGGTCAGCGAACAGTGCTTTGACAAGCTGGATGGCGTTCTGCTCGGCTTTCTCCCAGGAGACGGTCTGATCGCTGCTGCCTGCTCCGCCTCTTCTGATGGGCTGGTAATCGTCTTTTCGATATTCTACCAGCTCGCCGCGATCACCGATGTAAATCCGGAATGACTCCTGGTCTTTTCCTTGGCCCTGCACAGGCGTATATTCAAAGCCCCAACGCCGTCTTTCCACACCGTCCGGACCGCTTGTCGCTCCGCTTCCGCGATGTCCATCCGAGCGATAGCTGCCGGGCAATTTTTTCACCACCTGATCGGCGATGACCTGCGCCTCCTCTTTGGTGATCAGTTTGTCCGCGCTTGCTTCGGCAATGGTATTCCCCAAAGGCTGCAGCTTCGCTTTTTTTGTCGGCTTGCCTGTGTAATTGAGCAATTCGCCTGTCATCGCATCGACGAATTGGAGATCGCCAATCTGGTATTTGTAGAGGAGCAGATAGTTGGTGTCGCTGCTGAAGTTGCCCGTAATCGTTGACGCCCTTGTGTAGACCAGCGAAGGCAAGGCCTCTGCGATTTTTTCCTGCGCCTCATCGAGGGTCAGAGCCGGTTTGGCAGCAGGCAAGGAGCCTTCATACCAAGTCCGGGAGAATTGCTCCACCTCCCCCTTTGCATCCACAATGAGATGAAAGCCGTTTCCAATAAAAGGGATTCCATTTTCCATGCGGGTAAAGGCAAAGGGATGATGGCCAAATGTACTGGAATACAAACGGGATGCCATATTATATTCATTGGCTTCCGACAGCTTTGCCCGCTCATCGGAACTCACGGTTTTCTCGAGGAATTTCGTGGCTGCCTCCAGTGCCGCCTCTTCGCTTACCTTTTTGCCCGCAGAGGCGGTTTCATTTCCGTAGCGCGAATATTGCAGCAATTTCCCTGTCGCCGCATCGAGTGTTACATAGATGCCAGCGTCATTTTTCCCGGTCCAGGACAGGCTCCAGGCAGCGTTCGGGATGAAGGGGTTGCGTTCAGGCCCTTGATAGGAAGCCCGCTCCAGCTTGAAATCTGCAGGGATGGAAATATAGTTCTGGACGCGGCGGATTGCCTCTTCCTTGGACAGCTCTTTTCCTTGGCTCTCGGCAGCAAATGCAGCAGGCAAGGCAACTCCGGGCACGCCGGCTGACGGGATCGCAGGTACCAGCAACATGGCGGTTGCCAGGCCTGCTGTCAGCCTCCACGATTTTTTCCGCATACTCACGGAACGATCACTCCTCTCAAATTTTGGGAATTCCACCCATCTTACCACTTATGTGAATGTGATTTCAAATTTTCAAAAGAGAGCTACTATCCTAGAGGAAGCTGGACGATCGGTTTGATATGGCGAAGGATGTTCTCTTGTGCTCTCAAAACGGCTCTTTGCTCTGCTGCCAGGAAGACCGTCATCGCGTCTGGCAGTCCGAAGAGAACAAATGCCACACTCATCGAGACAATCGTGATCTTGCGAGATGGAGGCTTCCAGGACGTATATCGCTGTTCCACATGCACTGCGCTCCTTTCGGCAGGACTAGCGCCTGTAATAAAAAGTCTGCCATACGGACCTTTCCGCAGGCAGACTTTTTTTCGTTCGTATCAGCTTGTTTTCTCTTACACTTCCAGCAAGCTTGCCAAAGACTCCTGATTGAGCACATTCCCCACGAGGAAGTTGCCAAACTCACCGAAGCGCGCGCTCACTTCATCAAAACGCATTTCGTAAACGATATGTTTGAATTCCAACGGATCGTTGGAGAACAGGGTAACGCCCCACTCCCAATCGTCAAAACCGACGGAGCCGCCGATGATCTGCTTAACTCTTCCGGCGTATTTGCGGCCGATCAAACCGTGGGAGCGCATCATTTCCTGACGCTCCTGCATGGTCAGCATGTACCAGTTGTCTTGCAGATCCCGTTTTTTGTTCATCGGATAGAAGCAGATATGCTCCCATTTCGGCAGGATCGGATAGAGACGCTCACGCACATGCGGGTTGGCCTTTGGATCTTCTCCCGGATTGTTGACGTAGTTGCTCAGCTCTACGACAGATACATAGGAATACGGCGCTTCCGTATAAGCGGCAAAACGCGTTTTATTGAACGCCGTTTTGATCGCATCCAGCTCTTGCAGGGTCGGGCGCAGGAACATGAACACGAGGTCAGCCTTGTGGCCCAGAATGGAGTAGACAGCCGTGCTTCCTTCCTTCTGCTCCTCGTTTGCCTCCCATGTGCTCATCAAGCCTTGCAGCTCGTCCAACGCGGCTTTGCGCTCTTGTTCGGACGCTGCCTTCCACTTCTCCCAATTGATGGTGCGAAAATTATGATACGTATACCAACCTTCCAATGTAAGCAACGCTTCGTTCGCGCTCATTGAAAATCAGCTCCTTTGAAAAATCTGGGTTCCTGATCGCGTCTTTCCCAGTATAGCATAAGGGATTCACAGATATTCGAAACAGATTGGTGAACAAGCGTCAACCTGCCCGCTGCCTACTCCTTCTTGGCCCCGTCCACCGTGACAGCAGACAAGAGGGAAGCTGCCGGAGCATCCGCAATCACGGTCACATCATGATGCATTTGCAGCAAGGATGCCGGGACATCCGGTGTCATCTCGCCCTCCAGCATGTCTCGTACGGCTTGAGCCTTGGCCTCTCCGCTTGCCAGCAAGACGATTTTTTTCGCGCCGAGTATCGTGGCGATTCCCATCGAGACCGCTTGCGTCGGCACTTCTTCTACTGATTCAAAATAACGGGAATTCGCTTCAATCGTGCTGGAAGTCAATTGGACCACTCGGGTCTTCGATGAGGCCGGAGAGCCGGGTTCATTGAAGCCGATGTGGCCGTTGGTGCCGATCCCCAACACCTGGATATCGATTCCTCCCGCTTCCGCAATGGCCTGCTCATAGCGTGCACATTCCTGCTCCAGGTCCTGTGCGTCCCCTCGTGGGATGTTCGTACGCTCGGCAGCCATGTCGATCTGCGCGAAGAAATGCTCCTGCATGTACGTCCGGTAGCTCTGCGGGTGTTGGGCGTCAAGCCCTACGTATTCATCCAGATTGAAACTCGTCGCCTGTGAAAAGCTGAGTCCTTCTGTCCGGTGCATCCGAATCAATTCCTCGTACATGCCTACAGGCGTACCCCCAGTAGCTAAGCCGAGCACCAGATCGGGTTTTCTTTTTACCTCCTGGGCAAAAAGCTGTGCTGCCACCTTGCTCATTTCCTGATATCCTTCAACCAATAAAAGCTTCACGTTGCTCATTCACTCCCGCTCTATTTTTCTCTTCCGATAATCTCCCGTAAGCCCAGATGTGAACAGACGGCTTCATCCTCCAGCGATGAAGCCGTCTGCAAAAAGTGGATATGAAAACCAATTGTCTTCCGCCATTATACACCAATGGAAGGAAAAACTCCTGTCCGTTTTTCTTACTCCATAACAGCGGACCGGCCGATCCCTTCACCGTATAGGCAAAAGTCTCTTTAAGCGTTCATCATTGCTATCTTGGAATCTCGATGTCTCCCTTGCCTACTGTCATCAAATAGTCCAAGTCAATTTTACTATTTAAATACATTGTTCCATTTACAGAGCTCCAGGGAAAGGTTTCATTATTTGTCTGATCATATGGAGTCCAACCCAAAAACATATTTTGTTCGGGAAATTGTTTTGCCGATTCTACTTTGCTGTATGCATTCATGAATGTTACCCATTCGTCGGACAGTTGCATCGCTCCATAGGATTTCTCTTGAATGGAGACTTTCTTCTCCATTTGTACTCTTGGATAGTAGCGCTCTATCCCTTCTGCGATACGATATCCTCTGTTTCGAATGAGATAAAAATGAATAGAATGCAAATGATCCCTTGGGTTAATATTCCAAACGAAATAAAACGATGAAGGATCGTTTCCATTAAGCTTCCATAACATGGGTTCCCCCTTTGTATCAATCGAGGCAACCTGCCATTTATGATGTTTCCATACCCAATAACTAAGACCGTAGTCATCTTTTTGGGATATGAAAGGAACTAATACGTGCCGCTCGTCAATCGGAATTGTATCTTGAATGATACTTGCGGTCGCCTTTGGAAAGATTCTATTCATCTCATCAATCAATTGTTGATTAGGTGGAAAAGGAGCAGGGCTCGAAAAATAGAACCAGTATACAATAATGGATAGCAAAATAATGAAAAATCCAAGAGACCCTATCTTTTTCTTCGTCATTTATTCTCCCCCCTCTAAAAGTGAATCTTTGGAGCGAAAATAAAGTTCCTTTTTCGGTGTTGATAACAATATTCCTTTTCCATCGTCTTCAATATAAATCAATGCATGAAGACCACTACCCCATTTTGATGAGGTTCCAATGAGTAGATATGGAAACCGTTCGTTTCTTTTACTCGATGAAGGATCCATATAGGTCTCTTTGTACCACTGATCACTATAAATCGCTTCCTGTCTCATTGTATCGAGTTGCTTGCGAAGGCTATCTTTATTTAGTGACCTGTCTTTCGCTGATGGGTGAATATTGATAATGGAAGCATTCTCAACATTTGAGATGTAAACTGATAGGTCGTCTTTGGGGTATATCACATGATGGACTGGTAATGTTAGTAAGGTTGATGCCAAGAAAATAAAATTCGCCCCAAAGCCTAACCAAGCAAAAGATCGGCAAGTCTGCCACCTTTGATCTTTCCCTTTAAAAACAAAATACAAGATCCATACACCAAGAGGTAAAATCGGAAGCTGAACCATCACATCAAACATCTTCCAATTTATTGAAAAGGAAAAAAGACCAACGAGTATTATGAGTGGAATCTCCCATACTTTCGGTTTCACCATTTGTTTTTGATAAATTGTATAGGCAAAAAAAATAATAGCAAGCCAGCCTAAAATTACAGTTAATATTTCTATGACATTGTAGTTTGAATCTATTTCCATATGAATCCTCCTGTCTTGCTCTGGTCATCTCAATCAGGGCTCCGAACACAGCCCAGCTTATCGAACAACGAATCCCGTTAGGAATCACGAAACCTATGAATTCCTTTATTTTACCATTAATTGCATTTTTATGTCCAAATTATGAAAATAATCTAACCGTTAATCATCCCGCAAGCGTAATGCCCCCTCGGATTAAAGCATTATTGTTCTGTGATCTGCGTTTCCCGAGGGTGTCACCATGTTCGCCAGCTCACACCGTCCCATCGGCGGCTCATGGTGGAAGGTTTTTATGCGAAAAAAAGGCTTTCCTCCACCGGAACCAGTGGAAGAAAGCCTTTTACCGTTACTGCAATCTATGAAGAACTAGGCGATAACCCGATAGCCAAGCAGAATGACCAAGACCATGACGACAAGGGCGCCAATGAAGAAGCCGGTGCTCGGCTGATTCCTGGAGGCCCGTCCCATCGACATCTCCATGAGCCCGAAGACCACGATAGCCAGAATCGCCTTCACGTAATAAAAGACGTCGCTCGCGTGATACCCGAAGAGCAGCCCCGCTCCGGACAAGAGGATAATAACCATCATCAGTCTTAATACCATATGTACGATTTTGCCTGCTTTTGCTTTTCCCGCCCGGTACAATATGTAGCCAATGATCAACAGAACAAATGCTACTTCCCAACCGCCAACATGCGATTCTCTTAACATGTTGTACATTGCGCATTCAACTCCTACATTCAAGATGGCATGACCCTTTTATTATAGCAGAAGAGGGAATGAAATCCATTCACACGAACACTTGTCATATTTGTGAACCGGTTTTTCCGAGGGAGATTTCCCCTTTTCGCCTAGTCATTTCATGAACTGGGATAATTATAGTAAGAACAAAAAATTATTATGATTTTTTAGCTTTATTGTAGTTTGGAGGCTATAAAATCGGGGTACTTATTTTCCAGCAGCGACAAATTCACATCTGGGAGGAAACAAACTTGAACGTCCAAAAAAAGATTTTGCTCGGATTCCTTGTTCTTTTGGGTTTCGTCATCGTCAGTGGGGGCTTATCGATTTTTCAAATGAAGCAAATGGGCGTGAAAGCGGAAGATATTCAGGACAATTGGCTGCCCAGCGTCGTGATGCTGGGTCAGATTAACAAGCTGTCTTCAGATACTCCCCGTCTTTTGAACAGCATGGGATTGGAAAATGACTCCCGGGAAATGGAGCAAAGAGAGAAGGAAATCCTTCAAACGCTTGAGGAAATCGACAAGCTTTTGCAAGAGTATGAAATGACCATCACGGATGAAGAAGCGCAGGAGTGGCAATATTTCGAGGAATTTTCTAAATCTTGGGAAGTGTATAAAAATCAGGTCCCAGCCATGATTACCACTGCCAAAGGCTCTGACTCCGCCTACATTATCTCCGAATTGAAAAAGACGGTCGCTGCCTGGGAAACCGCTCAAGAAGATCTCGCGCGCATGATTGAGTTCAACAAGCAGAGCGCACTTGCTGCGACAGATGAATCCGTCAATGTCTATACAACATCCCTGTACATCCTGATTACGGTTATGTCCATTGCCACTTTGGCCGGGGTTGCCTTGATCCTCCTCATCATTCGCGATATTCGAAGAGTAGCGAGCAATATTGTGCAATCCTCCCATACCGTAGCCAGCTCGTCCGAAGAAATTACTGCAAGCATCCAGGAAGTTGCCTCCGGGAGCCAGCATCAAGCCAGCATGGTCAACTCTATCACGGAAATGATCGAGCAGATGGATATCGCGATCAGCCAAATCTCCGCCAACATCGAAGAAACCAGCACATTGGTCAACCAGACCTCGTCTGCTGCCGAGAATGGCGGACATCTGATGAACAATGCGATGGAGGGCATGCAGGACATCTCGAAAAAGGTCCATTACCTGCTGGAAAACTCGCGGAAAATCGACGTGATCGTCACGACGATCAAAGATATTGCCGATCAGACCAAACTGCTCGCTCTCAACGCCTCGATCGAAGCAGCCCGTGCCGGTGAACACGGGCGCGGTTTTGCCGTCGTAGCAGATTCCGTAGGGAAGCTCGCCAACCAAAGCGGCGATGCAACCAAAGAAATCATTCAATTGGTGCAGAGGATGCAGGAAAGTACCCAAGATACCGTGGAAACGGTGCGTTCAGGCAACGAACTGATCCTGCACGCAGGCCAATCCTTCACGGAAATTATCGAGTATGTCAAACATTCGGCTGCGAGAATCACGGAAGTTGCCGCCAGTTGCGAAGAACAGGCAGCCCAGACAAATGAGATTCTCCAATCTGCCCAAAATATCGCAGCAGTCACACAACAAACCTCTGCCAGCACAGAAGAAACGGCTTCCGCAACCGAGGAACTCTCCAGTATGGCAGAAAATCTAAATCAGCTCGTCAGCAAATTGTAGAGCTCACATCAGGAAGAAGGCATCTTGCCTCCTTCCTGTTTTTTAGGCGTTCTCTAAACAGCCCGAAACCCCTCTCCAATCACCTCATGCGCAGGACATAAAATGATGAACGAATCCGGATCAACCGAGCGCACCATCATTTTCAGCTTGCTCACTTCACTTTGGCTGACTACGGCCATCAACACTTTTCGATGATCTCCCGTATACCCGCCCGCCGCATCCAGCAAGGTTACTCCTCGGTCCAGATCATACAAAATCGTCTCCCTCAAGGTTTCTGTTTCATTCGAAATGATGTAGGCGACCTTGGTGGTGTTCCAGCCCATCTGGACAATATCAATGGTCTTGCTGGTGACAAACAAGGCGATCAGGGCAAAAAGTGCCTTTTCCGCATCGAAAACAATCCCTGCCAGTGCGATCACCATGCCATCAAAGACGGCTACGCTGGCTCCCAGGCTCAGCCCCGAATGCTTATGCAAGATTTGCGAGGCGATAGCAAAACCGCCTGTCGAGCCCCTGCCGCGAAACACAATGCCAATCCCCAGCCCGACGCCGATCCCGCCGTATATGCTGGCGAGCAGCGTGTTGTTCGTCAGCGGCTGCAAATGGCTCGTCAGCATCACGCAAAGCGGCAAAACGACAGAGCCCACTGCTGCTTTCATGGCAGTCTGCTTGTCCAACATTTTCATTCCCAGCAGCAGCAAGGGAATATTGATGGCCCACTGGAAGATGGCCGGGGACCAGCCGAACAGGTTGAACAGAATGGTCGAAAGCCCGGAGACGCCGCCTGAGGCAATCTGGTTGGGATTGAGGAACACATTGAAGCTGGTTGCGAGAACCAGTGAGCCGATTACCAGCATCAGGTACTCCAGCCCTTTTCTTCGCGGACTGTCGATCGGGATGATTGCTCGTTTTTTTCGTGACACACACTCCACTCCTGCCTGTTACAAAATCGCCCATAACGTACCATATCCTGCTTTAAAAGAAAAGGATTGACGGAGCTCAAAAAGAAGATGATAATTAAAATTACATAATAATAATTTTAAATAAGGGGTGAGCTGCGATGGAACCACAAATCACGAGTGTCACGCAGCAGGTCAAATATCTAGGCAAGCGACTTACTGTACAGCGGAGGGCAGTCTTGCTGCATATGCTCTCCACACTCGACTCCCCGACTGCCAAGGATGTCTACATCGCCCTGAAACGGGAGATGCCCAATATCACACTCTCCACGGTCTACACGGCTTTGCGTTTTTTTGTCAAAATGGGAATCCTCAAGGAGCATCCTGCCGGACATGCCGCAACGCGCTTTCAATGTATCATTCCCCGATCGGCTCCCATGCTAAAGGAAGTCATGTAAAACGCGACAACAGGTCGTCACTACTCCTTTGGTATGAGTGATGCCTGTTCTGAATAGGGTATAACAGGAAAGCCAATGTCGCGGAATGTCGTATGAGGGAAATTCTTCAAAACAGTTTGCTGGTTGCAAAAGCCCAGATACTAAATTATAATGATTATCATATTATAATTATTTTAAATAAGGTTCGCACGATGAGAAAGGGGAAGAGGAGTATGACGGAAAAGAAAAAACTCACAACAGCGGCCGGTGCGCCGGTCGCCAACAACCAGAATTCCATGACGGCTGGCCCCAGAGGCCCGATGCTGCTGCAGGATGTCTGGTTCTTGGAAAAGCTCGCCCATTTTGACAGAGAAGTCATTCCAGAAAGACGGATGCACGCCAAAGGCTCCGCCGCTTACGGTACGTTTACGGTAACGCATGATATTACAAAATATTCAAAAGCAAAAATCTTTTCCGAAATCGGAAAGCAGACGGAAATGATCGTGCGCTTCTCCACCGTAGCCGGTGAACGCGGTGCGGCCGATGCGGAACGTGATATTCGCGGATTTGCCATGAAATTTTATACCGAAGAAGGAAACTGGGATCTCGTCGGCAACAATACGCCCGTCTTTTTCATCCGCGACCCGCTGAAATTCCCTGACTTGAACCGCGCCGTCAAACGCGATCCGCGCACCAACATGCGCAGCGCGAAGAACAACTGGGACTTCTGGACATCGTTGCCTGAAGCGCTCCACCAGGTGACGATCGTCATGAGTGATCGCGGAATCCCAGCGTCCTACAGACATATGCACGGATTTGGCAGCCATACATTCAGCATGATCAACGATAAAAATGAACGCTTCTGGGTGAAATTCCACCTGAAATCCCAGCAAGGCATCAAAAACCTGACGGACGAAGAAGCAGCAGAGCTGATCGGCCAAGACAGGGAGAGCCATCAGGCAGACCTCTACAACAGCATCGAAAAGGGCGATTTCCCGAAATGGACCATGTATATCCAGGTGATGCCGGAAGCAGATGCGGCCAAAATGCCGTACAACCCGTTTGACCTGACCAAAGTGTGGTACAAAAAGGACTATCCGCTGATCGAAGTCGGTTATTTTGAATTGAACCGCAATCCGAACAACTATTTTGCCGAAGTGGAGCAGCTCGCCTTCTCCCCTGCGAACATCGTTCCGGGAATCGGCTTCTCGCCTGATAAAATGCTGCAGGGCCGTCTGTTCTCCTACGGCGACGCCCAACGCTACAGACTGGGAGTAAACCATCACCAAATCCCGGTGAATGCGCCGAAGTGTCCATTCCACAGCTATCATCGCGACGGCCAAATGCGCGTGGACAACAACGCCGGTTCCACGATCGGCTATGAACCAAACAGCTACGGCGAATGGCAGGACCAGCCTGATTTCAGCGAGCCGCCACTCGCTCTCGAAGGCGCTGCTGCCCACTGGGATTTCCGTGAAGATGACAACGACTACTACACGCAGCCAGGGCGATTGTTCAATCTGATGAGCCCGGCGCAGCAGCAGGTTTTGTTTGAAAATACCGCTCGTGCCATGGGCGATGCGCCGAAGGAAATCAAGATCAGACATATCAGCAATTGCCTGAAGGCAGACCCTGCTTATGGCAAGGGTGTTGCGGATGCACTTGGGATTGAGCTTAGTGAGGTTGAATAAAAGAAAAGCCGTTTGATCGGACTGTAGTGGAGGGGCGGAAAAAGGAGAAAACGCTCCAGGCGGGTTGATTTCTCCTTTTTCCTCGACCAGCTTTGTCTGGTCATCGTGGATGCATTCTCAAGTCTCTCATGAAGGCAATACAGGGCACTCAAGAAGATATACTTCCTGAGTGCCCTCTTTTATTTTTGAAATGGAAATCAAGTGTGCTGTTCGAGAAAAGAAAGCAACAGACGGTTGAAGACCTCTGGCTGGTCCATCGGAGGGATATGGGCAGAGCCTTCGATAACGATTTTTTGTGCTGCTGGAATCTTTTTTGCCAGGACGTCGGCAATCTGCAAGAAATCAGGATAATCCCGATCTCCGGCGATGACGAGGGTTGGGACGTGAATTTCCTCCAGACGCTCGTTGGGCGGAGGTGAAAGTACAGAAAGCCCTTTTCCGAACTCCGGCAAGGAAAAGGCATGCTCCGTCATGATTCGGTACCGTTCCCTCGCTTTTCCTGCAGCTTCATTCGCAGGGTAACCGGGACCGTCGAACCACATCTGGATGGTCATCTCCACCGCTTCCTCGCGTGTCCCCTTTTGGCATATCTCCTGAAAGCGCTCCGTATCGCGAATCCGTTGCTCGCTGCGCGGATGCCCCATCAAGCCTGACGAGACGAGAGTCAGGCTTTTCACCATTTCGGGGTAGGCGAGTGCAAATTCCACCGCCACCATGCCGCCAAACGATAATCCTACCACATGCGCCTGCTCGACCCCCAAAGCTTGCAGGACTGCCCGCGTATCATCATACAGGGTGAAGGGGATCTCGGTCGCAGGCGTTCGCCCAAAGCCTCGGATGTCAAAGCGGATTACCTTGAACTTTTGTGACAGCTCTTCCACCTGATCGTCCCACAAGCGGGTGTCGAGATTGAAGCCGTGAATCAACAGCAGCGGCTCTCCTGTGCCCGTCACTTCATAATAAAAACGAGTTCTGTTCACATCCAGAAAACCTGACTCTACCGATGGGCTGATTTCCATTTTTTATCACCTCTTCACCACTATGTCATGACCTCCTCTTTGCGTCCAGACGGTTCACAAAATTGAAAAAAATCTATCCATTCTTCGCGTAATCGTACACTGCTTTGCCGATGCTGCCGAGCGTATGCAGGGCTTCTTCCGCCTCCACGTCCTGGGACAAAGCTGTGATCGCAAAACAACGCCCCTGCGTATACAACAGACCTGCATCATGCTGCCTTCCCGTATCCCAGCCGGATTTGCAGGCTATCTCCCAGTCTGTCGCAAGCATTTCCTTGCCTTTTCCATCATCAGCCACCGGTAAAAGCGAAGGCAAACCGTTGCGGAATTGCTGCTTTTTCATGATGGCGACCATCTCTTCACAGGCCTTCGCCGAAAGATAGCGTCCTGCTCCGAGCTGACTCAGCACTGTTGTGACATCCCGTGCCGTGATCGTATTGTTCCCCGGATTGTCAGCCGGGTAGATCATCAGCTTGCGGACGTATCGGCTCTCCTTCATCCCCAGCTCGCGCATCGTCTGATCGATCCGCTCTTTCCCTACCAGATCGATCAGTATATTGGTCGCGGTGTTGTCGCTTTGGATAATCATCAGCGTTGCCAGCTCGCGAATCGAGAGTCGCAGTCCGGGAGACAGAGCGAAGAGCATCCCGGAGCCTTGCACCATATCCTCCCGTCTGAGCACCAGCCGATCTTCCAGTGAAAATTCGCCCTGCCAAGCAGCAGCAAACACCGCTGCCATGATCGGAACCTTAATGACGCTCTCTGCGATAAAAGACTGATCGGGAAGATGCTCATAACAAATGCCTTGTCCTACTTCCTCGACTACAATTCCCCACGTTCCCTTTGCATCCTCGACAATCTGTGATAGCTGCTTTTTCAATCCCTCTGCCCGTTGCATGGAGCCCCCTCTTTCCACCTGGATTTTTAACCATTTTCCTGTCATTCCTTACTGTCAGTCCACTTAGATCGTTGGCAGATCTGACACGGTTCGTTCATTTACCTGGTTTCCGGTATTCAGCGTCGTTTTCGGCTCCAGCAGCAGGACATGAGCTTCTTCTTCCGCGACAGGCATATGCTCTACCCCTTTTGGAACAATGAGAAACTCGCCTTCTTCCAACCAGACGTCGCGATCCCGAAATTTGATCAGCAGCCTTCCTTTAACCACCAGAAACAGCTCATCTTCATGCTCATGGTGGTGCCAGACGAATTCTCCTTTGAACTTCGCGAGCTTTACATAGGAATCGTTGATCTCCCCGGCAATTCGCGGGCTCCAGTGTTCGTGAAACAGCGAAAACTTTTGCTTCAGATTAACCTTTTCCAATGCTCGTCACCCTTTCTTGCTATGACTCCATTATAATCTGACATCCCATAAAAAAAAGGAACCCTTTGGAAAAAGAGTTCCTTTACACGTAAGCTCGTTCATGCGATGTCAATGAAATTGTTCGCAAACCAGGCAGCGGATGCCCGCACTTCTCCCTCTGTTAGCTGATGTCCGTACATCTCCCAATGCAGATTCACGGAAGCACCAGCCTCTTCCAAGAGACGCGACAGCTCTTCTGTCTCTGGGAGGGGACAAATCGGGTCGTTTTTGCCCGCTCCGATAAAAATCGGGATTCCCGCGAGATCCGGCAAGGCAATTCCTCTGCGCGGGACCATCGGATGATAGAGAATCGCTCCTCTCAACGCATTTTCATAGTGGAAGAGCAGGCTCCCGGCGATATTGGCGCCATTGGAGTAGCCGACTGCCACGATGTTCCCACGGTCAAACTCGTATTCGGAGGACGCCTGGTCGAGAAAAGCCTGCAGCTCCTCAGTCCGAAAAATCAGGTCCTGCTCATCAAATACCCCTTCTGCCAAACGTCTGAAATAACGCGGCATCCCATTCTCCAGAACATTTCCACGGACGCTGAGAACGGACGAACCGGGATGAATCATCGGGGCGAGAGGGAGCATGTCGCGCTCGTTGCCGCCCGTTCCATGCAACAGCAGCAAGACGGGAGCTTCTGCATCGCTCCCCTTTTGAAAAAGGTGAATCATGCCCGATCCTCCTCCAAGACACGTACTTCAAACGGCAGCAAGCCTTGCTCGATACGGGTCCGATACGGTTCATACCATTCGGGGAGCATCAGTTTTTCACCCAGGCTCTCCATCGGTTCATCCAAGGCAAATCCTGGTGGATCTGTAGCGATCTCAAACAAGATTCCGCCGTTTTCACGGAAGTATACCGCGTTGAAATACTGGCGGTCGACGATATCTGTAGGATGCAGACCGTAGCGGCCTACATTCTCCTGCCATTGTCTGTGATCCTGATCATCCTTTGCCCGCCAGGCGATGTGATGAACGGTTCCTGCCCCTTCCTGTCCGCGTGGCATGGGAGCTGCATTGATATCAATCACATTGCCCAGATCGCCAACGGTACGGAAACGGACCAAGCCTTCCTCTTCTGCCACTTTTTCCATCCCCATCAGATTCTCCAGCACATGCATCGTTTTTTCAGGCTGCAGGCTGTACAGGATCGCGCCGCCAAAGCCCTTGATCGCCTTGTCGGCAGGCACGCCACCAAACGACCACTTGCTTGCAGGCCCCTCCTCACGCTCTACGATTTCCAGCTGCAAGCCGTCTTTGTCCTGGAATTGCAGATAGGTTTCCCCAAATCGCTGAATGCGGTAGTAAGACATCTTGAACTTGCGCAAGCGCTCTTCCCAAAAGGATAATGCCCCCATAGGAACGACAAAGGTGGTATACCCGACCTGCCCTCCGCCTACCTTGCCCAAGCGTGCCTCCGGCCAAGGAAAGAAGGTCATCGCAGTACCAGGACTGCCGGCTTCGTTGCCAAAGTACAAGTGATAGACATCCGGCGCGTCAAAATTGATGGTTTTTTTCACCAGACGCAAGCCGAGAAACCCGGCGTAAAAGTCGACGTTTTTTTGCGGATCGGTTACAAAAGCCGTAATGTGATGTATTCCCGAAGTCTGTTGTTTCATCTTGGAACCAACCTTTCATTATGATTTTCACTGAAATGCGTTGTAGCTGACGAACTCTCCTGTCGGTTTGCGATAGCCCCTCACTCGTTGGGAGGACAGATCCTCCTTGCCGATGGTGATCATCAATACAGGCTCATACGTATCCGGGATGTTTAGGTGTTTGCTTACCTCCACGGGATCAAACCCGATCATGGGGCATGTATCCCACCCTTTGTCCTTCGCCGCCAGCATGAACAGCATGGCAGACAAACTGGCATTGCGGATTGCCTCGTCGTGCAGAAACGACTCTCCTCTGCTTTCGTAAAAAGAGGTCACAGAGGATACGGTATGGTCAAATTCCTGTTTACTGAGAATCCCTAGCTGCAAAAGCCCCTCATTCACCTTGCCAACATTCTGATACGCCATTTTGTTGCCTAGCACCAGGATGACAGCAGATGCCGTTTTGACCTTATATTGTCTGTTCGCCGCTTCAAACATGCGCTCTTTCATCTCTGGTGAATCGACTACAAGATAGTGAGCATGCTGGAGATTAAAGGCGGTTGGCGCAAATTTGACATCCGAGAAAATTTCGTCCAGGTCCTCCCGGGAAATCTTCACATCAGGCAAAAATTTATTTGCAGATCTTCGCAAGCGGATGAGGCTGGAAAAGTCGTTCATAGGCTGTACTCCTCTCAACACCATTTCGTCATTATTATCTCTAATTTGTGATTTATAATAAAAAACATCTTAAATTTAAGATAATTGTATTCCAAGCTCTTCCGGTTGTCAACACCTGATATCAACCGTTTATTTGTCCGATGGACCCGGTTTCCACCCGACTTCTTGCGACCATGTATGAGCCTTTTGGATGATATCCCACACGATTGGTCCTTTTCCTTCTACATACTTCGGGCGTTCATTCTTGTACAGCGCCATCAATCGATGCTTCTCCTGGGCATATCGCAAGCAATCCGCAGGGTGTACGCGCAAATAATCTCGAAAGAGCAGCGTGGCTTGTTCGGAAAAACTCCCGGCTTGCCTTACATGAATATGAATTCTGCGAGTGCCGGGAAGCTCCCGGAAATACCTTTTGGTCTTGTCCGGATTTTCTTCCCGAAAGACGAATCCGACTTCTTCCATCTTGTGTTTATAGGCTGGCAAATCTTCCATATCCGCTACTGAGATCTGGATATCAATAATCGGCTTTGCATCCAAACCAACAATGGAAGTAGATCCGACATGATCGATCCGAATCGCCAAATCCCCCAGCGAGGTCCTTAATATGGAAGCTACATCATGGAAAAGACGCTTCCATTCAGGATCGTATTTTGAAATTCTCCATTGATTCTCCATGGCTCTCTCCTTTTACATGACGATGCGAGCAAGACAGGATGAAAAAACTCTCAGCCGTGTCATAACTGGCAGGCTGAGAGTTTTCCATATTCATTTACGACAAGCTGGAAGCTTTGTTAACCCGCTCTATCAGCATTTCCACCAGCAAGCTCCACTCCAAGCCTGCCTCGGAATACTCGTTTCCTGCATAAGGGTGTTCGCTTGGGGTCATCCAGTAATAGGAACCGTTTTTTCCTTCCCCGATTTTTTGCAGGAAAGGATGCTCCTGATAGTACTCCCTTTTTTCTTGTTCTTTGCTCAGGCGAATCACGGTCAAAAGCGGCTCTTTTTTGCCTGCTTTGTCTTGGTATAGGAAGTGCGCACAAGGCGGATTGCCTTCCTCATTACTGCACGTACCTTGCTCCAGCACGATCTTGCCGGTCACATCTGCCGGAAGGGACAAGCTGTACCCCATGGCGGTGGTATAAGCCTTCATCTGCTTCATCGTTTTCTCGACGTTCGGCTCATTGATGGATTCCGGCGTGTTCCAGATCCCGATCACGTTCTCATCGGCTGGGGCGACCGCCTCGACAAACCATTTTTTTCCTTTTGGCGATACCGTCACAATCGCCCGATCCTTCCCGGATTTATCAGAGGTATACACGTCAAAGTCCACCTGGTACATCAGGTCGCCTTGCTCGCTTCTATCCGGCAAGCTGGTGATCTGGAACGTTTCCGCCCAGGGGCTGGACGCTCCCGTCACCCAACCAAATTGGGAAAAAGATGCTTTGACGCTCTGCTTGGCGTTCTCGGATAAAAGGGCGTATTGCAAAGCGCCGTTGCGCTCTGTTACTGCTCGTGCCCAGGTATGGACGGTTTCTGCCGCTGTAGTGGGGACGATGCCGCTCTCCAGCATGCTCAACTGTTTTGCTAATGCCTCTTGGTCATTTTGTGCCGCATGTGTCTGAGCCGCGAACGGCTGTACCATCAGGGACAAAGCCAAAATGCCAAGCATGGTAAACTTCTTCAACATGGGGAAACTCCTCTCAAAATTCTCAGTCAATACCGTCTGAGTATAAGGAAAATTTCCCCATGTGTACATATCGTTTCACATGATTTTATTTCATTTTATTGTTCTGCACCAAAGTCCGATCCAGCAGCGCATTGACGTGAACCATCGCCTGCTCGAGCCGTTCTTGGTAGTTTCCAGAAATGCTGTGGCAACGCACTCCAAACTCCTTCAGCAATTCCTTGAGCAGTCGATTGTTCTCTTGCCGCACCTGCTCTTCGCCGAAGGAACGGGTGCCGTCATCGACCCATTCCACATCCGGCTCCAGAAACAGCCAAAGATCGTATTGCTGCAGCCGCGCGATCTCGTCCAGGATCGGCTGTCTTTTGCCTACGTAGAGCATGGAAAAATACTGCGTCACAATCGCTTCCGTATCGATGAACAGCACTTTATTGGCTTTGGCTCCCTGCACCTTTTCATGATATTTGTGTTCAAAGGCGATCTCGGGATAGTCCTCGGGAAGCGTAATATCTTCACAATTGCCCAAACGCTCGTAGTACGTCCGACCCCATTCCTCCACATAGGTCGTGTTGTACAGGTTGGCGAGATTGCGTACCAGCGTGGACTTTCCGCAGCTCTCCGTCCCTACCACGACCACTTTTTTCACAAAGTGGGGCTGGACGATCGCGGGCAGCATGTTCCAATGCTTCAGGACGCCTTCCTTGCGCAGCATGGAGCCGGAGATGGGGTAGACCTCCCGTTTGGGGTCGATCAGGATGTGCTGTGCATCTGGATATAACTCCCCAAAAATCGGCGTGTACGCAGTCTCGGAGCTGAATACCGCATCCAGCGGCTTGCCAATTGCAGCCAGAATTCCTTGTGCGCCGATGTGCCAATCGGCCATCTGACCCGTCTCCGGCTGATGGACGGCATGGACGTGAACATGCGGCATCTCTTTCGTCAATTGCGTCCACCAGCGCAAGCGGACCCGCACCGGAATATAGGGGATGACGCCGTCTTCACACAGCTTTTGCTCATAGGCTTCGTCATACGTCACGATGACATGCAGTTCATCCACCATGGTCGACGCCCGTATCATCGCGTACACATGCCCCATGTGCGGGCAGGGAAGGAATTTTCCTCCGTACATGCCAACCGTGCCGGGTTTCATTGGGAGTGCACCTCTTCCTGTTTCTGGACCTTGCTCAATTTGATCCAGTTGTAATAGCCGTAGATCGAGTTCACGAGGAAAGCGGACCACATGACGACCATGTTCATGTCATTGCCGCCCTGCTTGATCAGTGTGACCACCCACAGCGAAATGGAGAGGACATTGACCGCGATCCAGAGTGCCCATTGCTCGGCGTATCGCTTCAGCATCAGAATCTGCGCCAGTACCGACAGCACAACAGCGGCTGAATCCAATCGAACCTCCTGGCCGCCGATGACATGCAACAGCTCAGCGTAGAGAATGCTGCCGACAACCGCGATGAGGATAAGGATCATCCAGCCTTTTTTAGTCAGGCGCTTGACCGCGACATCTTCTCCCTGAATGCTGGTTTGGGTGCGATGGCGGGACCACATGTACAAGCCGATGAATTGGGCGGGAAAATAAAACAGACCGTTGAGCATCGCTTCTCCATACAGCGAATAACCGAACGAAATGTATGCGTACGTGCCCGTCTGTATGATCCCAAAGTAGTAATTGGAGATTTTCCCCTTCGCGACCAAGACCACGCATAGCATTCCAGATAAAGAAGAGATCAGGCCAAGCAGAGAATCTTCAAAGGCAAAGAACAGATAAATATTTACGATGGTGAACAGTACGAGCCAAATTTTTTCAAACAAAGTCCAATCCTTCAACATCGAAACAACCTCCCCGTTGTTTGCAAATATCGTTACAATTCATCGTCCCATGTCGGGTTGTAGCGGTACAGCTTTGATGGACGATGCCCTGCATTGCGGCGGATGTGATTGGTCTCCAGCACCTTATCCGCTACTTTGCGGCGGAAGGCAGCCGCCAGCAGTTCTTTGCCCAGGATCACTTCAAACACCTGCTGCAAATCAGACAGGGTAAAATATTCGGGCAGCAGGTGAAACGCGATGTCGGTGTAATCCACCTTGTTGCGCAGTCTTTCCAGGGCATACACAATCATTTTGGCATGGTCAAAGGCGAGATTGTGCGCTTCCTCGATTTCCTGCACGACCTTGGAGTGTCCATGCTCGACGATTTTGGTCGTTTTCACTGTCGCAGTCGCCGCATCCGCGCCGCTGCCCAGGCGCAGCTCCACCCACTTTTCGATCATGAAGCCATTTTCCGTAACTGTGGTCTTCTTCTGTGTCCAGTGATCTGAGACGTGGAACCATTTCGCATCCTCCGTCCCTTCTCCGGACTGCAAGGGATAGAGATCGCTGTTGATCAGGGCCATGTAGGAACAGCTGATCACGCGCGTTCGCGGATCTCTGCCAATATCTCCCCACGTGTACAGCTGCTCCAGGTAGACATCCCGAAGACCGGTCTCTTTTTCCAACACCCGGATCGCAGCTTCATCAATGCTCTCGTGCGCAGAGACAAATCCTCCCGGCAGTGCCCACTGCCCCAAGAACGGATGCTCCTTGCGCTTGATCAAAAGGATTTTCAGCGACTTGTCGGATCGTTTCCGGTAGTTCTCTGACTCCTCCTCCGTGACAGTGAAGAGCAGCATATCCACGGACACGGAAGGACGTACGTATTGATTGACATCATACTCCTTGAGGAACATTTGCTCCGCAGAATGGTTTTCACTCATGTTATTACTCCTTTGTTATTATCATATTGTTAATAACATTTTGTTAAGATGTTACTGCATGAATTTTCCTTTGTCAATCCGCTTTATGAAAAAAATTCCCCGAAACTTTCCCGGGGAATGAATGATCGCCGTTTTAGAACGGATATTCTCTTGGCTTGGTCTGGACGGAGATCCACTTGACGGTCGTGAACTCATGCAACGCCCATTCCCCGCCGTAACGACCCAATCCAGAAGCCTTTTCGCCGCCAAACGCGACGATTGGCTCATCATTGACTCCCTGGTCGTTGACGTGGATCATGCCCGTCTCGATCTGTTGCGCTACCTCGACGCCATGTTCGATGGACCCTGCATGCACCGCTCCGCTCAAGCCGTATTCGCTGTCATTGGCCACCCGAATCGCCTCTTCCTCGCTGTCCACGGCGATGACACCGACCACTGGTCCGAAGATTTCCTCCTGGGCGATCGGCATATCGTTCGTTACATGAGAGAGAATCGTTGGCGCGAATACGTTGCCTTCCACCTTCCCTTGCAAGGCGAACTTCGCCCCTGCTGCGATGCTGTCATCGATCAATTTTTGAATCCGCACCACTTGCTTGTTGTTGATCAGCGGGCCGACCACGACATCTGCATTGCGCGGATCGCCGTAGCGCAGACGGGAAGCCCGCTCAACAAACGCCTGCAGGAATGCGTCGTACACAGGACGTTCGACGATGATCCGGTTTAGCGACATGCAGATTTGGCCGCTGTTGAGAAATTTGCCGAACGCAGCTGAACCCGCCGCTCTGTCGATGTCTGCATCCTTGAGGACGATCATCACATTGTTGCCGCCAAGCTCCAGCGCCACGCGCTTCAGGTGTTTTCCGCACAGCTCCCCGATGTGGCGGCCTACTGGCGTCGAGCCGGTAAAGGAGATGATGCGCGGGATCGGATGTTCCACGAAAGCATCTCCGATCTCGGAGCTTTTGCATACGGTCACATTGAGCAGTCCTTTGGGAATCCCGGCATCCTCGAAAAGTTTCCCTAAGAATAGCCCTCCCGAAATCATGGTTTGCAGATCCGGCTTCAAAACTACGCCATTTCCCGCTCCAAGTGCCGGAGCCAGCGAGCGCATGGTCAAGTGAAAGGGAAAGTTGAAAGGACTGATGATCCCGACGACACCTGCAGGCTTGTGGTAGATGCGGTTTTCTTTTCCCGGGATGACCGAAGGCATGATCTTGCCTTGCATGCGGATCGGAAAGGTAGCGGCTTCCTTGAGAATCCCCAATGCGGCATCAGCCTCGATATTGGCCTTCAACTGGGAGGCGCCGTTTTCCTCGACAAGAATGCGAACGATCTCCTCCCGCCTTTCTTTCAGAAGCTCCGCAGCCCGCTCCATGACGGCGGACCGCTGATAGGCATTTACCTGTTCCCATTCCTTCTGCGCTTCCTTGGCTGCCCTGTACGCTTCGTCGATGTCTTCTTGATTGGCGAGACGAATCTGCGTCAAAACGCTTTGATCGTACGGGTTTTCATCGGTCGCGACTGTCTCGCTTTTCCCCTCCCGCCACTGTCCAGCGATAAACTGCTTGTTCCATTTTTCAAATGCCATGTGCAAGAAACACCCCGTCTATTGAATGTAAATGCGTGCTGCAGCTGCAAACTTCATCTACATTATGGTGCTTATCGCCTTTTTTATCCGCCCCACACGCCCGCCGATTGTAGTATAATGACGAAGGGCAAGCAGACGCCTGCTCCACCACACGAAATCCATGCCTAGGCATGGGAGAGGTTCGCGAACTCCCTCTATAAAAAACTATTGTGGTAACAGTACTCGATCGGGGTATTGTTTTATTTTGTTTTTTATGAGCATGTTCAAGAACTCTCTTTCTTCCACTAACCAAAAGGAGATGGAGAGCATGAAAAAGGAAAAAGCCGTCGTTGTGTTCAGCGGGGGTCAGGACAGTACGACCTGCCTCTTTTGGGCCAAACAACAATTCGGCGAAGTAGAAACGATCACGTTCGACTACGGGCAGCGCCACAAGCTGGAGATCGAATGCGCCCAGCAGATTGCCCGGGAGCTCGGCGTGAGCAACACCGTATTGGACATGAGCCTGTTGAACCAGCTCGCGCCCAATGCCCTCACCCGCACCGACATCGCAATCACTCAGGAAGAAGGTCAGCTCCCGTCTACATTTGTCGACGGCCGCAACCTGCTGTTCCTCTCGTTTGCCGCTGTTTTTGCCAAGCAAAAAGGCGCGCGCCATATCGTGACTGGCGTATGCGAGACGGATTTCAGCGGCTATCCGGACTGCCGCGACGCGTTTATCAAATCGCTCGATGTGACGCTTAATCTGGCAATGGATTATCCATTCGTGATCCACACGCCGCTGATGTGGCTGAACAAGGCGCAGACGTGGAAGCTCGCTGACGACCTGGGTGCCTTCACCTATATCCGCGAAAAAACCCTTACCTGCTACAACGGCATCAAAGGAGACGGCTGTGGCGAATGCCCTGCCTGCCGCCTGCGAAAAGCCGGACTCGGCGCCTACCTTTCCGAAAAAACGGCACAAGGAGCCGATGCCTGATGAGCGCCTACTTCGACTTTAAAATCGTGGAGCGCATGCAGACATTGGGCACTGATATCGATCATTCACAGCTTCGCTACCACAACAAGCGCGTGATGGTCAGCAAGGAATTTACCTTCGATGCGGCACACCATCTGCACGCCTACGAGGGAAAATGCAAGAACCTGCACGGACACACGTACAAGGTCGTCTTCGGGATCAGCGGCTTTCCGGACGAAATCGGACTGGTCATCGACTTTGGCGACATCAAGGAAATCTGGAAGAAGCACATCGAAATCTATCTGGATCACCGCTATCTCAACGAAATGCTCCCCCCGATGAATACAACGGCGGAAAACATGGTCGTCTGGATCTTCGAGCAGATGGAGCAGCAATTGCAGTCCAGCACCTACCGCGACCGTTACAAAGGCGCGCGGGTGGAATTCGTCCGCCTGTATGAGACGCCGACCAGCTACGCCGAAGCAAGACGGGAGTGGATGGTCGAATGAGCCTGATTCCTATATTGGAAATATTTGGACCAACCATCCAGGGGGAAGGGATGGTCATCGGGCAAAAGACGATGTTCGTGCGCACCGCTGGCTGTGACTACCGCTGCTCCTGGTGCGATTCTGCTTTTACCTGGGATGGCACAGCGCGAGACGAGATCAGGCAGATGTCTCCTGAGGCAGTCTGGGAAGAGCTGTACCGTCTCGGAGCAGACCGCTTTTCCCATGTCACGATTTCCGGCGGCAATCCCGCGCTGATTGAAGGCATCGGATCGCTGATATCGCTATTGCAAGAAAAAGGAATTCGCACTGCTGTGGAGACGCAAGGCAGCAGATGGCAGGATTGGCTCGCACAGATCGACGATGTGACGATCTCTCCCAAACCGCCCAGCTCCGGGATGCAGACGGATTTGGACAAGCTGGATCAGATCGTCCATCGCCTTATCGATGGCGGTCATCAGGGTGTCAGTCTGAAGGTCGTTGTGTTTGATGACGAGGATTTTTCCTATGCGCGCATGATCCATCGACGCTACCCGCAAGTACCTTTTTTCCTGCAGCCGGGCAATGGCGATCTGACCGACGCCGATACCGAGCAGTTGCGTTCGAAGCTGTTGCAGTCCTTTGAATGGCTGATTGACCAGGCGATGGCTGCCCCTGACATGAACGATGCCAAGGTGTTGCCGCAGCTGCACGCCCTGGTCTGGGGCAATAAACGCGGGGTATAACGATAACGAAAGATGAAATGAGGTAGTAACGAAATGGCCAATCACGAAGAACGAGACTTGTCTTCACTCACGCTCCTGGGCAACCAGGGCACCACGTACAACTACACGTATGATCCAGATGTTTTGGAAACTTTTTACAACAAACATCCGTACCGCGATTACTTCGTTAAATTCAACTGCCCTGAATTCACCAGTCTCTGCCCGATTACCGGACAGCCTGACTTCGCTACCATCTACATCAGCTACGTTCCGGATATCAAAATGGTAGAGAGCAAATCGCTGAAGCTGTATCTGTTCAGCTTCCGCAATCACGGGGATTTCCACGAGGATTGCGTCAACATCATCATGAACGACCTGATCAAGCTGATGGAGCCGCGCTATATCGAGGTATGGGGCAAATTTACGCCGCGTGGCGGGATTTCCATCGATCCGTACTGCAACTACGGCAAGCCGGGTACGAAGTATGAGGAGATGGCGAATTACCGGATGATGAATCACGATTTGTATCCGGAGAAAGTGGATAATCGGTAAGGACTGGTATTGGCAATAAAGAAGAAACCCTTGATATTCAAGGGTTTTTCTTGTTCTTTTATTGTTTAGTTTAGGTCAAAAAAATTAAGTGTTGACGGTTTTCGTCAACCATCCGAGGGCGTGCGACGAAGGATACCCCAGCTCCTCTTCGCTGCGCTCGCCGATCCGACGCGCCGAAACTGACTAGCTGCCACAGAGGTCCGCGACAGTCGGGGAGGTTTTCGAGATTCGTTTTCCAAGGAGGATTTCATCATCATGTCCAGCGAATCAATAGTGATCGCATCTGCCGTTTATCCTTCCCTACAACATTTATTTACGCCATTTTCGATTGGTAAGTTAACACTTCCAAATCATAAAAACTAGCAGTATCATTCTAAAAAACTGTGAGGTGAGTGGTTTGATCACAAAATGGCTTCGGGATTACACTATGCTTGCTCTTAGAATTGATAAGGTCATTAAAACTCGCACGAAAGACTCCTTACTGGATTATTATGGGCCACCTGAGTGGGCAGAATTGGTTGAAAGAGAAACCGTACAATCAGGTGAACAGCTGATAAATGATGCACAGCATTTGATGAATTCTATCGATGACCAAGGATTTGAGCCACGAAGAGTAACCTTTTTAACAAAACAACTAAAAGCACTAGAGACTGTGTGTCGACGGCTGAATGATGAATTTTTTACGATGAGCGATGAAGTTTCCCTCCTTTTTGATATTGATGTCAATTGGCTTCCTGAAACAACTTTCGAACAGGCGTACACGATGTATGATGAAGCTTTGCCTGGTCACGGTAGTGTCGAGACTCGATTGAAGCATTGGAAAGAGCATTATCAATTGCCCACAAATAAGATTGGGCTATTGCCTGAGCTTGTTCAAATGGCTGTTATGGAGTCGCGTCAACGGATGCGTGCCTATATAGATTTGCCAGAAAATGAAAAGATTGAGGTACAAACTTTCACAGATCAACCTTTTCGGGCGTTGGCTCATTATCAGGGGAACTATCATTCACGCATTCTCATTAATACAAGCATCCCATTCAACTTGGCGGATCTTTTGTATGTGGTTTGCCATGAAGGTTACCCCGGCCACCTCGCTGAATATGTGTTAAAAGAAGAGTATCTGGTAAAGAAAAAAGGGTACTTTGAACAGAACGTAAGTTTTTTGCTTTCTCCCTCGTTTGTAATCAGCGAAGGTCTTGCACTTTTGGCGCATGAACTTGTTTTTCCTTCTGACGAGGCACAAAATTGGCTTTCAGAGCAGATCTTTCCACGGGTTGGGATTAAGCCCGACACAACGAATCTGCTAAAGGTGCAAAGAGCAAATGATCTGCTTATGGGTGTTAGGTGTAACGCAGCTTTTATGCTGCGTGAGGGAAAACCTGAGCATGAGATTATTTCTTATCTGATGAAATACGCTCTTCTCGATCACCAGCAAGCTCTATTTCAACTCCAATCATTGAAACGTCCTTTTTGCGAAGCGTATATTTTTACATACTTCTATGGTCGTCAACTTCTGCAAACATTGCTTAGCGGACCAAGAAAACATGCCATTCTGGGAAGATTGCTCACAGAACAAGTCACTCCCTCTGAACTATTACTCATCGAGTGATCTTTGGATAACGGCATATTGCTTTGCAGGATCGCCTGCTTAATCGCCAGTGAGGCAGGCACTCACTATTCGAAGAAGATGGATAATCCCTAGAAGACAGGAAAAACCGCAGTCTCATTCAATCAGACTGCGGTTTTTTTGCCTTGTTTTTTTGATTCCTCATAAAGACCTGGCAATCCGAAATCCAAGGTCATCGATATGAAAGGTAGGATGGCTACGGCGACGACAGGTAGCCCCGCATCCCCTTTCCTCTTCTGCCCAGCTCCCTCCCCGAAAAATCCGGTAGGATCCGTACACGTTCTCATCATATAAATCCCAGCACCACTCCCAAACATTTCCCAGCATATCATACAGCCCCCATGGATTCAGTTCCTTTTTTCCTACTTCATGGATTCGGCCTCCTGAATTTTCACTATACCAGGCAATTTTATCTAACTCTCCGTATCGATAGCCAGTCGTCCCGGCTTTACATGCATATTGCCACTCTGCTTCCGTAGGTAGCCGATAACCGTCTGATCCCCAATCGCAAAGAACGGTTTCCCCATCGGGACTAATCGTGTAACACTCTTTTAGTCCCGCTTGCTGTGAAAGCTTATTACAAAAAGTAATGGCATCAAGCCAAGAAACGTTCACTACCGGTTTTCGCTCTGCATTCAAAAAGGAAGACGTTTTGTTCGTAATTCCATTGTAGAGCTCCACAGTTACCGGGTACCGAGCCAGACGAAAAGGTTTCACTTCAACGTTCCATTCGCTTTTTATGCGATCATCTCGTAGTGTTATCTCTCATATCGACAATCTATTATCCTCCTGAGATATCAATTTTCCAAATTATACCTCATTTGGACCAATGGACTCAATCGTCATAAACCGAATCCTCTATTTACTTTGAATTCACTGATGCAGCGATTTTCTTGATTTCCTCCAGCGGCAGGTCACTTTGCATTGTGTAGATGATTCCCTCATCCGGCGACCAGACAAATCCGTTTCTCTCCTTGAGGTATGGTTTGTTTGCACTCGATCCAGGAGCTTGATACGTATAGGCGAAGCCATTGCCGAAGGGGATTTTTTTGACGTCCAGTACGCCTTCCATCTCTTCGTCGACATCACCTTGATGTACGTAGAGGAAAATATCCGGGATGTCGGGCCCAGTCTTTTTATTGACGATTGAAATCTGCTTCTTGCCCAGAAATTCCGTATAGGAAAAGATCCGCAGTTCCACACCTTCCGGCAAAACGGTCGGCAGCTTGAGAGAATAGCCCAAAAGGGTCGAAGCCAATTCCTTGGACGGGTGCAAGATTTTCGCCTGATCATTCAGCACTGTAGCTTTCTTCATCAGGCTGTACTCGCCTTTCCCCATCGATTCCGCTACCTTTTTCAGTTCTTCCTCTGGCAGGCTGCCGGACAGCTTATACACCGCTCCCCCCGCTTCCTCCCATATGAATTGGTTCGTATTCTCCGCCTTCCCGAAGTAAGCAACGCCTTTTTTGAACGCGGTCTGATTCAAGCCAACGGATTCCTCCACCAGTCCTCCTTTTTTTATGTCCATATGGAAAGGAACTCCGTCGAGGCCTAAAAAGGCAAGATGAACGCTTTGCTGTTTCGCATGGTAGACAATCCCTGCCAGCAAGTAATCTCCTTCCGGCAAATAGCCTGGCAGCAGGACAGGAAGGCCACTCCTTTTTGCAATCTCCTCTGGAGTTAAGTCGTAATAATAGTCGGCCTACTGCTGTACAATCGCAGGTGCTGCATCGACCGGAGCAGCAAGTGGAACTCCCCCCATCATCACTGCCAGTGCAAGCATGCCAATCATCGATGCTCTTTTCATAACCAACCACTTCCTCTTTGTTTTTTTGCCTTCACTTTTGACTACCGGGTTTCTGACGATTTCTTTCATCAAAAATGAAAATTTCCCCGTAAATCTGTAAAAAATTGTTCTTCCTATGATAGAACAAAGAGGACAACGCAATCATTTCCATTGGAATGGAAATTCTCTCCCCAATTCTGTAAGAAATGATTGGCACGCCCTGTAGTCCTAAATGAAAGGCATAAAAAACAAGGGAGGGACATCCATGCACGAGGACCAGGAATGGGTAAACCAGGTCTTGAACGGAAATAAACAAGCCTACGCCCATCTGATTCACAAATACAAGGACAGGATTTATGCGTTTCTCCTTCGCATGGTCCGTCATCCACAGGATGCACAAGACCTGACGCAGGAGTGTTTTATCAAGGCGTATCGCTACTTGCACAGCTATGATCCGCAGCGAAGCCTTCCATCGTGGCTGTACCGCATTGCGGTCAATCTGTATGTAGACGCGAAACCCGCCAGCCAAAGACAACAGAACCTGCTGGAAGTCGATGAGCTGATGCTGATGGACGATCACAGTCCGGAAACGATTTATCTTAAATATGAGGACCTGGAAGTTGCGGTATCAAATCGAACGGCTCCCAGAGACGTATCGGATTGTACTCACGTTGCGGTATCTGGAGGATCTGACGTATCAAGAGATGAGCGAAATTCTGGATATTTCCATCCCGACCCTTCAGGTGCGTTTGCACCGGGCCAAACAAAAGCTTCGGGAGCTCTTTCAGCCTAAGAAGGAAGGAGGAACATTGCGTGAAATGTGCTGAGATAATGAGAAAAATGGACGCGTGTCTATTGGAGGAAATGGAATTCCGGGAGATTACCGAGATCGAGAAACACCTCTTGCATTGCCAGGATTGCCGTTCTTATAAAAACAGCTTGACCAAAGAAACCCAGTTGTTCAAGCAAGCCATCTCCGCTTCTCCCCTGCCAGACCAATTTGTCGATACCATCATGGGACAGCTGGAGGATGTTTCGATAGAGCCGAAGCAAGGCGTACCTTCATCGGATCTTGCTGCGAGCCAACCGCGGCCTGTACCGACTCGTTCCCGAAAAAATCTGCGCTGGAAGGCGATTACGGGTTACGCTTCCGCTATTTTGCTACTCTCAGGGGTAGCTGGCATGTATGTCTCTCCGACATTTGCCGCCTACGTATCCTCCTTCGTCAGTCGGGTCAGCGGGGATCTTGGATTAAAATTCGCGGCAGAAAACGGCTACAATACAGCAGTCAATCAAACGGTCAGCGATCAGGGATACACCTTGCGCGTGAAGGATATCGTCGCAGACTCGGCCCGACTGGTCATCACCTATACGCTGGAGGATGCAAGCGGCAACCCCTTGGACGATCAGTATCTCCACTATTTTGACGGCAGCAAGATCTATCTGGCTGACAAAGCAGGGAATGTCTTGTCCGAATTGCCGGAGGATCATGAATTGGGACCGGGCTATGGGGACATCACGTTTGTACTCGATGAATGGCCGAAAGACGAAGACATCGTCGTCCATTTTGATGTACACGAGATTGGAGTCCGCGACCCCAAACCGGTCAATTTCGCCTTGCAGATACCGGTAAATATCGCAGAAAGCAAAAAAGCAGCGACGACGATCCCTGTCCAATACGTCTTTACATCGCCTCAAGGCATCCGGTTCTCCTTTGATCAGGTCATGTATGCACCAAGTGCGACTCGGTTCGAGATTACGACATCCGTGACAGACGAAGCGTATGAACGGGAGAGACAGCTTGTCCGCGAAATGGAAGGCGATGATGCTGATTTTACTATGGATGACAGCTACCGCTTTTCGTATCGAATCGTCAATCAAACAGGCGAAGTGGTAGCAGCTTCTGAGCGTGGAGAGAAGAATAGCGGACGTACACTCTACTTTTCCCCTACCTATCCAAACGGGGAAAATGTAAAAACGGGAACCATTCAGTGGAAGACAGCCATCATCCCGGGAGAACCGTCAGAGACGCTGACCTTTATCCTGGATGAAATCGAGAAAGAAGAAAGAGCCGATTTTGCCATCTCGATCCGTCCTGACGCGTTACTTCAATCTCCGGTAACGAAAACCAATGAGGAGACGGGAGATACCTATACGATCAAGGGCCTGAAAAAGGGAATTTATCCCGGAACTAATGAAGAGATCTGGGTCATGACAATCGAGGGGAATCTGAAGATTTGGGATATGCCTTCGTGGATCTTGAGCGACGGAACGGGAAACCGCTATGAAGTGACTCCCGACTATACGACCATGACCGTCAGACATACCAAAGAGGGAGAGATTCTGAAACAAGACCTGTTTATCAAGGAAATGGCTACACCACCGGAGGAATTGTCCCTGAAGCTGAAAACCTACAAAAAGCGTTACACGAATATCGATTGGAAGGTTCCGATTCCACCCCAAAAATAATCCCGGCCACTGTGGGCATGGTCATCCATGCCCGCTTTTCTATCGAATCATTTTGTTCTCCCCTTGCTGATCATCGCCGGACGCTTGCTTTTTCGCTTTCAAGAAAAACATTTCACGCACAAAAGCCCCGACCGCCATCGATAAGGCAACGATGACGACAAGGTTCATGACCCACACAAAGGTATGAGGCGTCAGGATTGCCGTCGCACAACTGGACAGGACCATCAACCCCAGGAGGGTCGTGTACAGGATCAGCTGCTTGAACGTCGCCTGCTTACTCATCCCCTTCCCCCTTGGCGGACAGCTTTTTCAAAATCTTCTTCAAGGTCTCGTTGATTGTCAACAAAGCCATCAGGATGAAGCCAAGCATGATAAAGGTAATAATCTCTCCCGTAAAGAAAGATACAACCGCCAGAATTACGGCATAAAGAATATGCAAGCCGTTTTTAAAGAACTCCAAGTAAAGCACACTCCTTTTTGCTACGATATTGAACAATTGATGCCATAACATGAGCCGATTCATCAGGAAGACCATCCGATAAGTAGGCAATTACGACAATGATGAGCCAGCCCATTCTTATTTCCTCCTTCACATTCTGACAGGTTTATGCGATTATCTCAAATGGATGCAGAGATTTTCGGTGGCGAGCCTTTGCAGGTCGCGACCGTCGATTTGACCTCGCTCCAATTGCTTGTGAGCAATTTCTTGAATACCATCTCCAAACCAGATCGACCACAATTCTACTGGCTGGCCGTCCGGTATCTTGGTCTTGGCGTACTCCATAAACTGATTCGTCCATCTCTCATCAAAGTTTCCTTCCAGCCAATAGATATAGGGCAATTGGATGTAGAAGTCCAGATCATAAGGTGGATTCTCGCATCGACCGATCTGTAAGCCCCCTAGATCGGATTCCTTTTCTGCATACAAAACCTCTGCTTCATCGTCCAGCTCCTCCCAGGGGATCGGTCCTTTTGGTTGGGGATTCATTGTTTTGATGTCCTTTGCCTTCAGCTTGATGAATCCGCTCAGGTCGATCTCCGCTAGAGGATCGGAAGACGCAATAAAAGTATAGCGACTCATACATTGCCCCTTTCGATCATGACTTGTACAGTATTAATTCCTTCGATAATCATAGCTTTCATCCGGTACATCCAGTTCCCGTCCATTAATCACGACCGTATCATGATCCAGCCATTCAACCTTCGCCTCATGCTCCCGGTATTGAAAATAGATGTTCCTGGATTTCCCGCTCTGATTGTCAATCAACTCGCCCAAGGTGGAGAATGAAGTCGTCGCACCTGCATCGGAGAGATATACCCTGACCGTGTATCGTCCGTCTGGTGACTGGTTTTCCGTAAGCAGATCGCCTTTGGGAATCCGCTCCATATCGAAAAACGCCCAATAGATGCCATAGGCGAAAAAAGCAAGGACAGCGCCTCCCGCGATGGCGAGAGTGCGCAGCGCCTTGCTTTTGGTAGCTCGTATCTCCTGATCTGGGAAACTGTCCATATCCATCTCCTGGCCACCTGCTTTTCTTTCCCCTTTTAAGGGAAATCTCTGCGCGAATGGGGCATATTCCCAAGCGTTTATATGGTACCATGGAAAAAGCCTACTAAACTCATTCTCGACGCGAGGTGACTTTCCATGAGTCAATTTGAAGCCGGCACTTTTATTGCTTATTTGGCGTTTTCGATCTTTTTTCTCGTCGCCTACAAGCTGCAGCAAATCTCTTTGTTCGCATTAATCATGCTGCTCGTGGCTACAGCCGTCGGAATCGGCATTTTCTATCTTCTGATCATGCAGTAATGGTACGCCTAGCAGCTGAGCTATTTGGTGACCCGATTGGTTTTGAACAGCTCTTTTCCCTGTCCATCCAGATAGCCGAAATGCTGTTTGGTGGTGAAGACAAACGGCGGAGATGCGACTTCCTCGCTTCTGACCTGCAAAAAGACGTGATCGGTAGCCCGAATGGATTCATATATGAGTGGAGTCATCGGGCTCAACTCGATCGAAAGCAGGCCGTACAGCCCGCTCTTCTGATCCTGCATGAGGATCGCGCGAGTTTTTTCTCCGTAGTTTCCGACCACCTGCATGGAGCGGTAGTTGCCATTCGTCTTGCGTTGCAAGCTTGACGAATAAGCATCCCATCCGCCCTCGCTCTCAACCAGTACGCCTTCAAGGTAAGGGAATGTCTGGATGCTGACAGCCCCCTCCAGTTTGTTCATCCCCTGTTCTTTGGTGTCCACCCACAAGTCCAGTTTTCCATCTGCACTCGTCAGAATCAGGAGTGTTTTGTCTTTCATCATCCGTACTTGAATATCCCGGTACACAAAAGGAGTAACAGCCGCTAGCTGATCACCTTCCACTTTCACCAATGCCCACCCGCTCTGAGTTGCTGTTTTGCCGATGGTGTACACCGCATTGTTCATCTTGGCCAGTACAACAGGCATTCCTTCCTGTGAATCCTCCTGGACACGCACCTTGATCTCATTGGTGATCAGCTTTCCTTCTGCTGTGTACAGATCTGCCTCGTTTTTGTCTGCATCCAGTCCTACTACCAGGCGGGTTGCATTGTCATAATAAAGAGCGCGGCTGTACGCCTTGCCAATCTGCTTATCCGTCTTCCGGTCGATCAAGACCATTTTCTTGTCAGTCGTGCCCGATGTACGAAGATAAGCGGTCAAGTCGTGCTGAAACTCCTTGCCCGGATCGGCAGCATTTCCGTCATAACCGTAGTAGAGCGTTGTTCCATCAGGTTCGCTCACTTTTACTTTTCCGTCCTGCTGTTCGTAGTGAATCACCCGATTTTCCTGCGGCGGCAAAAGCAGGCCCTTCTTCTCGGAATACAGCCCGATCTTCTTTCCATCCTGTATGCTGATCATGCTGTAGCTGCCGCCAATCGTCGTCAACGTGTCAAACCAGAATTGCGGTTCTTCCATCGGCAGCTCGTAGCCGGGCAAGAGGCCTTTCTTCCCGTCTTGACGGACGAGCAGGCGAGCCGCAGGAGGCCCTTCCACCCGTGGATATTGGAACGGTATGACGACTTCTCCGCCAATCTTTACGACACCGTACAGGCCCGTTTTAAGGTCTTGCCCCAGAATATGGTCTCCGTGAACGATCTCCGCGCCCGGCTTGAAGGAGTAAGACCAAGCTTTGTCTGCAGTATGGTACGTGACAGTCTGTCCGTCTTTGGTGCTGTACACTTCTTTGATGCTGGATTCAATTCCTACATCGGCAAAACGCGGTTCAGCCAGCATTTTGCCGTTTCGCCACAGCCCGATGCCATTCTCGCTTTCTACCCGTACATACCCGTGGTTCCAGAAGGCAAGCTTTTTGTATTTCGGTTCCAGCACGTAGTTGCCGTTGATATCTGCCAGTCCCTCTTTGCCAGCTACCCGCACGCGGATGTAGGCGGACTTCGCTCCATCCTGCGGAAGATACTCCGCTTTTTTCAGCGAAAATTTGGGCTGCATCGTGACGGGATCGTACAGAGTGAGCTGGTCAGCCGTACTGGCGATGGCGTAGCGCATCCGCTTTTCTTCTCCGGCATCATCCGCTTCCCCGTACAGATCGACGAAGGAAATCTTGCCTGCAAACAGCGGCAGCAATACATTGCCGGATGGAGCCAGCATCATTGTCTGCTCGCCGCCCATCACTACCACCTCGGGGTATGCATCCGATAAATAGTAGGTGTGGGCTCCGACGAATTTTTTCTGGGAGAGCTGCTGTGTGGCCAGGTCCAGATATTGGAACCATCCGCCTTTTTGCACGATGGCGATGTTTCCGTCCATTTTTATCTCAACAGAGTCCCATGTAGCAGGAGTAATCGTTTTTCCTGTCCTGGCATCCAGGATCCCCTTTTTTCCTGCTGCCGTGACGATCACATAACGCGGGTATTGCTCGATGCTATCATAAATCGGTGGAATGACTACCTTTTCTCCATTGGTAAAACCGATTTTTTCGTTGTCCATGACATATGGCTGGATCGTGGGAAATGCCGCCGCATGTACGGGAATAGCCGCTGCCTGTACGAACAGCAGGGCTGCCACACCGATCCTGGTGATGCTTCTTTTCATCATCCTGTGCCTCCATCTCGTTGAATCTGCCATACTTTTCAGACGCTACGAGGAGGAAAAGGTTTCATCTATCATGTTTCTTTGATGCGATACCAATACGGATACGCTTCCCGATACCCGAGCTTTTCATAAAGGCGTCGGGCCGACAAATTATCCGCTATGACCTGCAAATAGGAGGCCTTCGCACCGTTCTTCGCTCCCCAATGCAGAAGATTCAGGACGAGCTGTTCGCCAAATCCCTGCCTGCGAAACCGCGAATCCGTCACGATATCGTAGAGGCCGAGGTATCCCCGATCCAGAACGCCCAATCCGCAGGCGACTGCTGCATCCTCATGGAAGAGCGTCATATAACAGGCAGGCGGGCTGATCTTGCGCAATGTCTCGGACATCGTGCGTTTTTCGTTTTCACTTTTGGCAGATAATCGGCAAAAATCATCCAGCCACTCATCTGTGCACTCTCTGTAGACACGTACAGGATGGACGGTAGGAGCATTGATGCTATCAAGTGAAACCGTTTGGACGCTGGTATGTCCAGAGGTTAGGTATCCTTTTTCTTCCAATACCCGATCCAATTCTGCTGGTTGTGCAGCCGGTGTCAGCTTGAAAATCGTCGGAAGCCCTTTTTTTGTATAGAACGTTTCGCATGCCAGGATCTTCTCCTCCAGCTCACGCTCGGAGGGATAGAGCGGATAGACAGAATTCGCCCGCTTGGTATAGCCTTCCGCAAATCGCAACACCCATCCGTCATCGGCCAGCGACTCCAATGCCGGCCAAGCGTTCATGGACAGTTCCTCCAGTTCTGCAATCACGGACATCATCTCCGCTTCTCTCACGCTACAACCCCTGCTGCTTCCGGATCGTAACCATTTGCCCCAAGTGATACGTATTGTGGGTCGTGAGGCAGGATAGGGCTTCCCACCAAGTGCTGGACGGATCAAAGGACAATGGTTCATCCATTTTGGCGTCGTCACATCCGTTCAGCTCGTCCTTCCAGGCATTCATCACCGAGTCAAAGCGTTCGATTAGCGATCTCCACGCTTCTTCCTCTTCTCCCTCGGCTGTCATTACGGAAAAAGTAGCCTCATTCGACTCCAGATATTCAACCGATTCCTGTCGATAGCGGTGCAGCCATCTTTCATTCCAGAACGTCAGGTGGGCTAGCAACTCCCAGATGGAATGCTGCCCTTCGCCTTTCCATTTCGCTTGTTCCGGCGTGAGTCCTTGTACTACCTCAAGCACAGGTGGATACCACCCCTTTTCCTTATGAAACAAGGCTATCTGCTCGCTAAAAATTCGGCTCTTTTTACTCATCCACCACATGTCCCCTAACGTAGGCTTTATATGCCATTATAACCCAGATTGGAAGCAACTGCTGAAATGATTCCTCTCCCCAAAAAAGCCCCATGCCTGGCAGAACAGCGGCTGTGCGACGCTTTCCACAGGATGGGGCTCATCTTATTCCGGCTCTAGCCAACTTGCTGCTGTCTCTTCAGGGGAATTATCCGACGATAGGTGAACAATCGCCATACCCACTCCAGCGGCCCTATCGTGAAGCGGGAAAGCCACAACTTGCTGAACAGCATGAGGACAGTGTGGATGCCTACACTCATGAGTGCGGCAGACAGCATGTCGATATTGCCTTTTACGCCAAATCCATAGCCAACCAGCAAGACGAGCACGGTCTGAGAGATGTAATTGGTCAGAGCCATCCGACCGTAGTATTTCAACGGCGCAAGTACCTTTTGAGCCGTGCGGTTCTGAAGCAATCGAATCAGTGTTGTCACGTACCAGGCAGACATCAGAAGGCCGACGATGGTCGCGGCAATGGTGTAATGCCAGATTTGATTGAGTTGCGCTTCTGTCATTTCGCTATCCACCATTACCATATAACTGAATGGTACGTTCTGCGGAATCAACTGGTATTGCACAATCAAACCAATCACAGTAAGCACCATCGCGACTCGTTGCATCAAGATGATCGACGGCATGTGCTTGGAGATATGCTGAAACATACCGTACTGCCCAACAGCCAAACCGAGCAGGAACAATGGCAGGATCAGCAATGCCTTCATACCCCTTTTTGTTCACCCGATAAAACGGGATCAGGATAAACCCGACGATCGCATACGGAAGAAGCGCCTCGCCGGGATGGAATTGGCTGTGAATGAAACCAAAGATCAACAGAGCCAGCAGGCGGCAGATGAACAGGACGAGACTGTTCTCTCCCTTTTCCTTGGCTCGGCTGTAAAAGATGGTAAACCCTACACCAAAAAGAAAAGCGAAGATGACCATAAAACGCGACTCTACTCCGAGCTGAAGGATCACATTGATAGCCGCATGGATGCTTCCCTGCTGCGGATCTGCCACGGACAACAACGGCAAAATGTTAACGAATAAAATCCCGATCAACGCAAAACCGCGCAGATAGTCCAATATATCAATACGTTTGTTCGTGAGTGCTTTTTCTATGATGATCACTTCCTCATTCCCGTTATTGTGGCCGCTTATCCATCACACCGCATTATCCTAACAGGAATACAGGCTATTATTGTATCGAAATTCATTACACGGTCCTTACACTTTTGTAATGTAAACGGCGCACAAAAAATGACGCCCCGAGAACGAGGCGTCTAAAAGATGTTAGAAGTTTTCTTGCACCATGTACTACTACAGCACCTGGTCGTGCTTGCTTTCCTCCGCTAGCCCTGACCTCTTGGAAGCAGACTTGCTCCAGATCCAGTAGGCTACGGTAATGAAGATCATCCACGGGACCCCGACAATCAGCGTCATCTGGAATGCGTCCGTGAACCAGGTAGTAATGATAATCGCCAGCATCAGTCCGGCTCCGAGCAAGGTCAGATACGGATACCCGATCATGCGGACGGGGAGTTTGCGGCCGCCGGAAGCTTCCCATTTTTTGCGGAAGAACAGATGCGTGACAAAGATCATGAACCAGGTAAACATCGCGCCAAACAAGGAGATGCCCATCATCAGCATGAATGACTGATCCGGTGCAACCGCTTCCAAAACCGCGGCCAACGCAATCCCGATTGTGGACAGCCACAGGGCAGAAGTCGGCACTCCCTTTTTGCTCAGCGCGCCAAAGCGCTTCGGTGCATAACCAGCCCGCGACAGGGAGAACATCATCCGGGTCGTAATGTACAATTGGCTGTTCATCGCGGAAAGCGCCGCGATGAGTACGACGAAGTTCATGATGCCGCCCGCGCCGGGAATCGACAAGAGCTCCATGACTTTTACGAACGGGCTCTTATCCACGCCCGCCGATTTCCAGGGAACAATCGCCAGCATGAGGGAGAGCGTCAAAAGATAAAACACGATCAGTCGGACGACCGTCGAGCGAAGCGCCCGGGGAACAGCCTTCTCCGGCTCCTGTGCCTCCCCTGCTGTCACCGCAATCATTTCAATGCTGAGATAGCTGAACAAGGCGACGATCACCGCAACCCACATCCCCCACCATCCATTCGGCAGGAAACCGCCTTGCTCGGTATAATTGTGAAACCCGATTTCAGGCTGGCTGCTGGTCCCGAATACTACGTACGCTCCTAATAAGATAAAAGAAACAATGGCAACAATCTTCACCATGGAGAACCAGTATTCGACGGAACCAAACATTTTGACGCTGGTTGCATTCACATAAATAAGGACGGCAGAAAACAAAACGATCCACAACCAACCGGGGGCGTCAGGGAACCAGTACTTCATGTAGACGGCTACAGCCGAGATTTCGGTCCCGACGGCTGCGACAATGCATGCCCAGTAGGAATACCGTACGGCAAACCCTGCCCACGGGTTGATGTAGTGTTCGGCAAAGGCGCCGAACGAACCAGAGGTGGGGTGCGCAACGGTCATCTCTGCGAGACAACCCATTAGCAGAAAAGCAATGACAGCACCTATCGCGTAGCTGATGAGGACACTCGGCCCCGCAAACCCGATTGCGAAGCCGCTTCCCAAAAAGAGTCCTGTTCCAATCGCGCCACCGATCGCAATCATGGTGAGCTGCCCGGTGGTCAACCCACGGTGCAGCCCTTTTTCACGATCGATAATCTTTTGAAACTGATTCGCATCTCCAGCCATAAATAACCTCCTCAGTAAGTGGGGTTAAGCAACGACTTCTCTGGTGTTTTTAAATTTTTTGTACTGCTCTTCCTCCATGATTTTCTTCAGAATTTGCACGGCATTCCAGACGTCCTCATACGAGTTGTACAGGGCCACCGGAGCCAAGCGAATGCCGTTTGGCGCGCGGAAGTCAGGGGTGACGCCATTTTCCTTGAGCGCTTTGCAGATGCGGATCGCCTCGTCATGCTCCAGGTAGACATGGCCGCCGCGACGCTCGTCTTCCAATGGATTGCCGATTGTAAAGCCCATTCCTTGCAGCTCATGGCCGATCAGATCCATCATATAGCGCGTGAGCTGGAGCGACTTTTCCCGAAGCCGGTCAATCCCCGCCTCCTCAAACAATTCCAGAGAGCCGATCAACGGCGCAATGCTGAGCAGATGTGGTGTTCCCATTTGATACGCACCAGCGTCTTCGGCCGGCGTCAATTGATGCTCCATGTCAAATTGTTTGTCCTTGCGGGAGCTGAACCATCCTGTCAGGCCGGGAAGACGATGAAAATGCTTCTTATTGATGTACAGGCTCGCTACCCCGCCTGGCCCTGCATTCAGATACTTGTAGTTGCACCACACTGCGAAATCAACATCCCACTCCGCGAATTCATGCGGTATCGCACCGACCGAATGACAGCAATCAAACCCGATCAGGATCCCGCGTTTGTGTGCCTCTTCTGTCAGGCGGCGCATATCGAGGATTTGCCCGCTGCGGTAATAGACGCTTGGCAAGACAATCAGCGCGATCTCATCTGTCATCGCGGCGATAATGTCTTCTTCCTCGATCAAGCGACCGTCGCGGCTTTTCACCCGTACCAGATGCTCCTGCGGATCGTAGCCTCTCAATCTCAGTTGGCTCTGCAGCACATAGATGTCAGAGGGAAAATTCAGCTCGTCGGCGAGAATTTTCGTTCTGTTTCCAGATGGCTGATAAAACGTCGCCACTACCTGATGCAGATTGGTCGTCGTCGAGCCTGTCACAATCACTTCTTCCGGGGAAGCGCCTACGAGCGGAGCCATCTTTTTCCCCAGGCGCTCAGACAGAAAAAACCAAGGCTCGTCTCCTTCTGTCCAGCCATTGATCCCGTGCTCCTTCCACGAATCCAGCAAGGCAAGCAAGGACTGTTCTGCCTTTTTGGAAAGCAGCCCAAGCGAGTTGCCATCCAGGTAGACGGCTCCTTCTTTCAGATAAAACTGACTGCGAAAAGAAGCCAGCTCATCCTGCTTGTCTCGCTCAATCGCCCATTCGCGTGAAGGATCCAAATGTTGTGCAGTCAAAAAATCATCCCTTTCTTCAAGTATTCATTTTCTGTATATTAAGAGTATTATATCAATGATTTCGTGTCAATGACATCATGTCGGTGAATTTTTGTCTCGGTTTTCTGGCATTTCCTGTTTTTCTTGTGAGATAATAATGTATGAAAACACCGATTATTCCCGCAAAATGAAAGGAAAGCCTATGGATACGTCTCAAGAAAAAATGCCTGCTCGCAAGCGGCGCTCCCTCGAAACCAGAAAAAGGCTGTTGGAGGCCGGGCGAGCTCAATTTATCGAAAGCGGTTTTCAAAAAACGACGATCTCCCAGATCATTAAGAGGGCCAATACCGGCTATGGAACGGCTTATGTCCATTTCAACGGAAAAGACGATCTGCTCATCCAGGTCATGGAGGAGGTCATGATCCGGTTCTATGAGATTGCCGAGCTGCCCTTTACCCCGAAATCCAGAGAAGAAGCTTATGTCATGATCGAAAAGCAGGCTGGACTGTTCCTCGAAATGGCGCATGAAGAACGCCAGATGATGCAGGTGATCGAGGAAGCCATCCGCTTGTCAGATGAGGTAAACCGCAAATGGAAGGAGATCCGCGCGCGATTTATCAAGGGCATCGAAGAGGATATTCGCTACTCTCAAACCAATGGTCTCGCCCGAACAGATGTGGACCCCTACCTCATCGCGCAGGGATGGTTCTTTGCCAATGAGATGTACCTGTGGGAAATCGTCAAAAACGAGGATGGCTATCCGGTACAAGAAATTGCCCGCAATCTCACCGCGATGTATACGGGTGGGTTGTACACCTGATAGATGATATTATTCCTTTTTTTCGACTAACTTTATTAGCAACTCTTCGATCCTCTGTAAATGCTCATTCGTTTTTTTATGCAGGTAGTACAAATTCACAATTGAAACCATTACCACAATCACAAAAACAATAGCGAGAATTTCCATTCAACAGTCACTCCTCTATTGGTAATTATTGGATGATGGTTATATTGCTAAATTATAGCATGAATCCTAAATTCATCTCGATATGTAACACCATTTCTCAAGAGAGAATATCCAGGAGCTGATGCCCCTCTGAATCGAGGAGCACCAGCCCTGCTTGTTAGTGGTCTTGTTGTGACGAGCCATCTGCACCAAATAAATGTCTCAAGATGATGCGACTCATGTCGGTAACGCGCTCAAATACAAAGGCAACTTGATCATCGTGTGGCTGCAGATAGTAATTTGTATATCCGAGCAGCGCAAGCTCCTGACTAAGCCGCAGTGCATCTTTGACATTTACGAAGAAGTACAGATGCTTGGTCATAGTAATCACCTCCTTCCGCACCTAAAAGTAGCAGAAGGATCTTGGGACAAAAAACACCCCAAAAAGGAGGCCCTTTCCATATCCATAAAAAAGCCTGGAACACAGTACCTGTTCCAGGCTTCAACAAAATACCGCTGCTATTGCTTCCCCTACATTCCTTTAAACCATCCCAGCGCTTTTCGCAACGCCTCCGCCTGCTGCTCCAAAGAACGGGTCGAAGCATTCACTTCCTCGCTTGCCCTCACCTGCATCTGTGTTGCTGCCACGATCTTGTGCGTCTCGTCTGCTCCGCTTCGCACGACAGCAGCAGTCTGTGCGGAGGAGGCTGACAACTGCTCGACGCTTGCGGACAATTCCTCTGTGACGGCGGATACCTCCTGCACCTGACTGGAAATCTCTCCCATGCCATGTGTAATCTGCATGAAGGCTGATTCCGCTTCCTTCATGATGTCGGCACCCTGGTGCACGTCCTCCGCCATCGTGTTCATCGCTTGTACCGCCTGAGCGGCTTCCAGCTGGATATTCTGGATCAATACGGCGATCTGCTTGGCAAAATGATTGGATCTCTCCGCCAGATCGCGCACCTCATCCGCTACGACGGAAAAGCCCCTGCCATGCTCGCCTGCACGCGCAGCTTCGATTGCGGCGTTGAGAGCCAGCAAATTGGTCTGGGAGGAGATTTGCGTAATCATCTCCACGATCTGCTCGATTTGCTGTGAGCTGTCACCCAATTGCTGGATAGCCTTCGCCGATTCGTCCATGGTCTGCCGAATGGCGCCCATTTGCGAGCTTGCTTGCAGCAGCGCAGACATCCCCTGCTTTGCCTCCTGCTCTGCTGTCAGGGAAACCTCTGCCAGTGACGAGGTGGATTCTGCCACACGTCCGATCCCGAACGCCATCTCTTCCATCGCCCTGGCACTCTCCTGCGCGCTTGCAGCGGTTGCATCTGTCCCTGCGGATATTCCTTGAATCGAAGAAGCGATCTCGTTGCTGGCTGCGAGCGTATCTTTGGCGTGGCCGCTCAGCACAGCCGAAGAGCTGGCGACATGCCGGGCGGCTTCGTTGACCTGTACAGCGAACTGCTGCAGCTTGCCGCGCATGGCATTGACGTGGTTTGCCAATTCACCGATTTCGTCCCTGTTGCGGACCTTGAGATCTGCCTGCCCGAGCTCGCCTTGCGTGATCAGCTTGACCGAACCCGCGACCTGGATCAGGGGATTGCGGATATGACGCGTCAGAAGCACGGAGAGCAGCATGCTGATCAAAAGCGCGACTGCCATGCTGATCAAGGTTTCCCGTCTCCCCGTCTCATGCAAGGCCGCAGCTTGCACAGTAGCATTGGCAGCCCCTTCCTCGCTCAGGCGGACGAGGTTGGTCAAATATCCGTCCATGACCTGAAACATCGTGTCAGCTTCCCGCATGACATCATTGAGCGAAATCGTACCGGACTGACCAACCATTTCTTCATAGGAGGTCAGGTAGTTCGCCCAGGCCGATTTCAAAGAATGAAAATACTTCTCCTCGTCAGCAGTGAGGGGCGCCTGCTCGTAACGGGCGAACTGTTCCTCGACCTGCCCCAGTGTTTGCTGTGCCTGCTCATGGATGAAGAGCTGCTTTCTCTCATCCGTGGTCCCTGCGTATTGGAGCTGCAGCGCAAAAAAATGCTTGGTTAAGTATTTGACATGCATGATTGCCGTCATCTTGGGAATCCAGTTTTCGTTAATTTCCTCTGCCTTGCTGTTGATTTGTTCCTCCGTGCGCAGCCCCATCCAGCCCAATCCGGCCATGAGTAGCAGCATGCAAAGAAAACCCGCAAACAATTTGGTGCCAACTGTCTGCTTCATCCTGAACGCCTCCTCCATTCCATCTGAAAAAGGAGAAAAAGAACCTGACGATATCGGGTGCTTTTTCTCCTGGATGTTTACAAAGCTTTTCTTGTCGCTTGCTGTTGTAAGGCTTGGGCGATCTCATCCTCGTTTTGCGGCAGCTGGTAGATCGTTTCCAGCAGATGGCTGACAGCAGCGCGTTCACGCTCACGATCTGCCTCGCTCCAGCCCAGCTTCTCACCCATCAGGCGTATGACCGTATCTGCTTTGGCGTCGGCCTTTTTAACCTGGAAATAGGTCCAGCCTGTACGCAGGCGCAGGAAGTCGGCTGCCGATGCGGTCATCTCTTCTTCGATCGCGTAAGACAATTGGGCATCGAGCAATTCTTCCTCTGTCCGCTTCTGCCCCGCCGCCGCTTCACTCAACCGCTCATAGATTCGCAAGGTATTGGTGCCGTACGTATCGATCCATTCCTGAGCAGTTGCGGCGTCCACTCCTTTGGCAGTCCCTTTTGCCAAAAGCTCTTTCTTACAAGCCTCGTAATCGGTGTGTCCCAAGCGCTCGCCGCCGCTGACCACGATCTGATCGGTCTCGCATGCGCCGAATTGGCGTCCCGATTGTTTGGAGAGGTCTCCCGCCACGAGGTCGACCACTTTTTCCGCCATTTTACGGAAACCGGTCAGCTTGCCGCCTGCAATCGTAATCAATCCGGAATCGGAGATAAAGATCTCATCCTTACGCGACAGCTCGGATGGCCCTTTTCCTTCCTCGTAGATAAGCGGGCGCAATCCGGCCCAGTGGGAGACGACGTCCTTTTCCTCCAGCTTCACTTCAGGGAACATGGCGTTCACGGCGCGCAGGAGATAGTCGCGGTCTTCCTTGGTCGTGCGCGGCTGGTCGATATCCAGTTGGTAGCTGGTATCGGTAGTGCCGATATACGTGATGTTGCCGCGCGGAATCACGAAGACCATCCGGCCGTCCGGCGTGTCAAAATAGGCAGATTGCGTGACAGGCAGCTTTTCCTTCTCTACGACCAGGTGAACGCCTTTGGTCAGATAGAGGCGTTTGCCTTTCAAGGAATTGTCCAGCTTGCGCACACCGTCTACCCATGGTCCTGCCGCGTTGACGATTTTCTTCGCGTAGATGTCATAGGTTTTTCCCGTGTTGCGATCCGTCACCTTGACGCCGACAGCTTGGCTGCCGCGATAGATGAATTCCGTCATTTTCGCGTAGTTGACGATCTTGGCTCCTTGCTGCCACGCCGTTTTCATAATGTCCAGAGTCAGGCGGGCATCATCTGTCCGATACTCGTAGTAGTACCCGGCACCCTTTAAGCCGTCCTTTTTCAACAATGGCTCATGCCGCAGGGCTTCTTCTCTGCTGAGCATTTTCCGTCGTTCTTTTCGTTCTACCCCTGCCAGCCAATCATAGACGTACAAGCCTACCGAGGACGCCAGGTAGCCGTACGTTCCGCCTTTGTAGATCGGCAAAAGCATCGGAGCTGCAATCACCAGATGCGGCGCATTTTTGTACAAAATCGCACGCTCGCGTCCGACTTCCTGCACCAGCTTGACATCTCCCTGCTTCAGATAGCGCAAGCCGCCGTGAATCAGCTTCGTCGACCGGCTGCTGGTCCCCGATCCGAAGTCATTCTTCTCCAGCAGCCCGACGCGAACCCCGCGCAGGCTCGCATCGAGTGCGATCCCTGCTCCTGTGATTCCTCCGCCAATGACAAGCAGGTCCAACTCCTTTTCCGCCATGTCAGCCAGGATCGCTGTTCGATTCTTTGCTGAAAAATTTCTGTCCATCTCCGCTCTCCCTTTCTTTCAAACCTGCTAATTTTTTCCAATAAGAAAAACCCCCAAAGGAAAAGAGCAACTTGTGCATATGCAAGTCGCAGCTTCTCCAAAGGGGGTTCTCCTGTTCTCTTCCCTGTTGAAAACACGCTATGGAATTAATACCACAATTCACTTGTCCCGACAGACACAGCCAGCGCTCCGGCTGCCAACGCATCATTGATCTCTTTTTTGGTGTCGATCAAGCCTCCGGCAATGATCGGCAGAGGTGTCAGGTTCGTCATCTCCTGAATGACACGGGGCATCACGCCTGGCATGACCTCGACCGCATCCGGCAAGGATTGTTCAATCACCTTGATCCCTTTGACCACAGCATTGCGATCGATGAGAAAAATCCGTTGGATGGCCATCAGATTCATCTCTTTCGCTACGCGGATCAAATTGCTGCGGGTGGAGATGATCCCCGTCGGTTCAATATTTTTGGCGACGTAGGCAACCCCGCTTTTATCCGCTGCAATGCCTTCGATAAACTCCATATGCAAGAATACATGCTTCCCGGCCGCCTTGACGCGATCCACCAATTCCTTGATGTTGAAAATCGAGCCAGTGAGCAGAAAGATGATATTCACTTCACTTTCGAGCGCAGGCTCCAGAAGCTGCTCTTCTTGCACTGCGGCAATAGTCTGGCATTCCACCAGGTCGACGATCGGGTACATTCCCTAACCTCCGTTGCTTTGAGATCCCGATACCATTATAGCACGGCTGGTTAGAGGTTCACGATTTCTTTAATGCTATTCAGCACATAGCGGGGACGATATTCGCTTGTTTCGGCCATCTCGGCGGTGCTGATACCCGTCAGAACCAGTACAGAGTTCATCCCGGTATCATTGCCCATCTTGATGTCCGTCTCCAGGCGATCTCCTACCATGTAGCATGCGGAGTAATCCAGCCCGAGATGCTCTACGGCCGCCTCTGCAGCGATCGGGGAAGGCTTGCCTACCACCAGATCGATCGGTTGTCCAGTCGCGCCCTCCAAAGCGCCGATCAAAGCGCCAGTGTCCGGAATCTGCCCATCCTCGAGCGGGCAGGTGCGATCCGGATTGGAGGCGATCACAACTGCTCCGCGAATCGCTGCCTGATAGAGATCATTGAGACGGTCATACGTGAAGTTGCGGTCCCAGGAGAGCACAACGTACTGCACATCCAGCGGATTCTCGCTCATCGTGATGCCGTGCTCGCGCAGTTCATCGCGGATCGGCTCCTCCCCGATGACCAGCACCTTGTCTGTTGGCTTGCATACTTTTTGCAGATAACGGGCGACGATCAGAGATGAATTGAGCACGTCATCCAGACTGGTCGGAATCCCCATCTTCGTCAGTTTATGTGCGTACGATTGCCGGGTCGCAATCGGCTTGTTGGAGAGAAAGACTACCTTGTCTCCTCTGTCGCGCAAGGCCTGGATCGCCTCTACTGCGCCATCGATCAGCTTGTCGCCGAGGTATACCGTGCCATCCAGATCAAAAATAAATCCCTTCATGCTGACTCACTCCTGTCCTATCCAATCCGTCATCCTATTAATAAAGCTGATCCTTCGTGATTTTCTTGGCGATCGCCTGAAGAATGATCACAATCACGATAATCAAGATCGCCATCGCACACGCCGTATAATATTCGCCGCGCAGCAGGTTCTGGAAGACCGCCAAGCTCATCGGCGCCCAGTCTGTCGGAGCCAGAAGAATCGAAATACTCGTCTCTTTAATGACTGTGACGAAGACCAGAATCGCACCAGCCGCAATACCCGGCACCATCAGCGGCCCAATGACCGTAAGCGCAGCAATGAGCGTGGATGCGCCCAGACTGATAGCCGCTTCTTCAATATCCTTGCGTATCGCCATCATCGAGCTCATCGTCGAACGGATCATATACGGCATCCGGCGAATCGTATAGGCGATGATCAGCAAAATCGCCGTCCCTGTCAGGTGGATCGGAGCTGTGTTGAACGTCTGGATCAGCGCGATCCCCAGGGCAATCCCTGGAACGATCAGCGGAATCGAGGAAACGAAATCAAGTCCCCCGGAACCACGGCGCACGACAAAGTAAGAAACAAAGGTAGAGATGATCACGCTAAGCACCAGCGTACCTCCGGCCAGCACCATGCTGTTCCAGATGTTTTTGCCGGAAATGCTGAAAATCGTTTTGTAGTGATCCAGCGTATACCCGTCTGGCAGCGCATGGTGTCCCCAGGTCGTTGCGATGGACGAGAGAAATACCGAACCCATTGCCAGAATCGGAACGAACGTGATCAGGAATGTGTAGATCGTCAAACCGACCAGCGTTCCTTTGTGGTCGTTCAGCTTTTGTTTGGTTGGCTTTCCGGAGATGGTTCCGTACTCTCTGCCTTTGATCACCAGACGCTGCAGCCAGAAGAAGAAGGCTGCGACAAGCAGCATGATCACCGTCAGGACCGCAGAGCCCGCCCAGTTAAAGAATCCCGCAATCTCGCGGTAGGACTCAACCACGATCAGGTTCAAGTCTTTGGGTGCCAGAATGATCGGCGTACCGAAGTCGGAGAAGCTGACCGTAAAGATCAGAAGCATGCTGGAGACAATGCCCGGTACTGCGAGCGGCAGTGTTACGCGCAAAAACGTGTACCAGCTTTTCGCCCCGAGGTTTTGCGAAGCTTCTTCCAACGTGACATCGCTAATTTTAAAGGCAGCTACCATTGGCCACAGTGCATAAGGGAAGAAGAAAAAGACCTGTACCAACACAATGCCCAGCATGGACTGCACATCAAACAAGACACCTTCTCCACCGAAGCTATGGTAGAGCTGCGTCACCCAGCCTGTTTTCCCGAACATCAGGACGAAGGCGTGGGACGAAATAAACGTCGGCATGATCAAGGGAATGGTGCACAACGCCGCAAAGAAAGGCTTAAACGGCATTTTCGTACGAGCAAACGCATACGCGATCGGCAGCACGACCAGGGTGACAACTACAGCTACCCCTGTCCCCAGCTTCAAGCTGTTCATCAATGCCGCAAAATAGCTGTTCCCCTCGCTGAAAATCGAGGTATAGGCCTCTACCGAGATGTTGGACAGCTTTTCTATTGTCGAATTGAAGATCTTTTGGCTGGTAAAGCTGCCAAAAATATTAATCGGTTGGCCCGTAAAGCTGACGAGCAGAATCGAAAAGAGCGGAACCAGCAAAAAGACAAAGAAGAAAAGATAAATCAGCCATTTGAGAACCGACAATCCATTTAATTGACCGAGGAAACGTTTCATCATAACGCCACCACGCGATTCGGATCGATTTGCAGTTTCACCGCTGTTCCTGATGGCAAGATTGGACTGCCCGCTTCAAACACCGTATCTACCTCAAAGCGCAATTCGCCAACCTTGACATCGTAGCGGATCGTCGGGCCCAGGTAAGTGGATAGTTCAATCGTTCCATCCAAGATGTTCTCCTCGTTGGCTGCTACTTCCCCAGCAAACAGACGAATGCTTTCAGGACGAATAATGATTTCAACGTCCTTTTTGCTTGTCGGGTACGTGGAGCGGAGCTGTTGATTTTGTCCGACCTGAATCACGGTCTCTCCAGCCTCATTCACACCTTTGACAGTGCCATTGAAGATGTTGGACGAGCCTACGAAGTCCGCTACAAACTTGGTAGCAGGATTGCTGTACAGCGCTGTCGGCGTATCGACCTGCACCAGACGTCCGCCATGCATGACGGCAACACGGTCTGCCATGCTCATTGCTTCTTCCTGGTCGTGCGTGACGAAAATGGTTGTGATGCCTACTTTTTGCTGGATCTGACGAATCGTGACGCGCATGACGTTGCGCAGCTTTTTATCCAGGTTGGAGAGCGGTTCGTCCATCAGCAGAACAGCAGGCTCCATGACCAGCGCGCGCGCCAATGCCACACGCTGCTGTTGACCCCCGGACAATTGACCCGGCAAGCGATCAGCCAGATGGCCCAGCTCGACAAAATCGAGGGCATCGCGTACCTTTTGCTCGGTGACGCGGTCTACCTTCCCCAGTTTTCGGTTCAGCATATGCGCCAAGGTGGAGATCTTTGCTCCGAGTCCGCCTTCGTAAAAGCGGCGAATATTCAGACTGTACGCGACATTCTCAAATACGTTGAGATGTGGAAAGAGCGCGTAGCTTTGAAAGACCATTCCGCAGTTGCGCTGGTTGGCCGGAACCAGGTTCACATTGCGATCCCCGATGTAGATATTGCCGGAAGTGGGTGTCTCAAATCCTGCAACACATCTCATCGTTGTCGTTTTCCCGCAGCCGGAAGGACCCAGGAGGGCGAAGAACTCGCCCTCCCGAATCTCCAGATTGACATCTTCCAAAGCGGTGTTTCCGTTATATTGTTTGTTCAAGTGCTCAATCTTCACCGATCCCATGGAAGATCCCCCTCTTATTGGAATTTTTGACGCCATTCGTTACGTACGCGGTCATAGTTTTGTACAACCCAATCTACATCCAGCTCTTGCGCGTGTGGAATCACTTTTTCCAGCGTCAGCGGAGTTTTGGATTCTACGTCTTTGGAGATTGGAATATGGTACCAGTCAGCGAGTGTTTGCTGTCCTTCTTTGGAGAGCAGGTAATCGATCAGTGCTTTACCGCCTTCTGGGTTTGGACCACCCTCAACCAGCGACACAGGGTTTACGATAATAGGTGTTTTCTCAGGAACGATGAAGTCAACCTTCTCGCCTTTTGCCTTGTTTTCATAAGCCATGAAGTCAAAGCCGATACCGATCAGAGCTTCCCCTTTTGCTACGGCTTTTGTAGGCGCAGAACCGGAGTCAGGGATTGCGCTCATTTGGTCAACCAGCTTTTCGAAGTACTTCCAGCCTTCTTCATCGCCTTTTTCCATCAACTGGCTAAGTACGAGGAGCGTAGCTGTACCCGATGCTGCCGGGTTTGGCATTTGAATTTTGCCTTTCCATTTTGGATCGAGGAGATCGTCCCATGTTTTTGGCAAATCTTCCGGCTTCACCAGCTCGGTATTGTAGACGAAGCCCAGTACGAATACTTCAGCGCCGATCCATTTCCAGTCCTTGTCGCGAATCTTGATGCCGTCTTGTACTTCCGGCCAATCCTTGATTGCTTCTGGTGTATAAGATGTAATGATGCCTTTATCCTTCGCAGACTCGAAAGGAAGGAATCCGCCGCCGCCGTACCAGATGTCAGCCATCGGGTTGTCTTTTTCCGCGATCATCCGGTTAACCAGTACGTTGGTACCAGCATATTGCACGTTAACCGAAGAACCTGGGTTCAGCTTTTCGAAGGCTTGTCCCATCTGTTTGGTCATATCAGGTGTTTCTGGAGAGTAAAAGGCAATTGCGCCCAGCTCTTTCTTCGCGTCGCCACCCTCGCTGCCGCCTGTATTGGAAGGCGCAGAACCCTCGGAGGAAGAGCAACCAGACAGGACAACAGATGTCAGGAGAGCTGCTGTCGCCAAACCATGAAACCACTTTCTTTTTTGCATTTTTTGGACCCCTCTCTATTTTTTGTTCTTTTTCGCCAATCGACAATATTCTGGCAAAGCTCTCGATTCAGACAGAAAAAGGAAAAAACCCCTACACAAACATAAACACACTTCTCCCCTAGGGAATGTGTTTACGGGTAAGGGTTTTCTCCATGTTCTCCGCCTAACCGTATGTGAAGCACTTTTTGTCGATTAACAGGTTATCTATAGCGAATTATAGGGATAGTCTCCATTATTGTCAATGAAAACACTTACATTTTTTTAAATAAATCGTCCTTTGGGTGGTTGCGCTCCAAATTCTCGCTGATCTCCCGGTAGGTTTCCGGCGTCTGCTGCTTGAAAAACTGGGAGACTCCCCAGGGAAAGATTTGGTGCAGCCACATCTGATAACGATTCGTATAAGTGAACATCGATTTCGTTGCTCGGGCAAAGTCTTCTTTGCTTTCCATGTCATCAATCAGCTCATGATAGCGGCTTAGATACCGACCGTATCTGGCAAGTCCAAAATAGCTGATCACCCCTACGTCGATTTTCAGCATTCGTTTTGCCATGATCTGCAAATGCTTCAGATCAAACTCCGAGTCTTGGCTAAGCGCCAGCAAATCCGCAAAGATATGAATGCCCAATGCTCTCATTTCTCCACCGAGCATTACCAGAACGGAATAATACTGCCCGTATATGCCTGCTCCTGAAGGAAGATAGCCTTTTTTCAGGGCATAAACATCCTCCGGTTCGTTCAGCCAAATCTCATCGATCTCTTTTTCCAGCTCATAAATGAATTCTTCTGTCTTCCGGTTCATCGCTCATCACCGCCTGCCAATCGGACGTGGACAGATAGGTAGTGATCATCAAACAACAGATTGTGCCAAACCTTCTCGCCAATCACTTGTATCTTGTCCAGATCCTCATCCACGATTTGAGCCAGAGGCACAGCAGGCACCGGCTCAGTCATCGGTCCGTAATTCATGGCCAGATATTGAAAATCCAATTCGATATTTACTCTGCCGACCGGTTGTTGATCCATCGGCTCCTCCTGATACGCGACCTCGCTGACCAGCCGATAGGGTAAGTACATCTGTTTGCCGGCGACAACCGCATGGCTTTGTATGCTCGTAAACGGCAGCGTTTTCTTGAACTCCTCGCATAACTCCGGATTCATCTCCGACAGAAGTGTTGCTCTGACTGTACAATCGAAGTCAGGCCAACAAATTTCAATTCGTGTACTCATCGAATACCTCCATTCCTCGGGATCCCTATCTCTTGACTGACGCTAGGACGACTGTTTCAACAGCAGCTTGGCTTCATTCGAATCCAGGAACCCGTGGAACTTGCGAATGACTTCAGCCGGCTGCGGCCGGGTGCACAAGCTGACGACGACGAAGACGACAGCGTTGAAGAGCAAAGCCCATAATCCAGGCATCATATCGAGCAAGTCGATTTTGCCAAGGGTAAACCAGACCATCACCGCTGTGCCCACAACAAAGCCTGATAGTGCCCCTGCTTTCGTGGCTCTCGGCCAGAACAAAGCCCCGAACAGCATCGGAAACAGTTGAGCCATTCCACCCGTAGCCAAAGCAATCAGCATCGCCAGAAGCGGCGGTTTTTCGATAGAAGCATAGAAAGAGAACAGAAAAATCACGACAATCGCGATGCGGCCCACGGAAACCAAGCGTTGATCGCTGGCATCCTTTTTGATCGTCTGATAGACATCTCTCGTAATCAAGGCACTGGCTGCATGCAATTGCGAATTTGCCGTAGACAGGACGGCCGCCAATCCCCCTGCGCAGACAATCGCGGCAAAGACCAAGGGCGTGTATTCGTACAGGAATCTCGGCAGGATTTCATCAGGGAACTCGATACCTGGAAACACTGCCTTCGTTCCCAGACCAAACCAAATGTAGGAGATATAGATCCAGATCAGATACAGGGGAGATAGAACCGCTACCCACTTCAGAACTTTAATCGAGCCTGCGGAGAACATTCTCATGATGACATGGGGAGCAGCCACGCTGAGTCCGATCGTGATGATTACGGTCCAGGAAAACGCCATCG
>Ga0182742_1000379_pt1 | contig 73770 bp, 74 predicted proteins | sample eDN5th37CBELigMG_FD_128880 | JGI IMG/M metagenome (GOLD analysis project Ga0182742, IMG submission 128880) | Enriched Miracle-Growth compost microbial communities from Emeryville, California, USA - eDNA 5th pass 37_C BE-Lig MG (version 2)... ...
ACACCGCCCAGGCCGCGGGCCTGTTCGCCGGCGGCGCGCTGGGCGGCTGGCTGGCCGCGCATTCCGGGGCCAGCGCGGTGTTCATCGCCGCGGCCGTGCTGTCGGCGCTGTGGCTGGCGGTCACCTGGGCGCTGCGGCCCCTGGCGTAAACCCTGGTGGGCGGCAAAGTCACGGATCTCGCGCCGAACGGCGTCCAACAGCGGGCAAATCCCGAAGCAACGGGGACGGTTTTGTCACTATTTCCGTTTGGCGCGCCGGACTCTTTTCGTCGATAATACATACCAATCCAAGGGCTTCACCTGGCGTCGCCGGTCATCGTAATGATGACCGGCGTGTTTCATGAAGCCGGTCTTCAACATCGCTTTTATGTTGTTGCCGGCGCGTCCGCGGCAACGCACAGGCGCAGGCTGTCAACAACAGAGGGACAACGGCATGGCATCGGTTAACAAAGTCATACTCGTGGGCAATCTGGGACGCGACCCGGAAGTCCGCTACAGCCCCGACGGGGCGGCAATCTGCAATATGTCCATTGCCACCACCTCCACCTGGAAAGACAAGGCTTCCGGCGAGCGCCGCGAAGAAACGGAATGGCACCGCGTGGTCATGTACAACCGCCTGGCCGAAATCGCCGGCGAATACCTGAAAAAAGGCCGCTCGGTCTACATCGAAGGCCGCCTCAAGACCCGCAAGTGGCAGGACAAGGAAACCGGCGCTGACCGCTACAGCACCGAAATCGTCGCCGACCAGATGCAGATGCTGGGCGGACGCGACGACAGCAGCGGCGGCGGCGCCAGCTACGGCGGTGGCGGCGGCTTCGACGAGGCCCCGCGCCAGCAGCGCGCCCCGGCGCAACGCCCGGCGCCCCAGCAGCGCCCGGCCCCCGCGGCGGCCCCGGCCAGCAGCGGCGCCAACCTGGCGGACATGGACGACGATATTCCGTTCTAAGCCGGGTGAATTCACGGCGGGTACAGGCCCGCGTCCCCTTGGGGGCGCGGGCTTTTTGTTTGTTGGCGGGGGCGTGAAATATTCAGTTTCACAAAACCGCTGGCGCTATCTACCTAGTAGTAGATAAGATTCATCCATCGACGCAGCACACCAACCGAATCCGCCGCCGTCGAAACCAGAAATACAGTAGTCCGTCTTTTTTATTTACCCAGTTATCTACCTATAAGTAGATAGTTTGTTTGAACAGCAACACCATCCTTATCCGGAGATTGACCATGAAGACCCTCGTATCCGCCCTGATCCTGTCCGCTTCCTTCATCGGCGCCGCCCAGGCCGGCGAACTGGACTATCCGCCCGCCCTGAACGCGGAAAGCACGCTGACGCGCGCCCAGGTGCAGCAGGAGCTGGCCGCCGCCCGCGCCAATGGCGAGCTCGCGTTCGGCGAAGAAGGCTATGCCGCCACGACTTACGCCGCCCGCGCCGACAAGACTCGCGCCCAGGTGCAGCAGGAACTGGCCGCCGCCCGCGCGCAAGGCCTGACCGACAGCGCCGAACTGGCCTACCCGCCGGTGCAGGGCTGAGTTTTTTTCCCCAGTCATCTATCTATACATAGATAGCGTCATCCACACCGCTATCGCCGTACCGATCCATTAGGAGCCCGACCATGAAGACCCTCGTATCCGCCCTGATCCTGTCCGCTTCCTTCATCGGCGCCGCGCACGCCGGCGAGCTGGACTATCCCCCGCCGCTGAACACCGAAAGCACGCTGACGCGCGCCCAGGTACAGCAGGAATTGGCCGCCGCCCGCGCCGCCGGCCAGCTGGAGTTCGGCGAAGAAGGCTATGCCGCCACGACTTACGCCGCCAGCGCCGACAAGACCCGCGCCCAGGTGCAGCAGGAACTGGCTGCCGCCCGCGCCCATGGCCTGACCGACAGCGGCGAGCTGGACTATCCGCCCGTGCAAGGCTGAGCGTGATGCCGACGCATGCGGGCCCCGGGAAGCGGGAATCTTCCCGCCGGGGCCCGCGCGGGCGTTACCGCGGCGTAATCCGCCGCATCGATGACGAATCGACCTATTAGTAGGTAATATTCAGCCATGGACACTCCGACCCCCAGCACCACTCGCGAACTGCTACTGGCCCACGCCGAGAAGCTGATTCGCACGCGCGGATGCAACGGCTTCAGTTACCGCGACCTGGCCGAGCACGTGGGCGTGAAGACGTCCAGCATCCACTATTACTTTCCGGGCAAGGACGACCTGCTGTACGAAGCCGTCGAAGCCTACAGCGCGCGCGCGCTCGGCGCCGTGCGCAGCATCGACACCGCGCAGCCCGCGCGGGCGCAGCTCGACCAATATCTGTCGCTGATGGAATCGCGTTCCTGCGGTTCGGGCGAACTGTGCCTGGGCGGCATGCTGGCCGCCGAGGTCAATTCCCTGCCGGAACGGGTGCGCGGCGCCTTGCAGGGTTTCTTCCGGGCGCACGAAGCCTGGCTGGCGCGCGTGCTGGCCGAAGGCGCGGCGCAAGGCACGATGAAGTTTTCCGGCACCCCCGAGGCGGCCGGCCGCGCGGTGTTCGCGACGGTGCAGGGCTGCATCCTGGTGTCGCGCCTGTTCCAGCAGCCCGCCGCCCTGTGCGAGGCGATCGGCGCGCTGTACGTGCAATGCGAGGGCGCGGTCTAGTTTGTGGCGCCCGATGGGTTGCGCGCGCTTGCCGGTTGGTTTCTCATTCCGAATGTCTCGCGCTACACCCATCCTACGGTGGTGAGACCGTAGGATGGGTGTAGCGCGAGATTTTATGAGCAAAAACTCATATTTCGAACGCGCGCAACTCATCGGGCGCCGCCCACCCCCTACCCCACAAGCAGGGCGCGCGCCATGTCGACGCTGGTGCGCTGCTGCACGCCCAGGTCCCGCATGCGCTGCTGGAACGCCGCCTGCGCGTCGGCGAAGCCGGCCACGGGGCTCATGCAGTCGGTCAACAGCACCAGCCGCGACAGCTCGCGGCCGGGCAGGTGCTCGGCCAGGTGTTCGACGGTGGCCTTGACGCAGTGGCTGCCGGCTTCGCCGGCGACCAGGATGATCTCGGCGCGGTCCAGCGCGTCGAGCAGGCCGCGGTTGAGCTGGCTGCGGGGATCGTCGGCGTCGGGCACTTCGGCCATCAGCGCGCTGTAGTGCTCGGTCCAGGGATTCACGCCCTTTGGGACCTTGCGCACGATGAACTGGCGCTCGTCTTCCCAGCGGCTGTAGGCGGCGCGCACGTCCGCATGCACGTTGTGGCCCCACGTGCCGATCTCGCAATGCACGGGCCAGACCATCAGCGTGTAGCGGCCGCGCGCCTCCAGTTCGTCCAGGTAGGACAGGGTGCGCGGCAGGTCGTCGGCATGGCGCGGGCGGAACGCGCCGGCGCGCACCTGGGCCGCGGTGATCGGCGTGAACGGCGCCACCGGCTGGCCGTCGCCGGTGCACCAGAACGTCGGGTGGGCGATATCGAGCCGGTGGTGGGAATCCAGCGTGACGGTGATGGCGGTCAGCGCGGGGGCGGCGGCGTCGATGAAGCGCGCCAGCCGCAGCATGTCCTGGTGCGCGCCGGCGACCGGCAGGGCCGGCGCAAGCGCGGCGCCCGTCAGCGGATCGGTGGGCAGGTAGGCGGGAGGCAGGTCGCAGAAGTCGTTCTGCGGGTCGATGATCAATAGATGGCAGGAGCGCGGCATGACGACGTTCGGTGGGGGCGAACCGAAAATATAGAACGGGACGGCCATGGCAATCTAGAAAAGTACCAGATGCTCGGGGCGGTCGGGCAGTTGCCGCAGCAGGGCGCGCCATAGCAGCCAGAGACGCAGGCCGGCGGCTAGCGCGATGAGGGCGATCAATATCCACATGTAAGGCTCCCGAGTGTTTCGCACGACCGTGCGAAATTAAGCGTAAGCAAAGCGCCGCGCCGGTGCGTCCGGGCGGCGCTATCCGATGTACTTGAAGCTGCGGTAGGTGGAAATCAGGCGTTCATAGGCGGCCCGCACGCGGTCGTGGGCCTTGGGGTCGCGCAGGAAGCGCGCGTCGTGCATCAGGCCGATCATCAGGCTGTAGACCTCGAACACCAGCTGTTCGGGGTCGGTGTCCGGGCGCAGGTGGCCGGCTTCCAGCGCCTGGTTCACGGTGCGGACCATGGCCGCGCGCCAGCGCCGCAGATTGTGCTCCAGCACGCTGCGCAGCGGCGATTCGACGTCGTCGTACTCGAAGGCCCCGGCCACGTAGATGCAGCCGGTCAGCATTTCGACGTTGCTGGCGCGGTCTATCCACAGCGACACCAGGGCGTTGAGCCGCGGCAGGCCGCGGGCGTAGGCCATCGCGGGGGTGAAGACCGCGGCCACGAAGCGCCGGTCGTACTCGTCCAGCACCGCCTGCTGCAGGGCCTCGAGCGAGCCCACGCGCGAGAACACGCCGCTCTTGCTGATGCCCAGGCGCCGGGCGACCTGGCCCAGCGACAGGCTTTCCAGGCCCTGCGCGGCGGCCATGTCCAGCGCGGCGTCGACGATGGCCGCGAAGGTCAGTTCGCTTTTCTCGGTTTTGGCGGTCATGAGGCGAATTTAGCACGACCGTGCGAAAAAGGCGCGATATTTTCCGGCGGACAAGCAAAAGGCCGGACAGCAACGCCGTCCGGCCCGTTCGGGTTGCGGCGCTCAGGCCTGGGCGGTCTTGAACTCCAGGCGGTACTTGTGCAGCAGCGGCTCGGTGTAGCCGTTGGGCTGCGTCAGGCCTTCGAACACCAGCGCGCAGGCCGCCTTGAAGGCCAGCGAGGTGTCGAAGTGGCCGGCCATGGGGCGGTAGAGCGGATCGCCGGCGTTCTGGCCGTCGACCACCTTGGCCATGCGCTTGAAGGTTTCCATGACCTGGTCGCGGTTGGTGATGCCGTGGCGCAGCCAGTTGGCGATGTGCTGGCTGGAGATGCGCAGCGTGGCGCGGTCTTCCATCAGGCCGACGTTATGGATGTCGGGCACCTTGGAGCAGCCCACGCCCTGGTCGATCCAGCGCACCACGTAGCCCAGGATGCCCTGCACGTTGTTGTCCAGCTCCTGCTGGATGTCGGCGGCCGACCATTTGGACGGGTCGCCCACCGGCACGGTCAGCAGGCCCTGCAGCAGTTCGTCGCGCACGCTGTCCAGGCTGGTGCGTTCCAGTTCCTGCTGCACCGCCTGCACGTCGACCTGGTGGTAGTGCAGTGCGTGCAGCGTGGCGGCCGTGGGCGAGGGCACCCAGGCGGTGTTGGCGCCGGCCTTGGGATGCGCGATCTTCTGTTCCAGCATGGCGGCCATCATGTCCGGCATGGCCCACATGCCCTTGCCGATCTGGGCGCGGCCGCGCAGGCCGGCGTCCAGGCCGACCAGCACGTTGTTGCGTTCGTAGGCGGCGATCCAGGCGGTGGACTTCATGTCGCCCTTGCGCATCATCGGGCCGGCTTCCATGCTGGAGTGCATTTCGTCGCCGGTGCGGTCCAGGAAGCCGGTGTTGATGAAGGCCACGCGGCTGGCGGCGGCCTCGATGCAGGCCTTGAGGTTGATGCTGGTGCGGCGCTCCTCGTCCATGATGCCCATTTTCAGGGTGTTGCGCGGCAGCTTCAGCAGGTCTTCGACGCGGTCGAACAGCTCGCTGGCGAACGCGGCCTCGGCCGGGCCGTGCATCTTGGGCTTGACGATGTAGACCGAGCCGGTGCGCGAGTTCAGCTTGCGCTCGCGGTCGGCCAGGGCGGCCAGGCTGGTGACCACCGCGTCCAGGATGCCTTCGGGGATTTCCTGGCCGTCGCGGTCCAGGATGGCCGGGTTGGTCATCAGGTGGCCGACGTTGCGCACGAACATGAGCGAGCGGCCGTGCAGGGTCAGCGGCGAGCCGTCGGGGCGGGTGTACTGGCGGTCCGGGTTCAGCTTGCGGGTGAAGGTCTTGCCGCCCTTGGTGACTTCCTCGGTGAGGTCGCCCTTCATCAGGCCGAGCCAGTTGCGGTAGATCTGCACCTTGTCGTCCGCGTCGACGGCGGCGACCGAGTCCTCGCAGTCCATGATGGTGGTCAGCGCGGCCTCGACCACCACGTCCTTCACGCCGGCGGCGTCGGTGCTGCCGATGGCGTGGGCGCGGTCGATCTGGATCTCGAAATGCAGGCCGTTGTTGACCAGCAGGATGGCCGTGGGGGCGGAGGCCGGGCCCTGGTAGCCGGCGAACTGGGCGGGCGACTTCAGGCCGGTGGCGCCGTCGGCCAGCGCCACGCGCAGCTGGCCGCCTTCGACGGTGTAGCCGCGCGCGTCGGCGTGCGAGCCCTGGGCCAGCGGGGCGGCGCCGTCCAGGAAGGCGCGGGCGCGGGCGATGACGGCCGCGCCGCGCTGCGGGTTGTAGCCGCCGCCGGTGTCGCCCGGCGTGGCGGGGATGGCGTCGGTGCCGTAGAGGGCGTCGTACAGGCTGCCCCAGCGCGCGTTGGCGGCGTTCAGCGCATAGCGCGGGTTGGACATGGGCACCACCAGCTGCGGGCCGGCCTGCTGCGAGATCTCGGTGTCGACGCGGTCGGTGCTGGCGCGCACGCTGGCCGGCTGCGGCAGCAGGTAGCCGATGCCTTCGAGGAATTTGCGGTAGGCGGCCGGGTCGGCGATGGGGCCCGGATGGGCGCGGTGCCAGGCGTCGAGCTCGGCCTGCAGACGGTCGCGCTCGGCCAGCAGCTTGCGGTTCTTGGGGGCCAGGTCTTGCACCAGGGCGGCGAAACCCTGCCAGAACGCATCGGCATCCAGGCCGGTGCCGGGCAGCGCTTCCTGTTCGATGAATTGGCTGAGATTGGCCGCCACTTGCAGGCCGTGGTGCTGGATGCGTTGAGTCATGCGGTTCTCTGACGGTAAGTGAGGCTGGCCGGCGCCGCGCGCCGGGCGGTTCTTCGCGACATCATCGTCCGCGCCAGCGGCGATGTCCATATCAAAACCCGCTGGTCATACCAGTTTATTTTGGTCGTCCCGGGCAGACCTTGATTTTTTATGGTTTTATATCAGCTACTTACAGAGGCCTGATCGGCCGGTTCCCATGGGGGGCGGGCTTGGTCATACCACCGGTACGGAGAGCGCATGTACGCGGAAACAGAAGCAAAACCCCGCCAGGTGGCGGACGAGGTGGCCGAGCGCATCGAGCGCCTGATCCTGGACGGCGTGCTCAAGGCCGGCCAGGCGCTGCCCTCGGAACGCCGCCTGACCGAAAAGCTGGGCGTGTCGCGCACGGCCCTGCGCGAAGGGCTGAAGCTGCTGCGCGCGCGCGAGATCATCCATACCTCGCAGGGCAAGGGATCGTTCGTGGCGCAGATTTCCAAGGTGGACGCCGGGCCGCTGATGCACCTGTTCAATTCGCAGCCGCGCACGCTCTACGACCTGCTGGAGGTGCGCTCGCTGCTGGAGGCGGAGTCGGCGCGGCTGGCGGCCATACGCGGCACCGAGGCGGATTTCATCATGATCCGCCGGCGCTACGACGAAATGGTGGCGGCGCAGGACGCGGCCACCGACATGACGACGCACGCGCACCTGGACCACGCCTTCCACCTCGCTATCTGCGAGGCCTCGCACAACCCGGTGCTGGTGCATACGCTGCAATCCCTGACGGACCTGCTGCTGGGTTCGGTGTTCGCCTGCGTGAACAACCTGTATCACCGAGAGCCGGAAAAGCGCCAGATCGACCGCCAGCATGCGCGGCTGTTCAACGCCGTCACCGGACGCCAGCCCGAGCAGGCGCGCAAGGCGGCCGCCGACCACGTGGACAGCGTGCGCCGCAGCCTGTCGGATATCGAGCAGGAAGAACAGCGCCTGGTGCGCGCCACGCTGCGCCTGGAAGGCTGGGCCTAGGGTCTAGCGCCCCAGCATCGACAGCGCGATGCCGAGCACCGATTTCCTGAAGGCGCGAGGCCGTTGCGGCAGCGATGAAAAGCGGCCCAGCAGGTGGCTGTACGACACCGTCTTGGTGATGCCATTGAGCAGCATCATCGACATGACCATGGGATCGTGGCGCGCCATCTCGCCGGCGTCCATCGCCGCGGCCAGCAGCGGCGTGAGCACGCGGTAGTACGGCCGCATCACGCGCTCGACCAGCAGGTCGAGCCGCTCCCCGTCTTCCAGCGCCGCCGTGGAAAAGAACAGGCCGAGGTCCGGTTCGCCGATGACCCGGTCGACGAAAAGCGCCAGCGCCCGCTCGACCCGTTCCCGTGGGGCCATCGGCTCGCCGGCCAGCTTGCGCGTGGCCTCGACCATGGGCTCGGCCCGTTGGGCGATCCGGTCGATGATGGCCGTCCACAGTTCCTGCTTGGAGCCGAAGCGATGCGCGATCAATGCCGCGTCGACGCCGGCCGTGCGTGCGATCTCGCGCACGCTGGCCGCTTCGTAGCCGTGGCGCGCAAATACCTGCTGCGCCGTATGGAGCAGCGTGTCCGGGTCCACGGTCTCCCTGACGGCCGGCCGTCCGCGCGCGCGCTTCGTTCCATCGCAGGAATCTGGAAAAGACAATTTCATCGCCCGCCTGTCGTTGATTAATTCATCAGGCGATGAATATACTGGATTCAGGGCTTTCCGCGGCATCGCCGGATCATCGGCATTTTTCAAAGGAGTTCATCATGAACAATCTGAATGGCAAGGTTGCCGTCGTCACGGGCGCGGCCAGCGGCATCGGCAAGGAAATCGCCATGACGCTGGCGCGGGCCGGCTGCGCGGTCGCGATCGCAGACCTGAACGTGGACGGCGCGAATGCGGCCGCGCAGGCGATCCGCAGCGCCGGCGGCAAAGCCGTGGGCGTGGCGATGGACGTCACCGATGAAGCCGCGGTCAACCGGGGCATCGATCAGGTGGCCAAGGAATTCGGCTCGATCGATATCCTGGTTTCGAACGCCGGCATCCAGATCGTCAATCCGATCCAGGACTACGCTTTTGCCGACTGGAAGAAGATGCAGGCGATCCACGTCGACGGTGCGTTCCTGACGACGAAGGCCGCGCTCAAGCACATGTACAAGGACGACCGGGGCGGCATCGTGATCTATATGGGCTCGGTGCATTCGCACGAGGCCTCGCCCCTGAAATCGGCCTACGTCGCGGCCAAGCACGCGCTGCTGGGCCTGGCCAGGGTGCTGGCGAAGGAAGGCGCGCCGCACAACGTGCGCTCGCACGTCATATGCCCCGGTTTCGTCAAAACGCCGCTGGTCGACAAGCAGATTCCCGAGCAGGCGAAGGAACTCGGCATTTCCGAGGAGGAGGTGGTGCGCGATGTCATGCTCGGCGGCACCGTCGATGGCGTTTTCACCACCGTCGAGGACGTCGCGCAGACGGTGCTGTTTCTTTCCACGTTCCCGAGCGCCGCGTTCACCGGCCAGTCATTCGTCGTGAGCCACGGCTGGTTCATGCAGTAAGCCGCGCTCAGAGGGCGACCCCGGCCAGCGCCAGGGGCTTGCCTGCATACACCCGGCCGTAGCGGTTGTGCACGAAGGTCTCCAGGTCGATCGCTTCCTGGCCCACGAAACCGCGCTGCGGCAGCACGCCCTGGGCCACCAGGTCGAGCGCCGCGCAGATGCCCGCCGCCGTGGACAGCTGGATCGCGCTCAGGCGGTGGCCTTCCACGTCCGCGCCGAAGATGCGCACCGGGTAGGACTCTTCTTCCAGCCGGCCGTCGCGCCGGCCCGAGGCCGAAGCCTGGATCACGATCACGTCCTGGCCGGTGGTGGGGATGGCCGCTTCGAAGATCTCCTTGAGCAGGTCGCGGCGGTCGCGCAGGCGCAGATCGTTGAGCAGCAGCTTCATGATGGCGCAGTGTCCGGGGTAGCGCACGGACTTGTAGTCCACGTTGCGGGCGCGGCCCAGCAGGGTGGCGGGCAGGGTGCCCAGGCCGCCCGAGGTGTTGAAGGCTTCGTACTCCACGCCGTCGAGCGCGAAGGTTTCGTAGCCTTCCAGCGCGGGCACGCTGGTGAGCTGGCCGTCGACGATGGCCTCGCACGGGTTGCAGTATTCGTTGATCAGCCCTTCGGTGCTCCAGGTCAGGTTGTAGCGCAGGCCGTTGGAGGGATAGCGCGGCAGGGCGCCGACGCGCATGCGCAGGTCCAGCAGGGTGTCGAAACGGCGCGCCAGCGCGTTGCCGACGATGCCGATGAAGCCCGGGGCCAGGCCGCATTGCGGCATCAGCACGCCGCGGGACTCGGCGGCCAGCGACTGGATGGCGTGCGTGCTGGCGACGTCCTCGGTCAGGTCGAAATAGTGCACGCCCGCTTTGGCGCACAGGCCGGCCACCGCGATGGCGCGATGGAAGGGCAGTGCGTTGACGACGGCGTAGCGGCCTTCGATGCAGCGCGCAACGGAGTCGTCATCCGAAATCTGCCGGGTTTCGCAACCGAGTTCGGCCACGGCCCGCAGCCGCGCGGGGTCCTGGTCGGCGACCAGCACGCGATAATCGCCGCTGCGTTCGAGCATCAAGGCGATGGCGAAGCCGATCTTTCCGGCGCCCAGGAGCAGGATGGGACGGGGCGATGATGCGAGGGACATGGCGCGGACTCCTGTGGATAGGGGAAGGCAGTGGCCTCATGCTATGCCCGCGTGCTGTCGATGTGTAGAGAGCAGAAAGTCGAATCGGCTTTCAAAATAGTCGATTCGACATTAATAAACGTCGAATCGGCAAAAAACAAAGCCCCCGGCGGGGCCGGAGGGCTTTGGGGCGCTGTTCGCGGCCGCGGGGGGAAGCGGCCGTGGGAGGGGATCAGCTGCCCAGGGGCGGGTAGTCCAGGTTGCCGAAGGTGACCAGGCCTTCCGCCTTGGCTTGCGCCAGTTCGGTCTGGACCTGGGCGCGGCTCAGCGTGGTGGTTTTTTCGGCGGCGGCGACGGGCGGATAGTCCAGGTTGCCGAAAGTCACTTCGCCGGCGTTCTTGGCCTGGGCCAGTTCGGCCTGGACCTGTTGCGAGGTCAGGCTGGACGTCTGGGCGATGGGGGCGGGATAGCCTTCTTCGCCGAACGTGTACTGGCCGGATGCCTTGGCTTGTTGCAGTTCGGCCTGGACCTGGGCGCGCGTGACGCCTTGGTCGGCTTCGGCGGCTTGGGCGCCGGCGGCCAGAACGGACATGGACAGCATCAAAGCGGTAGCAAGGGTTTTCATGGCAGACCTCCGTTGATCTTGAGCTTGGGAGCCGAACCGCCGGCCTGATTGCCTGGGGGTTCGCTTGCTGTGTCCCGATGAGTTGCATTCTGTGCGCAATCACCCCTGGGATAAACCCTTATTACCTGAAAACATTTTTCCAAAATCTTGGCTAATCGGGTGCTATTTCACCAAATAACCCCATCAATGGTGATGTTTCCATTGGATGACGCAATAGGAGGCCGCGCCCCTTGCGGCGGGGCGGGAAGGTGGGACGAACGGGATCAGCGGTTCAGTTCCGCCAGGGCGGCGTCGTATTCGGCGCGGGCCTCGTCCAGCTTGCGCTGGGCCTTGTCGATCTTGTCCTGCTTGCCCTTGGCGCGGGCCGCCTTGAGTTCGCTTTCGCGCTCGGCCACTTCGGCCTGCTTGTCGCGGACTTTGGCTTCGCGGCTGTCCTGCAGCCGGCTGTCGGTGCAGCTGGCGCGGGCTTCGGCCAGGGCCTTGCGCAACCCGGCTTCGCGCCGCGTGTTGTTCTGCGCCTGGGCCGCGGCGATGTCGTTTTCGATATGGCAGAACTTGGCGGCGCAGCCGCGCGCCGCGGAGCAGTCGGCGGCCTGGGCCGGCAGGGCGCCGAGCGCGGCGGCGGCCGCAGCGGCCAGGACCAGGGGTTTGAGCAAAGCGGGCATGCGGATCTCCATCAAGGGGGAATGGCGGCCGTCTGCGCCCGAACCGGCGCGTTTCAGCGGATCAGGGTGCCCGCCAGCGCGGCGGCCACCAGCAACGCGCCCAGCCAGAGGTTGGCGCGAAACAGCATGAAATTGCGGTCGGGACGCTGGATGTCGAACACCTTGAGCTGCCAGGCCAGGTGCACCGCCACCGCCGCCATGCCGACCTGATAGGCCCACGACAGGCCGATGGCGTAGCCGCCCCAGGCCCACAGCGCCACGGTGGCCGCGTAGAAGCCGCCGATCCAGAGCTTGCCCTGGTCGCCGAAGCGCATGGCGGTGGAGTGCAGGCCCAGGCTGCGGTCGTCGCGCACGTCCACGTAGGCGTAGATGCTGTCGTAGCCCACCTGCCACAGCACGGCGCCCGCCCACATCGCGATGGCGGCCAGCGGCACATGGTTCTGCGTGTCGGACCAGGCCATCAGCATGCCCCAGTTGAAGCAGATGCCCAGCACCACCTGCGGCCAGTACGTGACGCGCTTGCACAGCGGATAGATGAAGACGAAGGGCAGCACGGCCAGCGCCAGCCAGCGGCTCATTTCGTTCAGGAAAAACAGCAGCGAGCCGCAGACCAGCAACTGTCCGAGCAGGAACCAGACGGCGTTCTTCATCGTGAGCTGGCCGCTGGTCAGCGGCCGGAAGCGCGTGCGCTCGACGTGCTTGTCGAAGTTGCGGTCGCACATGTCGTTGACCGTGCAGCCGATGCCGCGCATCAGCAGCGCGCCCAGCGAAAACACGATCAGGCGCTGCAGATCGGGCAGCCCGCCCGCGGCCTGCACCAGGGCGGCGACGGCGGGAAGCAGGGTCAGCCAGGTGCCGATGGGCCGGTCCAGCCGGCAAAGCCGGGCATAGGGCCGCCACGATTTCGGCAGCCAGCGTTCAACCCAGTCGGTAAAGACGATGTCGGAGAGGTCGACGGGAGATTGTTGGGGGGCGCTCACTGTCACGGCGAAACGGAGGAAGGAAAACCGACAGCATAAAACAACCGCGCCTCACCTTCCTGTCCGGACAGGGGCCGCCTCATGCGAGGCACCCTCACCGCACGTCCCCAGCGCCCCACAAGCGGGGCCGCACGGATCCGGCTCCGCCGGTCCGTAGCGGCGCCCCCCTGGGGGGGAAGCGCCAAGGGCGCTTCGGGGGGGAAACTTACAGCGCTTTCAGCAGCTTGCCGAGGATCGCGATGCCGGTGCGGATCTTGTCTTCCGGCACCGTTGCGAAGCTCAGGCGCAGCGTGTTGGATTTGCCGGCGCCGCAATAGAACGGCGCGCCCGGCACGAAGGCCACGTTCTGCGCGATGGCCTTTTGCAGCAGCGCGGTGGTGTCGATGTGCTCGGGCAGCGTCAGCCAGATGAACATGCCGCCTTCCGGCTTGGTCCAGGTGACGGTGGACGGGAACTCGCGCGCGATGGCGTCCAGCATGCAGCGGCCCTGCACGCGGTAGATCTCGCGCACGTTGGGCAGGTGCTCTTCCAGGAAGCCGTCCTTGACGATCTCGTACACGGCCATCTGGGTCAGCGTGGGCGTGTGCAGGTCGGTGGCCTGCTTGGCCTGCACCAGCTTGTCGATGAGCGGGCGCGCGGCGGCGATGTAGCCCAGGCGCAGGCCGGGGGCCAGCACCTTGGAGAACGTGCCCAGGCGCACGACGTTGGCGCCGTATTCGGCGGCCAGCGCGATCAGGCCGGGTTGCGGCTCGCCGGCGTAGCGCAGCTCGCCGTAGGGATCGTCCTCGACGATGGTGAGGTTCAGTTCCGCGGCGCGCTTGACCAGCGCGATGCGGCGCTCCAGGCTCAGCGTGCGGCCGGTGGGGTTCTGGAAATTGGGCAGGGCGTACAGGAAGCGCGCGCCGGCGGCCAATTCAGGGGTGATGGCTTCCGGGATCAGGCCGCCTTCGTCGGTGGGCACCGGCACGAACTTGGGCTGGTACAGGCTGAACGACTGCAGCGCGCCCAGGTAGCTGGGGTCTTCGACCAGCACCTTGCTGCCCGGGTCGATCAGCACCTTGCCCAGCAGGTCCAGCGCCTGCTGCGAGCCCGACACGATCAGGGTCTGGTCGGGCGTGACGCTGGCGCCGGCCTTGTTCAGGTCGTCGGCGACCCATTGGCGCAGCGGCGCGTAGCCTTCGGTGGGGCCGTACTGCAGGGCGGCGCGGCCGTTGGTGGACAGTACCTTGTCGAATGCCGCGCGAACTACCTCTACCGGAAAGCCGCCGGGCGCCGGCAGGCCGCCGGCGAACGAAATGACTTCGGGACGCTCGGTTACCTTGAGAATCTCGCGGATGGCGGAGCTGGTGAGTTGCTGGGCGCGTTCCGAAAAGGAAAACGCAGGTTCGAGAGGCTTGTCCATGGAGTGCTTCTTGATCAAGAAGGGTAGGAAGGTTCGGGCATTTTTTTCCCTTGGGGAGGCCCGGTTGAGAAATTTGCGAAAAGCATTGTCCCACATGGCGGCAGCCCGGCCCCCATAATGGCGGCTGGCCCTAAAATCACCTGCATCGATAATCGCCTGTACAGTTACATTTCCGCCATGTTCGAAGCCGCCCCGATCCAAGCCGATTCCAAGGCCGCCCTGTACGCCGGGTTGGCCGCCCAGGCCCGCGCCCTGCTCGAGGGCGAACACGACCGCATCGCCAATGCGGCCAACCTGAGCGCGCTGGCCTACCAGGCCCTGCCGGACCTGAACTGGGCGGGCTTTTATTTCTATGACGGCGCCGAGCTGGTGCTGGGGCCGTTCCAGGGCAAGCCGGCCTGCGTGCGCATCCCGCTGAACCGCGGCGTCTGCGGCGCGGCCGCCAGCCAGCGCCGGACGCAGGTGGTGCCGGACGTGCATGCGTTTCCCGGGCACATCGCCTGCGACGCGGCCTCGCGTTCCGAAGTCGTCGTGCCGCTGGTGCACCGCGGCGAACTGATCGGCGTGTGGGACGTGGACAGCCCGCTGCCGGGCCGTTTCGACGAAGACGACCGCCAGGGCATGGAAGCCCTGTGCGCGGTATTCCTGGCCAGCCTGGCGTGATCCGCGGCGCCGCCGCCGTTGACAGGGCGGCGGGCTGCCGGTAGATTTGCCGTCTTTCGCGCTCGCCGCGCACCGATTTCCCGATTCATGATTCCTCAGGCCAACCAATCCGCTTTCCCGCTTCGCGCCCTGTGCGCGATGCTGGCTTGCGCCGGCCTGAAATCCAAAAAACAGCCGCTCATCTGACCGGAGCATGCTGTTCCGTCAGATGGGCGACGGAACAGCGGCCTCCTGGCGGCGCATGGCGCCGTCCGCGCATCCCCTCTGATATCCCGAGCACTTCTGTACGGTCCAACCACGGTCCGTTTCACACCGAAGGAGTGTTCATATGCAATCTCATCAATCTCCGATCCAGGGCGTCTGGGTGCCGCTGGTCACGCCGTTTTCCGGCGGCGCCGTCGACGGCGGGGCCTTGCGCCGCCTGGTGCGCCACTATGCCGCCGCGGGCGTGGACGGGCTGGTCGTCTGCGGCAGCACGGGCGAGGCCGCGGCGCTCGACGACGCCGAGCAGCTGGCGGTGCTGGACGCCGTGCTGACCGAGGCGGGCAGGCTGCCCGTCATCATGGGCCTGGCCGGCAACCACCAGGGCCACGTGCTGCAGCGCCTGGCGGCCTTCGGCACCCGGCCGCTGGCCGGCATCCTGGCGCCGGCGCCGTACTACGTGCGGCCGGGGCAGGAGGGCGCGGCCGCCTATTTCCGCTGCCTGGCCGATGCCTCGCGCTTTCCCCTGGTGCTGTACGACATACCCTATCGCACCGGCGCGACGCTGGAGACCTCGACCCTGCTGGGGCTGGCGGCGCATCCCAACATCGCTGCGATCAAGGATTGCGGCGGCTCGCTGGAAAAGACGGTGGCGCTGATCGCCGACGGCAATATGGCCGTGCTGGCGGGCGAAGACCTGCAGGCCCTGTCCGTGCTGTGCCTGGGCGGGGCCGGCATGATCGCGGCGGCGGCCCACATCCGGCCGGACCTGTTCGTGGCCATGTACCGCGCCGTGCGCACGCAGCAGCTCGACCAGGCCAGAAAGCTCTTCCATGCGCTGGCGCCGGTGATCCGGCTGGCGTTCGCCGAGCCCAATCCCGGCCCGGTGAAGGCGCAGCTCGAACGCCTCGGCCTGCTCAACGCGGAGGTGCGCCAGCCCATGCCGCGCGCAAGCGCGGAACTGGCGGCTCGCATGGAGGGCGCGGTCGCCGGACTGAACCGCCTGTACCCGGCCTAGGGCGGCCCGCGAGCTTTGTGGCGCCTGGATTCATTTTGTAATAAATATCCTGCCTGGAAGCTGACGGATTGCTTATGATGCGGCCATTCCTCGGGTGAAACAAAACGTTCATGGCCCTGGCTTTCGAATCGCTGTCCGCCTGGCAAGTCATGCTGGCGGGCTTGCTGTTCTTCGGCGGCATCTATCTGGTTTTCGGCGCGGCCACCTGGCTGCTGACGCATTATCTGCTGCCCGCGCTGGGCATCGGGCGCCCGCTGGACCCGCGTCCGCTCGGCCCGGGCCAGCTGCGCCGCGAGTTCGCGCAGTCCGGCCTGTCCATCCTGCTGTTCGGCACCGGCATGATTTTCCCGTGGGGCCTGGTGCAGCTGGGCTGGGCGCGGCTGGACCCGGACGCCGGCTGGCGCCAGATCGTGGTCGAGATCCTGGTGCTGGTGGTATGGAACGACGTGCACTTCTGGATCAATCACCGCCTGCTGCACACGCGGCTGCTGCGCCGCTTCCACCTGCCGCATCACCGCTCGGTCGTGACCACGCCGTTCTCCACCTACAGCTTCCATCCGGTCGAAGCGCTGATGCTGGGCAACGTGATCCTGCTGCCCATGGTGCTGCACGATTTCAGTTTCTGGTCGCTGGCCTCGGTGCCGCTGTTCAGCCTGTTCTTCAATTGCATCGGGCACGCCAACTACGACTTCTTTCCGCGGGTGTCGTATGCGCACTGGTTCGCCGCCAGCCGCCGCCATCATCTGCACCACGCCTGCTACAACGGCAATTACGGCTTCCAGTTCACCTTCATGGACCGCCTGTTCCGCACCCGGCTCAAGGCCGAGGCGGCTGCGCCCCAGCTGGACGCCTTCCGGCAGCGAGAATCGCTTGGCGGGCGCGCTTAAGCGGCGGCGCCGGCTGCCGGCGCTGCGCAACCGGCGCGACTGGCAAAGCCTGGCCTACCTGGCCGCGCTGCCTGCGCTGGCCGCCTGGCAATGGGCGTACGGATTCTGGTGGCCGCTGTACGGGCTGATGCTGTTCCTGACGCTGGGCATCGGCGTCATCCACCACAACCATACGCACCTGCGCATGTGGCGCGGACGGCGGGCCAACCGCGCCACCGATTTCTGGATCACGCTGCTGCAGGGCCATCCCACCTTCGTGTTCTATCCCGCCCACGTCGCCAACCACCACCGCTACCGCCACGGCGCGCGCGACGTGGCGCGCACCTACCGCTTCGGCGGCGACACCAACCATCTGTGGGGCTACCTCATCCACCCGCTGCAGGCCGTGTGGGTGCTGTATCCGCTGTTTTTCGCGTGGCTGGGCCGCCTGCGCCGACATAGCCCGGGGGCGTGGCGCTACTGCATGGCGCAGTACGGCGCCTGGCTGGGGCTGTGGGGCGGTCTGCTGGCCGTCAACCCCATGAAGGCGCTGCTGTTCGTCATCGTTCCGCAGCTGCACGGCCTGCACTGGCTGCTGGCCACCAATTACCTGCAGCACGCGCATGCCGACGGCGGCCCGCGCGCCGTCGCCGGCCTGAACTACGCGCGCAACTTCGAGGGGCTGGTCAATCCGCTGCTGTTCAACATCGGCCTGCACACCGCCCACCACGAACATTCACGCGCGCACTGGTCCGAACTGGGCCGGCTGCATCGCGACCATTACCGCGACCGCGTGAACCCGGCGCTGAACGAGCGCGGGCTTGCGCCCTACATGCTGCGCGTGTTCGTACTGGCCGTCTTCGTGCCGCGGCTGCGCAGCCGTTCGCACATGGCGCCCGAGCACATACGCTAGCGCCGCCACCGATATTTCTCACTAGAGACCTGCCATGCCCATCGCGTTTCATCGTGTCTATCTGGAGAGCGCCGGCTATTTCATGCCGGGCGAGCCCGTGTCCAACGAGGACATGGACCGCTACATCGCGCCGCTGAACCGCATGTCCGGCCGCATCAAGAGCCGCATCCTGGCCGAGAACGGCATCAAGCAGCGCCACTACGCGATCGACCCCGAAGGCGCCACGTTGTTCACCAACGCGCAACTGGCGGCCAACGCCATCCGCGACTGCCTGCGGCGGCACGACAGCGACCTGTCCGCCGTGTCGCTGCTGGCCAGCGGCTCGTCCGGCGGCGACGCGCTGATGCCGGGCTTCGCCAACATGATCCAGGGCGAGCTGGCCGCGCATCCGATGGAGACGCTGTCGGTGCACGGCATCTGCGCGGCGGGCGTGTCGGCCATCCAGACGGCCGCCCAGGGCGTGGAGCTGGGCGGACATGCCAGCGCCCTGGCCGTGGCCAGCGAGCTGCCGTCGCGGCTCTTCAAGCGCTCGCGCTTCGCCGCGCGCGGCTACGACGCCGACTTCGACGCGCACTTCCTGCGCTGGATGCTGTCGGACGGCGCGGGCGCGGTGCTGCTGGGCAATGGCGGGCGGCCCTTGCCGGGCGCTTCGCAAGGCGTGCGCCTGCGCCTGAAGTGGGTGCACCAGCGTTCGTTCTCGGGCGACTACCCGGTGTGCATGCAGCTCGGCCTGTCGGCCGACCGCGCCCGCGGCCACCTGGACTATCCCTCATGGAACGAGGCCGAGGCCGACGGCGCGCTGTCGCTGCGCCAGGACATCCGCCTGCTGCCGCACCTGTTCGACATCGGCATCCACGAGTACGCCAAGCTGGTGCGCGACGGCTGGGTGGACCCCGACCAGGTGGACCACTTCCTGTGCCACTACTCGTCGGAGAAGTTCATCCCGGTGGTGGAAGACCTGATGGAGAAGGCCGGTCTGGTGATCCCGCGCGAACGCTGGTTCAGCAACCTGGCGTGGCGCGGCAACACGGGCGCGGCGTCCATCCTCATCATGCTGGCCGAGTTCCTGGAAACGCGCGAGATCAAGCCCGGCGAGCAGATCTTCTGCTACATCCCGGAGTCGGGCCGCTTCATGGCCGCCTACATGCTGCTGGAGGCCGAAGCCGTGCATGCCCCGAGCGTGGCCGCCGGCGCGCCCGCGGCCGCGCCGCGCGAAGACGCGCTCAGCGACGACGCCGCCGCGATCGCGCCGCCGCACGATCCGGACGGGGCGCCGCAAGGCCTGGGCCAGCTGCTGACCGAACTGGCCGCGATCTGGCACGACTACCGTTCGCGCGTGTGGCGCACGCCCGTGGTGCGGCGCCTGCGCGAGCGCCGGTTCCGGACGGCCGACTACCTGAACTGGATGGAAAACTGGATTCCTCAGGTGCGCGAGGGCAGCAAGTGGATGCGCGAAGGCGCGGCCTCGCTTTCCGGACAGTACGCGCCCCTGGCCGCGCTGATCGACACACACGCCGGCGAGGAACAGAACGACTTCCAGATCCTGTTCAACGACTACCGCAAGGCCGGCGGCGCCATCGAGGACATCGACGCGCTGCGCCGCAATCCGGGCGGCGAGGCGCTCAACGCCTACCTGCACGGCCTGGCCGCCACGCGCGACCCCATCGGGCTGCTGGGCGCGATCTACATCATCGAAGGCACGGGCCAGCGCATCGTGCCGGCGCTGCTGCCGCTGCTCAAGGCCAGCCTGGCGCTGCCGCCGGACGCCTTCCGCTTCCTGGAATACCACGGCCACAACGACGAACACCACCTGGCGCGCTGGCTGTCGGCGGTGGAGCTGGCGCTGGACTGCGACGAGGACGGCCGCGCCGGGCAGCGCATCGTCGACACGGCGCGCCGCACGGCCGCGCTGTACCTGATGCAGTTCCACCACGTGATGGAAGACGACGCGTCATGAGCAAAGAACCCGAATTCCTGTCCAGGCCGCACGATCCGGCCGATCCCAGTCCGTGGCTGGCGCTGTACCTGGACCGCAGCACGCCCCTGCCGGACAAGGTGAAGAAGGCTTGGCTCACGGATTCGAGCTGCGCCTCGCGCCAGTACCTGCTGCCGTTCCTGCGGCCGCTGGCGCGCGCTTGCATCATCCTGATCCAGGTGATCAAGACCTTCCTGCCGCGCCGCTGGTCGCATTCGAAGCTGCTGCACCGCATCCTGGCATGGGGCCTGAAGCGCTTCGTGTCGCCCGAGGCCAACTGGCTGATCCTGCGCCATTTCCACCTGGGCGCGCAGATCCTGTCGTTCATCGCCGCCAATTCGCCCGTGCCCATCACGACCACGCCGCTGGCGCCGCGCAATATCGACGACCTGAAGGACGAGCTCTTCGTCAAGCATGACCTGAACCTGTTCAACTTCGTCATCCGCCTGAACCAGGCGCTGCGCGAGGCCGGCGTGGAGATGCATGCGCCGCAGCGGGTGGATTTCTCGATGATCGACGATCCCGGGCTGCTGCTCGAAGACATGCCGCAAGGCCGGCTGAATTTCCTGGACCTGCAAAGCGCCATCGAGCTCTTCACGCCGCTGTACCAGCTGATGCTGACCGACAACGACTTTTGGCGCGCGGCCAATTCGCTGCAGCTGGACGAGACCATCGGCATCTACGCGGCCAAGCTGCTGGGCGCGCCGCAGCACCTGATCCTGGTCAACAACAACCATCCGCTGGTGCCGATGTCGACGCTGCGCGCGGGCTACCGGCTGGTGCTGCACGGGTTGTCCACCGAGATGCTGCACAGCCTGCTGATGGAAATGAAGGCGGCGCAGCAGGGCGCAGAACCGCCCGCGCCCATCGCCTGACGCCTCAGGGCTTGTCGGCGTACACGCCGAAGCGCTGCAGCTGGGCCTCGCTGTTGGCGATTTCGCGCAGGCTTTCCTTGCCGCTGTGCGCGACCAGCATGGCGGCCAGCGTCTGCGCGATGGACAGGGCCGGCACCACCGAAGGAAACAGCGAGGGCGTGTCGCTGGCCACCAGCAGCAGCGCCTTGGCGCCCGGGGCGATGGGCGAGACCGCGCTGTCGGTGACCGCCACCACGCCGGCGCCGCGCTCGCGCGCGAATTCCACCGCCGCGACCGCCGCCCGGGCATAGGGCGCTTGGCTGAACGCGATCAGCGCGTCGCGTGGGCCGATGCGGCGCAATTCGTCGGCCAGCGTGCCGCCCACGCCGGTGAGCAGCGTGACGCGGTCCAGGAACATGCCGCAGACGTAGCTGAAGTGATAGGCGGCCGGATACAGGCTGCGCAGGCCGATGACGTAGATGCGGCGCGCGCCGGCCAGCGCGCCGTGCGCGGCCTTGAGCGCGGGCAGGGCGGCGGGGCCGAGGCTGCTGCCCAGGTTGCGCACTTCCGCCTCCAGGATGTCGGCCACCAGGCCGGCGTCGGCGTCGCGCTGCGGACGCTTGCGCAGCGCGGTGGCGCGGCCCGAGAAGCTGGCGCCGCCGGCGGCCAGCCAGTCGCGGTATGGCTGGCGGAAGGCCTCGTAGGTGTCGAAACCCAACTGGCGCGCCAGGCGCAGCATGACGCCGGCCTGCACGCCGGCATGCCCGGCCGCGGCGCGCATCGACTCCAGCGCGATGTCCTTGGGATGATCGATCGCGTAGCGGGCCGCCTGCCGCAGCCTGGGCGGCAGGGCGGAAAACTGGGCTTCGATCAGTTTGTCGATGGCGGCTTTATCCATCTGCGCTCCGGGTAAGGTGCCGCGTATTATGGCGTATCGTCGGCCAGCGCCTGATCGATCGCGCGGGCCAGCGCGTCCACCGCGAAGGCCAGCTCGTCGGCGGTGCTGATGTAGGGCGGGGCCAGCAGCACATGGTCGCCATGCGTGCCGTCTATGGTGCCCGCGCCCGGATAGCACAGCAGGCCGAACTCGCGCGCCTGCGTCTTGATGCGTGCGTGCAGGCGGCGCTGCGGCCCGTAGGGACGCAGGCTCGCGCGGTCCTCGGCCAGCTCCACGCTCCAGAACATGCCGCGGCCGCGGATGTCGGCCACGTGCGGATGGCCGCCCAGGCGCGCGCCCAGCATGGCGCCGAACTGCGCGCCGAGTTCGCCCACGCGCTGCACCAGGCCGTCGCGCAAGACGATGCGCTGCACCGCCAGCGCGGCGGCGCAGGCCACCGGATGGCCGACATAGGTATGGCCGTGCTGGAACGCGCCCGAGCCCGCGTTGATGGCCCCGATGACGCGGTCGTGCGCCAGCACGGCGCCGATGGGCAGATACCCGCCGCCCAGGCCCTTGGCCAGCGTCAACAGGTCCGGCGTCACGTCTTCCTGCTCGAAGGCGTGGTAGCTGCCGGTGCGCCCCAGCCCGCACATCACCTCGTCCAGGACCAGCAGCACGCCGTGGCGGTCGCACACCTGGCGGATCTTGCGGAAGTAGCCGGGCACCGGCGCGACCGTGCCGGCGGTGGCGCCCACCACGGTTTCGGCGATGAAGGCGGACACCGTGTCCGGGCCCAGCCGCAGTATCTCGGCCTCCAGTTCGGCGGCCAGGCGGTCGCCGTACTGTTCGTCGGTTTCGTCGGCCTCGCGGTAGTGCAGCGGGAAGCAGGGCGAGACATGGTGGCTCTCGATCAGCACGGGCTGGTAGAGCGCGCGCCGGCCGGCGTTGCCGCCCACCGACAGGGCCGCCAGCGTGTTGCCGTGATAGCTCTGGCGCCGGGCGATGTAGCGGTAGCGCCCCGGCTCGCCGCGCTCGACGTGGTATTGGCGCGCCATCTTCAAGGCGGTCTCGACCGCTTCCGACCCGCCCGACACGAAATAGGCGTTGCCCAGGCCGGCCGGGCTGTTGGCCGCCAGCAGCTCGGCCAGCTCCTCGGCCGCCGGCGTGGTGAAGAAGCTGGTGTGCGCATACTCCAGCGCGTCCAGCTGCGCGACGGCCGCGGCCCGCACTTCGGCATGCGCATGTCCCAGGCACGAGACCGCCGCGCCGCCGGAGGCGTCGAAATAGCGGCGGCCGGTCTGGTCGACGATGAAACAGCCCGCGCCCTTGACGGCGACGGGCAGGGGGCTGGCGTTGCGATGGATGATGCGGCTCATGGTGTAGGCGAGAGGGTTCGTCAAATAAAACACATGGTATATTTGTTGAAAAAATAAACCAAACGGTTTTATTGCCGTATCGGCGGATTCGCTCAAGGGGGCGTCATGAACTTTTCCAGTCTGTTGCGTGTTTGGACTTTGGGGATCGCGGCGGCCGCCGCCTTGGGCGCGGCGGGGCCGGCCCAGGCCTGGCCGGACCAGCCGCTGCGGCTGGTGGTGCCGTTCGCCGCCGGCGGCACCACCGACCTGCTCGGCCGCCTGATGGCCGAGGGCCTGGGCGCCGAACTCGGGCAGTCCGTGGTGGTGGTCAACAAGGCGGGCGCGGGCGGCAGCCTGGGCGCCGCCGAGGTGGCGCGCGCGCCGGCCGATGGCTACACCCTGCTGCTGGGCACGCCCGGCACGCAGATCATCAACGCCTACGTCTACAAGCAGATCGGCTACGACCCCGCCAGGGATTTCGCGCCGGTCGCCTACGTGGCGCAGGTGCCCAACGTGGTGCTGACGCATCCGGGTTCCGGCCTGAAGAACATGGACGACCTGCTGCGCTCCGCGCGCGCCGAGCCCGGCCGCCTGAACTGGGGTTCGCCGGGCGTGGGCAGCTCGGGCCATCTGGCGCTGGAGATGGTCAAGCGCATGGGCAAGGTGGACATCCGCCACGTGCCGTACAAGGGCGCAAGCCAGGCCAACAACGACCTGCTGGGCGGGCAGATCGACCTGTCGGCCGACAACCTGCCCACCGCCCTGCCGCTGATCAAGGCCGGCAAGCTGGTGGCCCTGGGCGTGACCTCGGCCCGGCCGGTGCCCGCGGCGCCGGAGGTGGCGGCCATCGCGCAGGCCCTGCCGGGCTTCGACCTGACCTCATGGTTCGTCATCATGGCGCCCGCCGGCACGCCGCAACCGGTCGTCGACAAGCTCAACGCCGCCGCCCAGCGGGTGCTGGACGCGCCCGCCACGCGCCAACGGCTGGCCGCGCTGGCCGCGCAGCCGATGGGCGGCCCGCCGCAGGCGCTGGCCCGGCACCTGGAGGCCGAACGCGAGAAATACCGCGTGCTGATCGAGGGTACGGGCATCCGTCCGGAATAGGCAGGGCAGGGGACACGCATGGGCAAGGGCACGAAAAAACGGCTGGCGGTGGCGCGTTTCTGGTACGAAGGCAACGCCTTCTGTCCGGTTCCCTGCGTCATGGCGGACTTTGAACGGCGCGAGTGGCGCAAGGGCGGCGACGCGCTGGCCGCGGCCGCCGGCACGGCCACCGAATTGGGCGAAGTGGCGGAATTCGCCCGCGCGCATCCCGACTGGGAGGTCGTCGTCCTGCGCTGCGCTTCCGCCTTGCCCGGCGGACCCATTGAGGACGCCGTGCACCGCGCCTTCATGGACGACGTGCTGGCCGACCTGGCGGCGGGCGAGGGCTGGGACGCGGTGTACCTGTCGCTGCATGGCGCGGCCATCACCGACCGGCGGCAGGCGCCCGACCTGGACTTCGTGCGCGCGGTGCGCGCCCTGCTGCCCGGCGTGCCCCTGGGCGCGAGCTTCGACCTGCACGCCAACCTGTCTCCCGCCCTGGGCGGCCTGCTGGATTGCGCCAGCGGATACAAGACCTATCCCCATATCGACATGCGCGAGGCTGCAGGGCGCGTGCTGGACATGCTGGTCCGCACGCAGGCCGGCGCGCTGTCGCCGCGCGTGCTGCTGGCCAGGCCGGACCTGCTGCTGTCCAGCTTCAACATGCGCACCGATGCCGGTCCGATGCGCGAACTGCAGGATCTCGCCGCCGCGCAGGCGCAGGGCGGCGTGGCCGAGGTCGCGGTGTTCGGCGGCTTTCCCTACGCCGACACGGTCGACACCGGCGCCTCGGTGCTGGTGGTGGCGGACAGGGCCCGCGATGCCGATGGCGCGCAGGCCGAGGCCGCGGCCGCAACCCTGATGGCGGCCATGCGGCGCCTGGCGCCGCAATTCGCGGTCAGCCTGCCCACGCCGCAACAGGGGCTGGCGCAGGCCGTGGCCCTGGCGCGCGCCGGCGGCGGCCTGGTGGCCGTCACCGATCCGGGCGACAACCCGCTGTCGGGAGGCGTGTGCGACACGCCGGAACTGTTTCGCGCGCTGCTCGACGCGCGGATCGAGCTGCCTTGCGTATTCGCCAGCTTCGCCGACCCCGACGCGGTGCGGCGCGCGCACGAAGCGGGCCTGGGCGGGCTGTGCGAACTGGCGCTGGGCGGGCGCGTGAGCGCCGATTTCGGTCCGCCGGTGCGCGCCGCGTTCCGGGTCGAGCGCTACACGGATGGCGAATTCAGCAACATCGGACCGATGGAGACCGGCGTGCGCACGAGCTGCGGACGCACCGCGCTGCTGTCGCTGCGCGACCGGCCGAACCTGCGGGTCATCGTCACCGAGTCGGTGGCGCCGGCCAACGATCCGGGTTTCTTCGCGCTGCACGGCATCGCGCTCGATCAGGTGCGCCTGCTTTGCGTGAAGGCCAAGAACCATTTCCGCGCGGCCTTCCAGCCGCTGTGCGCGGCCATCATCGACGTGGACGCGCCCGGCCCCGCGGCGCTGGACCTGCGGCTGCTGCCGTTCCGGCATGCGCGCGCGCCTCGGCCTCGGTGTTGACCCGGCGTTACAGGGCGGGGGGCCTTGCGCTATATTGCGACCCTTGTGCGCAAGTCCCGCCGGGCGGGGCGCACGCGCGTTGAACCCTCTTACCCGGAAGCCGCTTTATGCCCCAGACACTTGAAGTCATCGCCACCCTGTTGTTTGCCGTGGCGGTTCTTCATACTTTCTCGGTCCCCGTCTTCGCGCGCCTGGCGCACCGCGGCGGGCCGCATGCGGGCATCTGGCATCTGTTCGCCGAGGTCGAGGCCGTCTTCGGCGTCTGGGCCTTCGTGCTGATCGTGGCGATGGCGGCGCTGGCCGGGCCGACGCACGCCATCGAGTACATGGACACGCGCAATTTCACCGAGCCGCTGTTCGTGTTCGTCATCATGGTGGTGGCGGCCAGCCGGCCCATCCTGGAACTGGTGGGGCTGCTGGTGCGCCTGGTGGCGCGCGTGCTGCCGCTGCCGCGCGAGCTGGCCACGTTCTTCGTGGTCATGTCGCTGGTGCCGCTGGGCGGTTCGTTCATCACCGAGCCGGCCGCCATGACGCTGGCCGCCATCCTGCTGCGCGACGCCTATTTCCGCACCAGCGGGCGCGCCGGCTTCAAGTACCTGACCCTGGGCGTGCTGTTCGTCAACGTGTCCATCGGCGGCGTGCTGACCTCCTACGCCGCGCCGCCGGTGCTGATGGTGGCCTCCACCTTCGGCTGGGATTCCAGCTTCATGATGCAGCATTTCGGCTGGCGCGCCGCGATCGCCGTGTGCCTGAACGCCGCCCTGCTCACGATGCTGTGCCGCAAGGCGCTGCTGGAACGCTCGGTCGGCACGGGCGGCGGCGTGGACGGTCCGGAAGGCGCGGACAAGCGTCCGCCGGTGCCCGTGGTGGTCATGCTGGTGCACGTCGCGTTCCTCGTCGCCGTGGTGCTCAGCGCCCACCATCCGGCCATCTTCCTGGGCCTGCTGATGATGTTCATCGGCTTTGCCGAAGCCTACAAGCGCCACCAGAGCCGCCTGATGATCAAGGAAGGCCTGATGGTGGGCTTCTTCCTGGCCGGGCTGGTGGTGCTGGGCGGCCTGCAGAAATGGTGGCTGCAGGACCTGCTGGGCGGGCTGGAGCCTTTCGTCCTGTTCTGGGGCGCCACCGCGCTCACGGCCATCACCGACAATGCGGCGCTGACCTACCTGGGCTCGCTGGTCGAGGGCACCGGCGAGGCCTGGCGCTACATGCTGGTGGCCGGGGCGGTCACCGGCGGCGGCCTGACCGTCATCGCCAACGCGCCCAATCCGGCCGGCTTCGCCATCCTGAAAAACCACTTCCCGGACGGCAGCATTTCGTCCGGCCGGCTGTTCCTGTCGGCCCTGGCGCCGACCCTGGTGGCGGCCGTGATGTTCCTGCTTCCGGTCTGAGACGGCGCTTCGGGAAGGCCCGCCGGCACGTGCCGGCGGGGACGGACACCGGCGGTTCAAGAAAAACCGCTAAAATTCAAGACTTTCCCCGTTTTTTCCGGCCTCGCCCACCCGCCGCTTTGGCCCGGATCAGGTTTTCCACCCGGTCCGAACCCGGACCTTGCGTCCGGCGCCAGGCGGTTTTTGATTTGCCGGGCCCGCGCCTGGGAGCCCCTTGATGCCCATCTACGCTTACAAATGCAGCGCCTGCGGCCATGCCAAAGACGTCTTGCAGAAGATTTCCGATGCGCCGCTTTCGGTTTGCCCCGAGTGCGGCCAGAGCACGTTTTCCAAGCAGGTGACCGCGGCTGGATTCCAGCTCAAGGGCTCCGGCTGGTATGTCACGGACTTCCGCGGCAACGGCAGCGCGCCGGCCGGCGCGCCGGCTCCGGCCGCGGGCGCCGCGCCGGCGGCAGCCGCCCCGGCCGCGCCCGCGCCCGCCGCGCCCGCCGCCGGCAGTCCCGCCTCCTAGAGCGCGCGCGATGCGTATGCGCGTCATCAAGAAGTACTTCATCACCGGCCTGCTGATCTGGGTTCCCCTGGTCATCACGGTGTGGGTGCTGGGGCTGCTGGTCGCCACCCTCGAAGGGTTCGTGCCCGGCTTCCTGTCGTCCGAATCCCTGTTCGGCATCGACATCCCCGGCTTCCGCTTCGTCCTGGTCGTGGTGGTGGTGCTGCTGACGGGCATATTCGCGGCCAACCTGATCGGCCGCACCATGGTGGACCAGTGGGAAAGCCTGCTGGGCCGCATACCGCTGGTGCGGTCCATCTACAACTCGGTCAAGCAGGTCAGCGATACCGTGCTTGCGCCGAACGGGCAGGCGTTTCGCCGCGCGGTGCTGGTGCAGTATCCCCGGGTCGGCAGCTGGACCATCGCCTTCGTCACCGGCACGCCGGGCGGCGAAGTCGCCGACAACCTGCCCGGAGATCACATCAGCGTCTACGTGCCCACGACGCCGAACCCGACCTCGGGCTTTTTCCTGATGATGCCGCGCGCCGATACCATCGACCTGCAGATGAGCGTGGACGCGGCCCTGAAGTACATCGTTTCCATGGGCGTGGTCGCCCCGGTCCAGGCCTCCGGGCCTGCGGGCCGGCCGGCCGCGCCCGTCCCGGCGCCCGGCGAATCCGATCCGCCCCGCGCCGATTCGTAACCCTTACGCTACTACCAAGCACATAAACGGAGTCATCCCGCATGCGTACCTGCTACACCGGCCAGGTTTGCCGTGACCATCTCGGCCAGACTGTCACCCTGTACGGCTGGGTGAACCGCCGCCGCGACCACGGCGGGGTCATCTTCATCGACCTGCGCGACCGCGCCGGCCTGGCCCAGATCGTGTTCGATCCGGACAACGCCGCCTTCGCCACCGCCGAGCGCCTGCGCAACGAATTCTGCATCCGCGTCACCGGCCTGGTGCGCGAGCGTCCGGCGGGCACCGCCAACGCCGAGCTGGCCTCGGGCGAAATCGAAGTGCTCTGCAAGGAAGTCGAAATCCTGAACGCCTCGGTCACGCCGCCGTTCCAGCTCGACGACGACAACCTGTCGGAAACCACCCGCCTGACGCACCGCGTGCTGGACCTGCGCCGCCCGCAGATGCAGCGCAACCTGATGCTGCGCTACCGCGTCTCCATCGAAGTGCGCAAGTTCCTGGACCAGCTCGGCTTCATCGACATCGAAACCCCGATGCTGACCAAGAGCACGCCCGAAGGCGCGCGCGACTACCTGGTGCCCTCGCGCGTGAACGCCGGCCACTTCTTCGCGCTGCCGCAGTCGCCGCAGCTGTTCAAACAGATGCTGATGGTCTCGGGCTTCGACCGCTACTACCAGATCACCAAGTGCTTCCGCGACGAAGACCTGCGCGCCGACCGCCAGCCCGAATTCACCCAGATCGACTGCGAAACCTCGTTCCTGAACGAAGTCGAGATCCGTGAAATCTTCGAAAGCATGATCCGCCACGTGTTCAAGGTGGTGCAGGACGTGGACCTGCCCACCCCGTTCCCGATCATGCCCTGGACCGAAGCCATGCGCCGCTACGGCTCGGACAAGCCGGACCTGCGCGTGAACCTGGAATTCACCGACATGACCGACGTCATGCGCGACGTGGACTTCAAGGTCTTCGCCGCCGCCGCGGCCGCGCCGGGCAGCCGCGTGGTCGCCCTGCGCGTGCCGGGCGGCGCCGAAATGTCGCGCAGCGAAATCGACGGCTACACCCAGTTCGTCGGCATCTACGGCGCCAAGGGCCTGGCCTACATCAAGGTCAACGACGTGGCCAAGGGCCGCGACGGCATGCAGTCGCCCATCGTCAAGAACCTGCACGACGCCGCGCTGGCCGAACTGGTCAAGCGCACCGGCGCGCAGGACGGCGACATCATCTTCTTTGGCGCCGACCGCGAGAAGATCGTCAACGACGCCATCGGCGCGCTGCGCGTGAAGATCGGCCACAGCGAATTCGGCAAGAAGGCCGGCCTGTCCACCGGCGGCTGGAAGCCGCTGTGGGTGGTCGACTTCCCGATGTTCGAATACGACGAGGAAGACGGCCGCTACACCGCCGCCCACCATCCCTTCACCAGCCCCAAGGACGGCCACGAGGACTTCCTCGAATCCGATCCCAGCAAGGCCTACGCCAAGGCCTACGACATGGTGCTCAACGGTTGGGAAATCGGCGGCGGCTCGGTCCGTATCCACCGCGAGGAAGTGCAGAGCAAGGTGTTCCGCGCGCTCAAGATCGGCCCGGAAGAAGCCCGCGAGAAGTTCGGCTTCCTGCTGGACGCGCTGCAGTACGGCGCGCCGCCGCACGGCGGCATCGCCTTCGGCCTGGACCGCATTGTCACCATGATGACCGGCGCCGAATCGATCCGCGACGTGATCGCCTTCCCCAAGACCCAGCGCGCGCAGTGCCTGCTGACGCAGGCGCCCTCCGAGGTCGACGAGAAGCAGTTGCGCGAACTGCATATAAGGTTGAGGTAACCCCCCCGGAGCGCCTGCGGCGCTTCCCCCCCAGGGGGGCGCCGCGCGGGACCGGCAAAGCCGGCTCCCGGCGGCCCCGCTTGAGTGGCATTGCGTGCTTGCGCAGGGCGGGTCTTGAAGGCGCAGGTTTTTGACGTTTGCATCGGTTTGAATTGGAGTAATCTGGCAGACGCCGTCTGAGTCGGCGGTTTTTCTGTTTTGAAAGGCGCCATCGCTTCCATGTCGCTCATTCGTGTCGTCAGCTACAACATCCACAAGGGCCGCTCGGCGCTGGGCCGGCGCGACTCGCTGAATGAACTGCGCCTGGGTCTCTACGGCCTGCGTCCCGATCTGGTTTTCCTGCAGGAAGTCCAGGGCCGCAATGAACAGAAATCGCTGCTCGACGCGCAGCACGAATCGCTGGCCGCGGCCTTGCGGCTGGACGTGGCCTACGGGCGCAACGCCGTCCGCCACGAGACCGACCACGGCAACGCGCTGTTGTCGCGCTTTCCCATCCTCGACCACGAGAACCAGGACATCTCGGACCACCGGCTCGAACAGCGCGGCCTGCTGCATGCGCGCATCGAGCTCGACGGGCGCGCGGTGCATTGCTTCGTCGTGCACCTGGGCCTGTTCGCCGGCAGCCGCAGCCGCCAGATCCTGGCGCTGACCGAGCGCATCCGGCGCATGGTGCCGGACGGTGAACCCATCCTGATCGCGGGCGATTTCAATGACTGGGGCGATCGCCTGGCGCCTCTGTTCGTGCAGCAGCTGGGCCTGTACGAAGTGTTCTCGCATGCCCCGCGCAGCCACGGCGGCGAACTGCCGCGCCTGCGCGATTCGGTCAAGCGCCTGAGCAACGCGCTGCGCGGCCTGCCCAACGGCGGCATCTCCGTCATGGAGCGCACCAACCAGCTGGGTATGGACGGCAGTTCGCGCCTGCTGCTGCCGCCGCCGCGCACGTTTCCCGCCGTGTTCCCGTGGTTCCGCCTGGACCGCATCTACCAGCGCGGATTCGCCGTGCGCAGCGCGCGCGTGCTGCGCGGCCGGGAGTGGGCGCGCCTTTCCGACCATTCCCCCCTGCTGGCGGAGCTAGAGCTGCCGTGAGGGCCGAGCAGTCCCAGCTGGACTGGACGCTGGGCAACGACATCCGGTTGCTGCAGAACGGTTCCGACTTTTTCCCGGCGCTGTGCGCGGCCATCGACGCGGCCCAGGTCAGCGTGCACCTGGAAACCTACATCTTCATGCCCGACCGCACCGGCGCGCGCGTGCTGGACTGTCTGGAGGCGGCGGCCCGGCGCGGCGTCAAGGTGCGCGTCGTGCTCGACGGCTTCGGCAGCGCCGAGAACGTCGACCTGCTGCGCACCCGGCTGACCAACGCCGGCGCGCAATGCCGCATCTTCCGCCCCGAGCCGCGCTGGTTCGCGCGCTACATCCCGTCGCGCAGCCGGCTGCGGCGCCTGCATCGCAAGGTCACCGTGGTCGACGGGCAGATCGCCTTCATCGGCGGCATCAACATCATCGACGACTACGACGACAGGGACCCCACCGACGGCCTCACCGGGCCGCGCTACGATTTCGCGGTGCAGGTGCAGGGGCCGCTGGTGACCGCTGCCGCCTATGCGCAGGAACTGCTGTGGGTCAGGCTGAACTGGGCGCGGCTGCGCCGCCATCCGCGCGACTGGAACCGCATGCGGCTGCTCAAGCCGCGCCACGCGTCGGCCGCGCCGCGCGGCCATCTGCGCGCCGCGCTGGTGCTGCGCGACAACCTGCGCTTTCGTCAGACCTTCGAGCGCGCCTACCTGTACGGCATCTCGCAGGCGCGCCGCGACATCCTGATCGCCAACGCATACTTCTTTCCGGGACGCCAGTTCCGCCGCGCGCTGGCCAAGGCCGCCGCCCGCGGCGTGCGCGTGCGCCTGCTGCTGCAGGGCAAGATCGAATACCGCATGCAATACCACGCCACGCGCTCGCTGTACGACCAGCTGCTGCGCGACGGCATCGAGATCTACGAGTACATGCCCAGCTACCTGCACGCCAAGGTCGCCGTCATCGACAACGTGGCCACCGTGGGCTCGTCCAACCTGGACCCCTTCAGCCTGCTGCTGGCGCGCGAGGCCAACGTGGTGGTCGACGACCAGCCGTTCGCCTGGGACCTGCAAGAACGTCTCGAAGCCGCCATCCGCGAAGGCGGGCGCTTCATCCGGCCGCTGGACTACCAGCGCCGCGGCTGGCTGCGGCGCTGGGTCGACGCGGTTTCCTACACGCTGCTGCGCATCGGCGTGGCGTTGACAGGCACGTCCGACAAATACTGAGCCGGCGCGTTCAGCGGCGCCGCTTGAACAGGTCCAGCGCCAGCGCGGTGCCGACCAGGATGATCGCCGCGCCGGCGGCGATCGATGGCGTGATGCGCTCGTCCAGCAGCCAGGCGCCCCACACCACGCCGAACACCGGCACCAGGAACGTGACGCTCACCGCGCCGGTCGGGCCGACGTTGGCGATCAGGCGGAAGAAGATGATGTAGGCCGCGCCGGTGCAGACCACCGCCAGCAGGATCGTGGAGATCCACGCCTGCGGCGAAGCCGGGGTCGAAGGCCAGAACGCGATCGCCAGCGGCAGCAGCGCCAGCGACGCGCCCACCATGCTGCCGGTCGCGTTGGCCAGCGGGTCCACGCCGCTCAGGAAACGCTTGGTCCAGTTGGCCGCGATGCCGTAGAACACCGGCGCCGACACGGCGGCCAGCACGGCGGGGCCGGTGCCGCCCTGGCCGAAGTCCAGCTTGTCCCACACCAGCACCACGATGCCGGCCACGCCTATCATCAGGCCGAGCGAACGGGTCCAGGCCAGCCTGTCCTTCAGCCACAGCCAGCCGATGACCGCGCCCCAGACCGGCGTCACCGCGTTGGCGACGGACAGGAAACCCGCGCCCAGCGACTGGGCGGCGTAGGCATACAGCAGGAACGGCACGGCGGCGTTCAGGATGCCCACCATCAGCAGCGCCTTCCAGTGCCGCGCGATCACCGCCAGCTTGCCGCGCCACATGGCCGCCGGCAGCAGCACCAGCGCGGCCAGTCCCACGCGCAGCTCGATCAGCGCCACCGGCCCGAAGTCGGCGACGGCCACGCGCATGAACAGAAAGGAGCCGCCCCAGACGGCGGCCAGCAGCAGCAGGTCCAGCAGATCGCGTTGACGCATGTTCGATTCCGGGCGGGTTGACCGCCGCGTTTCACTTCCGGTTGGAGGCCAGGTTCTTCATCTTGACCCGGTGCGCCAGCAAGGCGCAGGTCAGCGACAGCACGATACACAGGACCAGCCCGGCGCGCACTCCGTTTAGTACCGTGCTGTGCGAAATAATGATCCCCACCACCGCCGTGCCCAGCGCGCTGCCGATGGCGCGCGTGGTCTGCACCAGCGCCGAGGCCACGCCGACGTCGCGCCGCTCGCTCAGCATCTGCATGAACAGGGTCAGGTTCGGAAGCAGGAACCCCAGGGCGCAGCCGTTGACGAAAAACGCCGCCAGGATCCACCAGGCCGAGGTGCCCGGGGAGATCAGCAGCACCATCAGCGAACCGGCCGCCAGCAGGCCGCCGCCGAACACCATCAGGCGCTGCGGCTCCGACTGCTTGGGAAAAAGCCGCCCGTTGATGATGCTGCCGACCGAAATCGCGGCCACCAGCGGCGTCAGCAGCAGCCCGGCCTGGCTGGGCGTGTAGCTCAGCACCTGCTGCAGCAGCAGCGGGCTGTAGAAAATCAGCACGAACATCACTGCGCCCACCATCATCGCCGCCACGTTCAGCAGGCGCGACTGGCTCGCGGCCAGCACGCGCAGCGGAAAAATCGGCGAGCGCACGCGGCGCTCGATGGGGATGAGTATGGCGATGGCCGCCGCGCCCGCCAGGGCCAGCGCCACGCCCAGCATGGGCTGAGCATGGTCCCCGCTGGCGAACGCAAGCTCCAGCGCCGCCAGCGGCGCGCCCACGGCGATGCAGAGCAGGATCGCGCCCAGCCAGTCGATCTTGCGGCTGGCGTCGTGCACGGGCCGGATCCGGGGAAAGTAGCGCGCCACCAGGAAAAAAGCGCCCGCGGCGGCGATCGGCGCAATGAAGAAGGCCGCCCGCCAGCCCAGCGCCTGCGTCGCGGCCCCGCCCAGCACCGGACCGATGCCGCTGGCCATGGCGAAAGCCGCCGACACCAGCGCCATCCAGCGCACCCGCTGCTTGGCGTCGGGAAACAGGTCGGCCGGCGCGGCGAAGGCCGTGGCGATCATCATCCCCCCGCCTATGCCCTGCAGCGAGCGGAACACGATCAGCTGCATCATGTTCTGCGCCAGGCCACAGGCGATCGAGCCCAGCGCGATGATGAGCACCGACAGCAGCATCAGGGGCTTGCGCCCGAACATATCGCCCAGGCGCCCGAAGACCAGGATCGAGGCCGCCGTGGTCAGCAGATAACCCGTGCCCACCCAGGCATAGAGCGCCATGCCGTTGAGCGCCTCCGCCACCCGCGGCAGGGTGGTGCTGATGATGGTGGAATCCAGCGCGGCCAGGACGACGGTGGCGGACACCCCCGCCATCCCCATCAAGAGATCGCGTCGCGTATGGGCGGGGGGAGCAGGGGGTGTATCGGGCGGCATCGTCATGCCGCAGAGCATATCACCGGCGCGTCAGGGTTTTTACTTGTAGAACGTGTGGTAGCCCAGGAACACCGCGATGACCAGCAGCACCATGATCCACGACCAGCGCGAATTCGACAGCCCGCGCGGTTCCGGCTCGGGCGGCGGGGGCGGCGGCGCGAGCCGGGGCTGGCTCGCCATATGGTCGATGAAGGCGGCGAAGAACTTCTGGATGATCTTGTCGCAGCCTTTGAGCAGCACGCTCTCGCCGCACTCGGCCAGCTTGCCGCCGGCCATGCAGGCCACGGTATAGGCCAGCCGCGTGCCGTGGTCCTTGGCGCTGAGATTGATCTGCGCGGTCCCGATGGCCAGGCAGGCGGCGCGGCCTTTGCCCTCGAAAGCCAGGGTACAGCTGTTGTGCGGGTCCACGTCGGACATCAGGATCTCGCCGTCGTAATCGGTGTCGATCCCCGCGACCTTGGCGCGCAGCTTGAATGCATACTCGGTCGGACTGAGCCGGACCACCTCCACGCAGCCGGGTATGCATTTCTGCAACACGACCGGGTCCGTCAACGCATCCCAGGTCTGGTGCTGGGTAGAAGGAATCCACTGGGCATCGGCAATGCGCATGGTGTTCTCCTTGGAAGGGCCATGTCTGCATTCTCGCGCCAGTTTGAGATTTTGACCATAGATGGCGCCGCGCGGAGCGTTACCCCTAGGCCAAACGTTTCGGTTTCTGACCGAGTACATGCGGACGGCACAGCGCCAGAAACCAGGCCGTCAAGGCGACATACAGCGCCACGTTCTGCATGGAGCGGAACATCAATTCGGTGAGACCGAAGATCGCGAAACCCAATGCCAGCGCCGCGCCCATCGCCGCGGCAGCCCGTAAGGGCTCCGGGTTGGCCGCGGCAAGGCGGCGCAGAAAAAAGCCGGCCGGCACGCCATAGAGCAGCGCCAGCCCCAAGCCGCCGAGCAGACCATAGCTGCTCAGCATCTGCAGCATGTCATTGTGAGGTTCGCCGAAATCGCGCGCCACGAACGGCGAGACTACGCCGCTGGCTACCCGCGCCTGCAGTTCCGGGGCGAAGCGGGCCGGGGTGCCCAGACCGAACAGGGGCTCGGCTTCGAACATTTCGATGCTGGCCCGCCATAGCTGCAATCGGATGCAGACGGAGGTATCCGCTGTGGCGTTCGCGCCATGGCATTCCTGCAGCTCATGGATGCCCTGCGCCACCCGAGTTCGCAGGGCCTGGCTGGTTGAGCCGAGCGCGGCGAGGACGACAAGGCTGGCGGCCAGCACGCCCAGCGCGCGCCACGGCCGCCGCATGTGGCCAAATAGCCACATACCGAGAAACATCAGCAAGGGGATGGCCATCCATGCAGTGCGCGTCTGCGTCAATATGACGCCAGCGAAGCCGCTGACTACAGTCAGCAGCTTGAAGCGCTGTTCGAGCTGCGGGCGCTTCGTCAGCGTCCAACTCATGCCATACAGGATAATGAACAGCCAAAGCATCATCAGATTGGCATATCCCACGGCGTTGTACTGCGGTGTATCCGGGCGGTTCCATGCGGGCAGGGATAGCCACAGAACTGTCGCGGCCGACGCCCACAAAGCCGCCACCACTCCCCAGAATGCAAGGCGCAGGCGTGCCTGGTCGATGCTGAGCAATGCGCCCAGAATGATAGGCAGGCCGATGCTGATCCGCAGGCCGCGCTCCAGCGAAGGACCATGGAACAGAGCATGGGCATACTGGCTGAACGCGATGGCGCATAAGGGTACGGTCAGTGCGATGACCACGATGCAGTAAGGGCGCAGGCTGCGCAGCGTTTCGCGCCAGCCTCCCGGACGGCTGAAGCAGCGCAGCAGGCATAGCAGCACCATTGCGTAGAACAAGGCACTGCCGCCGCCGACGGTCATGGCGGCAACCGGCATGGCGCACAGCAGCGCCGGGAGGATCAGCGGCAAGGGGGCCAAGGGGAATCCAGTGGAGGTTGCTGTAGTCACATGGTGCGAGGCGCGTTGAGAAAATAGCGACGATGCATCGATCCAATACGTTCAATAGGTAATTGCCGATATTTGTAACAACAAGAGAGTCACACCGTCACGGCTTTGTCGCGATCGTACTGCTGGAGGGGTCAATCGAAAGAACAATGAAGGCTGTTCCTAAATTTTATTGTTATGAATTCTCATTACTGCAGCCAGACGCTCATACTCAAGCACTGCAACTCTGGACGGACTCGATCGTGAAGCGCGAGAACCGCCAAACGGATGATCCGAAACGACGCAATGTCATCAGTCCCTGAATTTCTTGAAGGATTTCTTGGCAAGTGTCTACTCCTTATTACGCACCTGCGTAACGACGAAAGTGCGATAATTGCGCCGTTGATGCGCCTGGGTGATGGTCAGGACGCAGCGAGTAGGCTGGCTGGCGCGTAGAGCCGCCATCAGGCAGAGCCCAATTTCTGCCGGCGCCGCGAAGAAACGGTGAAGAGGTTGATGTACGCAGTCTCTCATTAAGCGTAGTTAAAGGCTAAGCCGCTGATGCGCCTGAGATATTTCAGGATGGCCGGCCTAACATTAGAAAATTCATCATATAACGGCGCTTAAATAAAAAATGCTTTATTTGCTTGTGGCGTTCATTGTCTCTTTGGTTTTTACGCTGTTGGTGTTGCGATTTAATGCGGTCCATAGAAGATTTACTGCCGACCACGATACCAAAGGGGTGCAAAAGTACCACGACAAACCAGTGCCGCGGGTGGGAGGAGTGTCCCTCGTATTTGCGATGCTGTGCATTTTCATACTGGCCACGATACGCGAATCCTCTTTGACCTACGAGCCCTTGACGCTGCTGGCGGTGGCCATGCCTGCTTTTCTGGGCGGCTTGGCCGAAGATATAACCAAGCGTGTGCGAGCGGTGCAGCGGCTGTTCCTGGCTATGATCTCCGGCATGGCGGCCTACTATTTCCTGGGCGCTACGCTGACGCGGCTGGATATCTATGGGATCGACTGGCTTCTGCAATTCGGACCCATCTCCTTCGTGGTGACGGCATTTGCCATCGCTGGCGCGGCAAACGCGATAAATATCATCGATGGCTACAACGGGCTAGCCGCGGTCGTGTCGGCAATGATATTCGCCGGGTTTTCGTATGTCGCCTATTACTTGGGCGATCGCTTGCTGCTGGTTACCTCCGTCGGCATGATCGGCGCCATCCTGGGTTTTCTGCTGTGGAATTATCCGCGCGGCTTGATCTTCCTCGGTGACGGCGGTGCCTATTTCATCGGCTTCATGATCGGAACCGTCTCGGTGTTGATGCTGGCGCGTCACCCTTACGTTTCGGCGTGGTTTCCGCTGTTGCTGTGTATATATCCGGTTTTTGAAACCCTGTTTTCCATTTATCGCAAGAAGTGGCTGCGGGGTGTTTCGCCTGGGGCGCCCGATGGCGTTCACTTGCATATGCTCATCTACAAGCGGGTGGTGCGTTGGGCGGTCGGCTCCAGGGAATCCCGCCATCGCAATCAGCGCAATTCGATGACCTCGCCGTATCTGTGGCTGTTGTCGTCCATGGCGGTCATTCCCGCTGTGCTGTTCTGGCAAATGCCTTATGTGCTGATGGGCTGTGCCGCGGCGTTTTCCGTTACCTACATTTTGTTGTATCGCAAGCTGGTGCTGTTCCGCATGCCGCGATGGATGATTATCAAGAAGCGCAGTCGCCACGGCTCGAGTCGCTCACTGCGCAAATGATATTTTTTGTCCGCTCCTATATCGCCGACTTCGATGCCCGTTTGGGGAAGTACTTCGCCGCCCTGGCCGAGGCCGGGATCGGCTTTGGTTTCATCGGCTGGAAAAAGGACGAACAGCAGGCCCAGGAGCGTGCTGGTTTTCATTATTTTTCCAGGCGCGCCCGGCTGGGCGCCGGATGGAAAAATGCCGTCGCGCTGCTTCATTGGAATCTCTATGTATTCTGGAAGCTGGTAAAAGAGCGTCGCAGGATCTGCGCTGTGCATGCAGTCGACCTCGATGCCGGTCTATCGAGCTGGTTGTTCTGCCTGCTGTTCAGGCGGCCGTTGGTGTTGGATCTGTATGATAAATACACCGCCGTGCGCAATATCAAAGGACCGGTAGGACAGATTCTGGACCTCCTGGAAAAGCTCATTGCCCACGCTGCCGCCCTGACGATCATCGCAAGTCCGGAGCGTTATATTCAGCACGGCCTCCGGCCCGGAGATTCCAGGGTCTTGGTTCTGGAAAACGTTCCGAACGCAGCCGTCGAACCTGTTTCGCCCTGGCAGGCGAGCAAGCCGTGGAACATCGGCTACTTCGGCGTTCTAGAGGAGCGCCATCGCGGTCTGGAAGCGTTGCTGGCCGTCTGCAAGGGGCGCGCCGACGTACAGTTGCACGTCGCTGGTTACGGCCGCCTGGCGCCGCAGTTCGCCGTGGCCGCCGAAGCCGAGGCGAATGTGCATTATCACGGAGCCATGGACAGCCAGGCAGGCCTTGACCTGATGGCGAGAATGGATGTTGTCGTAGGCATGTATTACCTGTCCGTTCCCAATCACCGGTACGCCTCTCCGAACAAGTACTATGAACATCTGATGCTGGGCCGGCCCTTGCTGACGTCCGCCGGAACACCGCCGGGAGCACGTGTCGAGCAGGATATTTCGGGCTGGGCCGTTGCCGAAGGCGAGCCGCCGCTGGAACAGTGGCTCGACGGGTTGGACGCCGCCGCGATCATGGCGCGCGGCGGCCGGGCGGCGCGGATTTGGAACGAGCGCTATGCTACGTACTACCGGTCGCACTATTGCGGCCAGTACGTCACGCGGATAAGGCGGCTGTGCGATGGTGGGCGGCGCAATGGCTAATGAGAAACACCCGATTGTTTCTGTGGTGATGCCTGCATACAATGCGCGGCGGTTCATCGGCGAGGCCGTTCAGTCCGTGCTTGACCAGACATACGGGGCCTGGCAGCTGATCGTGGTCGACGACGCCTCCACCGACAATACGGCGGAGATCGTTGAGTCTTACCGGCGGGATGACGAACGGATCTTGTACGTGCGCAATCCCGGCAATATGGGAGTGGTGCATAGCCGGAACCGGGCGCTCGACCTGGCCAGCGGAAAGTACGTCGCGTTCCTGGACGCGGACGATGTCTGGAAACCCGCGAAACTGGCGACCCAGGTTTCGTTCATGGAAGAAACCGGAACCTCGGTCTCCTATGGCAGCTATCTTCGAATCGATGGCGACGGGCGGCCGGTCGGCACAGTCCTGGCGCCGGACGGGTTGAGCTACGACGATATGCTGAAGTCCAATTTCATCGGCAATCTGACCGGCATATTTCGTCGAGCGGATCTGGGCGATCTGAGATTCGAGGACATCAGGCATGAGGATTACGTATTCTGGTTGAGGGCGCTGGACAGGGTGGGCTCGGCCCGCGCCACGCCGTCGAGCGAGCCATTGGCGGGCTACCGGGTAAGCGCCGGCTCGTTGTCGGCCAACAAGTTCAAGGCCGCCAGATGGCAGTGGGCGATTTACCGCTCGGTGCTGGGCCTATCCGTTCTTCGCAGTACGTCGTGTTTCATCTGGTATGCATGGTTTGCAGTGATGAAGCGTGGTGTATGGCGAAAATCAATCAATAAAGTCAACCTGTAGGAACTATTGCGCGTGTCTCAAAAGTCAAAACACAGTGCCTCTCCACTGTCGCTGCTGAAGAGCCTGGCCAAGAACCGTCAGCTTACCTGGAGTCTTATCAAGCGAGAGGTTGTTGGCCGCTATCGTGGATCGGCTTTGGGGTTATTGTGGTCTTTCTTCAATCCCGTTTTCATGTTGTTGGTCTACACGTTTGTTTTCAGCGTGGTGTTCAAAGCGAGGTGGCCTGGCGGGTCTGAGTCCAAAGCTGAATTCGCGCTGGTGCTTTTTGCCGGACTGATCGTGTTCAATATGTTCGCTGAATGCATCAATCGGGCGCCCTCGCTGATCCTGGGCAATGTGAACTATGTGAAAAAGGTGGTGTTTCCTCTGGAGACGCTGCCGTGCGTGTCGCTGGGTGCTGCTCTTTTCCACATGTTGATCAGTTTGCTGGTTTGGGTGATTTTTTATCTTTTCCTGTTTGGTATCCCACATTGGACCGTGCTGCTTTTTCCGGTGGTGATATTGCCCCTGGCAATTATCACGTTGGGATTCAGCTGGTTCCTAGCCGCATTGGGCGTATACCTGCGTGATGTTACTCAATTTATTGGAATAATTACTACCGTTCTAATGTTCCTTTCGCCAATATTTTATGCGGCGGAAGCGCTCCCTGAACGATTCCGTGCCTTCCTGCACATCAGCCCTCTTACCTTGATAATCGAGCAAAGCAGGAATGTGTTGTTCTGGGGTAAGACCATTGACTGGGGAGTGTGGGCCATCTATATGGTGGTCGCCCTGGTAGTTGCCGCACTTGGCTATTCGTGGTTTCAAAAAACGAGAAAGGGGTTTGCCGATGTTCTCTGAGAAAGTTATTTCGGTAGAGAACGTCTCCAAGCGGTTCGAGATGTACTCGCAGCCGCGAGATCGTTTGCTCCAGTTTCTCTCTTTTGGGCGCCGACAGTATTTCAAGGAATTCTGGGCGCTACGCAACATTTCGCTCGATGTAAAAAAGGGCGAGACGGTAGGCATTCTGGGCCGCAATGGCAGCGGTAAAAGTACTTTGCTTCAAATTATCGCGGGAACGCTTGCTCCGACCACGGGTGAAGCGACCGTCAATGGCAAGCTGGCTGCGCTTCTGGAATTGGGTTCTGGGTTCAATCCAGAGTTTTCGGGCCGCGAGAACGTGTATTTGAACGGCTCTATCCTGGGCTTCTCCAAGGAACAGATGGACGAGCGCATTGATGAGATCATTGCGTTCGCGGATATAGGCGAACATCTGGAACAGCCCGTAAAAACGTACTCCAGCGGCATGTACGTTCGCCTGGCGTTCGCCGTGCAGGCATGTGTTCAGCCGGACGTCCTGATCGTTGATGAAGCATTGTCGGTGGGCGATGAGAAGTTTCAGCGCAAGTGCTTCGACTACATTGAACGCTTACGGACCGAGGGCTGCGCGATCTTGATCGTTACTCACTCGACGTCCACCGTAGAGAAATTCTGTCAGCGCGCGGCACTGCTGCATCGAGGAGAGCTGCACGGTCTGGGCCCGGCCAAGGAGGTTGTCGACCAATACCACGCCTTGCTCTACTCGGATGAGCGGGCCTATCTACGCTATCTGAATGCGAACGTCTCGTCAGCCGAAGCTGCGGCCGAGCAGGATGGAGGCGCCGCTAAAAGCGTGACGAGTGCGGAAACGGCCACTTCCTCGGACGACGATGCGCCCGGTGCGCGCGCGCTGATACGCAGTTGGCGCGCGTTGGATGCCAATGGCGAGCAATGTGAAGCGTTTGAAATCGGGCAGAAGGCCAGAATCGAGGTTGATGTCGAGGTTTTTAAGCCGATTTCGCGAATGCAGGCAGGGATGCTGATACGTACGGTGGAAGGCGTATCGGCATTCGGCACAAGCACCCTGTACCACGATTCCAGCTATCTAGACGCAAAACCGGGGGACCACCTGCGGGTAGTGTTTGATGTGGATCTGCTACTGTGCGAAGGCAATTACTTTGTCACGATAGCGATCGCAGAGGAAGTGACGCGGGCTGATATGGATTACCTTGACAGGAAGACCGACGTCATTATCCTCAAGGTAAGCCACCGACGTACGCTGGGCAGCGGTATCGCCGCTCTTCCTGCACAGGCTAGGGTGGAAAAGCTGTGAACCGCGGAATCCCTACTCTTCTCATCGTTACCCAGAGTTTCGAGGTCGGGGGGCTGGAAACCTATATCGCTGGTCAGGTGCGCGTCATGGCAGCCGCAGGCTGGAAAATGCACATGGCCTGCGGCTCGAGCCCTACGGCGGAATTCCTTCCCGCCGGACTGTCCTCGGTCACGGGGGGAATATCCCTGGGCCCGAATTCGACGGCTGCCGAATTGGTGGGAACGGTGGAAACATTGCGTGCCATTATTCGCGAGCACGCCGTGACGCACGTCCACGCGCATCCGTTTACCAGCCTTTTCCCCGCGATGTTGGCTGCGGCCCTGGAGGGCGTTCCCTTCATCTTCACGCTACATGGCCCGGCTTCGTTGAGCATCGGATATGGGCCTTTCAACGATTTTCTTCTAACCAGTCTTGTATTGCCGCAAGCCAGTCTGGTGCTAGCGGTGTCCGAAGAGGTCGAGGAGCTGGCCGCTCCTTATGTCGGCGCCGAGCAGCTTTGCGTCCAAAACAATGCGATTGATTTTGCCCGGTTCAGGCTACGCGAGTCGCCCGTGGCCAAAGATGCACCTTGGTTGCTCGTTAGTCGGCTTGATGGTTTAAAGATTCCTGGAATCCGAGCGTTCGTCAATCAGGCAAGCGCATTGGCGTTAGGTCGTGTGGACATTGTCGGAGATGGGCCGGGCCGTGAGACGCTGCTGGCCTGGCTGGAGGAGGATGGCATCGCCGGCATCGCCCGATTCCTGGGAGCGAGCTCCCAGGTGTCGGAGTTGATGCGCAGCAGTGCCGGTGTGGCTGGAATGGGGCGAGTCCTGCTGGAAGGCGTGGCCTGCGGCAAGCCGGTGTGTATGGTCGGCTACGACGGTGTCAAAGGGCTACTCGATCCCGATTTGTTTCGACTTGCGGCATATGCGAATTTTTCAGGGCGCAACCTGCCGAACGTGTCCGAGGAGCAGTTACGTAGCCAATTCGCACATACGCCGCTGGAGAGTGCGGAATTGAGGGAGGTAGCAAATCGCCACCATTCCGAGGACCTCGTCTGGGCCGATTTTTCCAAACGTATCACTTCGTTGACTTGCAACGCACAACTTCAGGCTCAAGCGCTATACAGTGTGCTTCGATCGGAAGAAGTCGTCGCGTCGCCGTCGCCATACCTGACGTCTGAGGAATTGTTTTATCGTATCGGCCAAGTGCTGCATGGCGCCGCTTTTTATTCTCCGGTGACGGCGGCCAGTTACGAGTTTTATCGGACCCGGATGCAGGCGCAGCTATCCGGAAAAGCGAATGAGGAAACGCGGACGTCGATCATGCAGGCATTCGAGGCGGCGAGGCTTGATCTTCGATCGGCTGTATCGGAGGCGACCGCGCCAGAAGCCGGCAATGGCGAGAAAATAGAGCGGCTGTTGAGTGAATTACAACAACTGGGTGAGCAAGTACAACATCTGGGTATGCAAGACGAGCAGCTTCATGGCGAGTTGGTCAAGGCTCTGCGGCAAGTCGAAAACGCCATCGTCGAAGCTGCCGCCAGCGTGCCCCCAGACAGTTGGCCGCAGCGAATCTCCGATGCTCTCAAAAGCCTGCGAGGGCGCGCTAGATGACTCTGGAACCGGATTGCATGAAAGAATAGTGCCATGTGTCGAGCCTACCCGTCGCCGTGCAGTTTATAAAGATGATGCTAACCATATGAATAACCTCAACGGATTCGCAGTTTCCTGGTTTTTTGCACCCTACGTGGGGTCCGCCGATACCGATTTCTTCAAGCGCATAAAAGATACGAGGATATCGTATCTGGTCGCACAGGTGGCTCGTGATACTCGCGATGATTCCATGCTGCGCTATGCGTCCACCGACATCGAACGAGTCGAGATCGAACTAGATCACCAGAATCCGCGTAATATTTCCGTACGTGCGCGTTTCTGTGAAGAGGTTTTAAGGATCTTCAAGGAGTCGAAACGAAAATTCGACTTCCTGATTTCTCATTCCAATGAGCTGGTAAGCCACGAGGCAGTTGGAAAAATAAAGAAACTGCGCCCCGACTTGCCGTGGGTTGCCTATTTCGGCGATCTTTTCGTGCGCAATCCGTATATCCGTCATATGCCAGGCTATCCTCTGGTGGCGGAAGATAGCGCGATCGAGCGGGAGACGCTGCGTGATGCCGACCTGATCATCCTGAATAACGAATATCAGCGCGACCTGATGTTCACGGGAAATCTGGCCACGTTCAAGCATAAGGCCGTGATCATTCCGCATTGCTATGACCCGGCGATGTACCCGGCTGACGTCGTGCCAAAGAACGATAAGTTCGTCTTTTCGCATCTGGGGACGCTGTATTACGTCAAGCGCACCGCCGAGCCGGTGCTTCGTGCGGTCGATCGTCTGCTCGAAATCTATCCGGAATACCGCGGGAAGTTCGAGCTGCGTTTTTACGGCGCCAGTCCTTGCGATAGCGATCGGGCATGTCATGAGGCGATGCGCAATCCCAGCCATGTACGTTTTCTCGGGCCGGTCTCTTACTCCGAAAGCCTGCGCCTGATGGCCGAGTCCGATGCGCTGCTCCTGATAGACGGCCTGTTTTCCGAGGCGGACGACGGTCTGGACTGCAATCCGTTCTTCCCTGGGAAATTGACGGACTACATGGGGGCGCGCCGACCGATAGCGTCGATTACGATGGCCAAGGGGCCCACCGCGGATATTATGACCGAATCAGGAAACCTGATTGCGGACAGCCGCCTGGATCGCGTCGCGTATGTCTTGAAGAGATATATCGACCGAAAAATCCAGCCCAAGTATGACGTATACGATAATTATTCCGTCGGCAAAGTAGCGGGACTGATGGAAGACGCGATCAAATCTATATTGAAGGTGTGAAATGAAGCACTACGACGTAATTATAGTTGGAACGGGTTTTGCGGGCTCCATACTTGCCGAGCGCCTGGCCTCTCAAATGGATCGCAAAGTGCTGCTTATCGAGCAGCGCGACCATATTGCCGGCAATATGTACGATTATAAGGATGAACACGGGGTAATGGTGCATAAGTATGGGCCGCACCTGTTCCGCACGAATAGCCCGCGAGTCCTGTCATATATTTCGCAGTTTACCGACTGGGAGCCATATCAGCACCGAGTCCTGGCGCACGTGCAGGGACAGCTCGTGCCGGTGCCGTTTAATCTGACATCCTTGGAAAAGCTGCTGCCTGAACAGGCCGAGGAACTGAAGTCCATTCTTATCGCCGAGTTCGGCATGGACGTCAAGGTTCCGGTTTCTGTGCTGCGCAAGCACGCAGATGTCCGGGTGCGTGAGCTGGGCGAGTTCATTTTCCAGAACATCTATCTCAACTACACGACCAAGCAGTGGGGCGACAAGCCCGAGAACCTGGATTTTGAGACCATCACCGCGCGCGTGCCGGTGCACTTGTCCTACGACGACAGATATTTCCAGGAAAGTCATCAGGCCTTGCCCAAGCAGGGATATACAGCCATGTTCGAAAGAATGCTGGCCCATCCGAATATCGAGGTTCGCCTGAATACCAAGGCTTCGGAATTGTTGGAGTTCGACTCCAGCAGCGGCAAGGTGCTGTTTGAAGGTCAGCCTTTCGAAGGCGATTTGATCTATACGGGTCCGGTAGATGAACTGTTTGGATATGTATACGGCGAGCTGCCGTACCGTTCGCTGCGTTTCGATCTGGAAACACACGACATGGAGTACTACCAGCCCACGACTACGGTGAACTACCCGAACACCGAACGTTTCACGCGCATCACGGAATACAAGCACTTGATGGGCGATAAGCCGGAAAAGACCACCATCATGAAGGAGTATCCGCAGGAGTACGACCGGAATGTGCCCGCTCAGAGCATTCCGTACTACCCGATACCGAAGGACGCCAGCGCGGCGTTGTATGCGCGCTATGTCGACCTGACGCGCAAGTTCCAGAATCTCAAATTGGTGGGACGGCTGGCCGAATATCGTTACTACGATATGAACAACATCATCGAACACGCGCTTGATGTGTTCGAAAACGACTTCCAGCGGAGCGCGCAGGAATGAGACCCAAGGTAAGCGTAGTGGTTCCGGTCTACAACCTCGAGTTCTATATCGAGCGTTGTCTGGCGTCGCTGGCCAACCAGACTTGCAAGGATATTGAGGTGTTGGTCATCAACGATGGCGGCACCGATGATAGCCAGTTGATCATCGAGGAATTCGTCGCGCAGTATCCCGGAATGTTCCGGTCGTTCGTCAAGCCGAACGGCGGCCATGGCGCCGCCTGCAACTACGGAATCGACAGGGCTAATGGGGAATACATCATCATCGTTGATGGCGATGATTTCCTCGACGAAGATGCGATCGAGTTCATGTACGACAAGGCGCAGAAGACCGGCGCGGACCTGCTCATCGGCAACCTGCGCTATTACTTTACCGATCACACCGCCCAGTTCAAGCCGATTCCCCTCGATTCGGAACGTGAATTGAACGATGCCGATCGCGATCTGCTTTACCGCAACTGGGCCACGCCTTGCGGTCGGATTTACCACCGCTCGATCTTCGAGGATCCTGATGTGCGCCTGCTGCCAGGCATCCTGTTCGCTGACGCGAATTTCGTGCCCAAGAGCTATCTGGTGGCCAAGAAGATTTACTACGTCGACAAGGAACTGTACAACTACGACAATACGCGGCCGACCCAGTCGATGAAGCAGACGGACAAGCGTATTCTGAATATTGTCCCGGCGCTCAATGATATGTTGGCCTTCTACAGGAAGAAGGGCGCTTTCGAAACCAAGCGCAAGCAGCTGATGTGGTATGTCGGCATGCACTGCGTGGCGTGGATCCGGAGGGTGCAGACGCTAGTCGGCTATCCGAAGCTGAAGGCACTGCGCGAGATCTTTGCCGTGGCTGACGGAAACTTTGGCTCTGATTGGCTCAAGACGGGCATCATCTGGGACGTGTTTGGCGTCAACGTGCATCGTGCCATCAAGATTGCACGCATGTTCCAATACGCACCCATTACTCTTTGCTGGCGCTTTGTCGGCGTATGCCGGCGGGTCGACGGCCGAATCGAGCGAGTGCTTGGCTTGCCGTTGCGTGGGTATAAGTGGTTCAAGCGCGGGCTGCGATCACGCCTTGGAGCCTTGCCATGAGTACGACCGGTAAACCCGGGCATATGCGCCGCGTGCTGGTGGCTGGAGGGGCGGGCTTCATTGGCACACATACGCTGGTCAGCCTGGTGGAGAATGGTTATCAGCCGATTGTGCTGGACAATTTTTCCAACAGCTCTCCCGAGGCCTTGGCACGGGTATGCCAGATCACCGGGGTCGAGGTATCGGCCGTGAATGGCGACATTCGCGATCGGACAGCGTTGGACCAATTGTTCCAACGCTGCGCCGATGAAGGCCGCCCGATCGAATGTGTGCTGCATCTTGCCGCGCTCAAGGCTGTGGGGGAGTCTTCGGTCAAGCCGTTGGAATACTACGACAACAATGTGACCGGGACATTGCGCCTGCTCGAGGCAATGCTCGCGGCCGGGGTCATGCGCCTGGTGTTCAGTTCATCCGCGACCGTATACGGCGAACCCGAGTCGCTGCCGTTCCAGGAACAACACCGTATTGCGCCGACCAATCCTTACGGTCAGACCAAGGCCATGGTCGAACAGATCTTGCGCGACCTTTGCGCGGCTCAACCGGACTTCGCGGCCGTCTGCCTGCGTTACTTCAATCCCATCGGTGCGCATGAAAGTGGACTGATTGGAGAGGATCCGCGCGGCGAACCCAATAACCTGTTTCCTTACATCATGCGGACGGCTGTTGGAAAGGCGCCGTTTCTGCGAGTCTTCGGTGATGATTACCAGACGGTCGACGGCACCGGCGTCAGGGACTATCTGCACGTTTCGGATCTGGCGGACGGCCATTCGAAGGCGATCGACTACATCTGCACCGGGAAAGCGGGGGCGAACTTTTCGGCTTTCAATCTCGGTACGGGGCGCGGCACCTCGGTGTTGGAACTGGTCGCGGCGTTCGAACGCGAGAGTGGCGTTCGCGTGCCGTACCAGGTCACGGCACGCCGGCCGGGCGATATCGCCGAAGCATGGGCTGACCCCTCGCAGGCCAACCAGGTGCTGGGATGGGCTGCCCGGAGAACCGTGGACCAAATGTGTCGCGACGGCTGGAACTGGCAGAAAAACAATCCGGATGGATATCCGGAATAGCATGCGGCTTGTCAACCGCATGGGCACGGAGAACAAATGAGCAGTTTGAAATCCATGACGCAGAGCCTGTTCGGCCCTGTGTACCGCGCTTTGCCGCAAGGTGCGCGCGACCTGCTGGCGCCATTGAAGCGCGCCATCCTGGGGGCGGCGGCGGCTCCGCGCACGGAGCCGGTGGCCGAAACAGCGCCGGTCGCACGCACGCCGAAGCAGTTGCACGATATCGATTGGCCGACCTTTCGCGATACCGTGCTGTCCCGACGGCATGAATACAAAGGCGTGTTCATCCAGAACCGTACCATCGATTGGGATGTACCGCTGTTCCAGCGGCCACAGCATATCTGTATCGCTTTTGGCAAGCTGGGATATTTGGTGATCTATCGGACGATCAACGGCGAGTTCGATGACGTGATCGGTTTCCGTCACATGGGCGGAAACGTCTGGCTGACCAACAGCCCCGAAATCGATTCGATCGAGGGAGCTGTGCGATCCATCTACAGTACCGTGGATCCGACTCCGCCCGAGGCCCTGGCGGATTTCCGCAAGAAGGGAAAAATTGTCTACGAATACATCGATCATATCGACGAGGCGGTGTCCGGAGCCACGCGGTTGAAGATGCTGGCCGATGCGCGCGATCATGCATTCGAGAGCGGCGTGGATGTTGTGGTGGCTTCGGCCCGCATGCTGGAGAACGAGGCGCTGGCCAAGCGCCCCAGGGATGAAGTCATTTACGTGCCCAACGGTGTGGATTGTTCCCATTACCGAAAGGATTGGTCTCACATTCCATTGCCGCAGGAATATCGAGACTTCCTGGCGCGCCACGACAAGATCGTCGGCTATTTCGGCGCGCTGGCTCCCTGGCTCTGGTATGACCTGATCCGGGATATTGCAGCGGCACGGCCGGATTATGGCTTCGTGTTCATCGGGCCAGACTATTTTGGCGGGTCCGATAACTTGCCGAAGGCGGACAATTTCATATGGCTGGGGCCGGTCGATTACCGCATATTGCCGGCCTATGCGAAGGAGTTCGATGTCGCCATCATTCCGTTCGCGCATAGCGATGTCGCCCGTACGACGTCGCCCTTGAAACTTTTCGAGTATTTCGCGATGGAGGTGCCAGTCGTGGTGACCTCCTCCATGGACGAATGTTGTGCCTATGACGTTGTTTTGTCTGCGGAAAATGCGCAGGAATACGTGCAGGCTATCGACAAGGCATTTGAGTTGCGCGACGACTCCGGCTATCGGCGTTCGATGGCGGCGCTCGCCGATCAAAACGACTGGATCGTTCGAGCGCAATCGATGGAAGCGGTCTTCAAGCGCCTTTGATCGCCGCAGCGCGCCCGGACCAGTCCGTGAGGACCGGTCCGGATGCGTCGATCAGGATTGGACTTGCTTCAGGCTTTCCACGATGCGGGCACTCGCAGCGCCATCGCCATATGGATTATGGGCGAAGCTCATGGCTTCGTACGTCGCCTGATCTGTCAGCAGCAGGGCCAACTGACCGGTGATGGCATCCACATCGGTTCCCACCAGCTTGACCGTGCCGGCGGCGACCGCTTCCGGACGCTCGGTGGTGTCGCGCATGACCAGCACAGGTTTGCCCAGTGAGGGCGCCTCCTCTTGAATGCCCCCTGAATCCGTCAGGATAACGTGGGAGCGATCCATCAGGTAGACGAAGGGCAGGTAGTCGAGCGGTTCCACCAGGAACACGTTGTCCAGCCCGGTAAGCAGTCGGTTCACCGGCGCACGAACATTAGGGTTCAAATGCACCGGGTAGATGAAATCGTGGTCGGGAAATTGCTTGGCCGAGGCCGCGATGGCCTGGCAAATGCGTTCGAAGCCTGCGCCGAAACTTTCACGGCGGTGGCCCGTGATCAGCACGACACGGCGTCCTTCACGCAGGAACGGAAGCTGCGCCGCGACATGGGCGCGCAGCGCTTCGTCTTGCTGGAGCTTGTTTTGCACCCAGAGCAGCGCGTCGATGACGGTATTGCCGGTGATGACGATGGAAGCAGGCGAAACGCCTTCACGCACGAGATTGTCATGCGAGGTCTGGGTGGGTGCGAAATGCAGGTTGGCTAACGCGCCGGTGAGCTTGCGGTTGGCTTCTTCCGGCCACGGCGAGTAAATATTGCCCGTGCGCAGGCCGGCTTCGACGTGGCCAACGGGAATGCGCTGGTAGTAAGCCGCCAGCGAAGCGGCGAACGTCGTGGCTGTATCGCCGTGGACCAGGATATAGTCCGGGCGGTAGTTTTGCAGCACGTTGCGCATGCCGAGCAGAATGGCGCTGGTTACGTCTGTAATGTCCTGGCCCGCCTTCATGATATCGAGGTCGAAATCCGGCCGGATCTCGAACAGGGACAAGACCTGGTCCAACATTTCGCGGTGCTGGGCGGTCACGCATACGCGTGCCTCTATGGTCGGATCGTGCGCCAGTGCATGTACGAGAGGCGCCATTTTGATGGCTTCGGGGCGAGTGCCGAACACGGTCAGGATTTTCATGAATCGGATCTGGGCTGAAGTTGTTGCAGTGGGCGACGCTGCGCGGCGCTGGCAATTGGGTTTGTAGCCGATTCTACTCCGGGGGCGTCCGGACGCTTCTCCCTGTGTTTCCCCGGGATTTTGTGTTGTACATTCCATCTTTCATCGTATTGCCCAATTCTTGATGCCCACCCGCATTCTCATCGTCCGCACCTCGTCCCTGGGCGACCTCGTCCACATGCTGCCGGCTATCACCGATATAGCCCGGCACGTTCCTGACGCCGAGATCGATTGGGTAGCGGAGGAAGCCTTCGCGGAGATTCCCGCCTGGCATCCGGCGGTCAATGAGGTCATCAAGGTGGCGCACCGGCGCTGGCGCAAGGCCTGGTGGTCGCCCCAGGTGCGGGCCGAGCGGCACGCCCTGAAAGAGCGGCTGCGGGCCAAGCAGTACGACGTGGTGCTGGACATGCAGGCGCTGCTGAAATCGGCCTGGCTGGTGCGCCAGACCCGCGGGGTGCGCCACGGGCTGGACTGGCGTTCGGCGCGCGAGCCGCTGGCGTCGCTGTTCTATAACGTGCGCCATCGGGTGGAATTCTGGCAGCCGGCGGTCATCCGCCAGCGCAAGCTGGCCTCGCTGACGTTCGGCTACCAGTACGCCGGCCAGCCCGATTTCGGGCTGCAGGCGTTTTCGCGCCAGGCCGCCCAGGCCCGCGAGGACGAGGCGGGGGCGGACCAGGGCCAGGCCGAGCCGCCGCGCCTGCATCACGTGGATACGGATCACGGCTACGCGGTCATCATGCCGTCGGCCAGCCGCGACGACAAACTCTGGCCCGAGGACGATTGGCGCGCGGTGTTCCGCCGCCTGCGCGACGCGGGCTGCACGCTGCGCCTGCTCTGCGGCAACGAGCAGGAGGCCGAACGCGCCAGGCTGCTGATCGCCGGCATGGACGGGGCGGAAGTGCTGCCGCGCATGGATCTGACCTCGGTGGCCCGGCTGCTGGCCGGCTCGCGCCTGATGGTGGGCCTGGACAGCGGCCTGACCCACCTGTCGGCCGCGCTGGGCCGTCCCACCATCGGCATCTACCGGGCCTCGACCCCGGTGCGCACGCCGCTGGTCGGGTCGAACTACACCGCCAGCCTGGGCGACCGCGGCGCGTCGCCGTCGCGCGAGGCCGTGATGGCGTCGGTGGAGCAGGCGCTGGCGGCCCAGTGACATGAACCGCGGCGTCTACACACTGGCGCTTCGGGCCCTGTCGCCGCTGATCTGGCTGTGGATGGGCCATCGCGCCCGGCGCGCCGGCGGCCAGTGGGAAATCTTTTCGCCGCAGCGGTTCGGCCGGCTGCCGGCCGCTTCCTCTTCCGATTCCCAGGCGGCGCCCGTGTGGGTGCACGCCGTGAGCCTGGGCGAGACCCGGGCCGCGCAGCCGCTGTTGCAGGCGCTGCTGGACCGCGGCCTGCCGGTGCTGTTGACCCACGTGACGGCCACCGGACGGGCCGAGGGCGCGCGGCTGTTCCAGGACGCCATCGGCCGCGGGCAGTTGCGCCAGGCGTGGCTGCCGTACGATTTTCCGGGGGCGACCCGCCGTTTCATGGCGGCCAGCAGGCCGCGCTGCGGCCTGCTGATAGAGCGCGAGGTGTGGCCCAATCTGCTGGCCGCGGCGCGCGCGGCGGGCGTGCCGATGGGGCTGGTCAGCGCGCGGTTCTCGGCTTCTTCGTTGCGCCAGGCGGGCCGGATGGGCGGCGTGATGCGCGAGGCCCTGGCCGGGCTGGACGCGGTGCTGGCCCAGACCGCCGAGGACGCCGCGCGGCTGGCGCAGGCCGGCGCCCGGCAGCCCGTGGTGACCGGCAACCTGAAGTTCGACCTGGCGCTGCCGCCGACGCAGGTGCAGGCCGGCCAGGCCTGGCGCCAGCGCCTGGGCCGGCCCGTGGTGGCCGTGGCCAGCACGCGCGAGGGCGAGGACGGCGCCTTCATCGAGGCCATCAAACGCCATGCCAAAGTATCAGGGACGCATGATGCGCCCCTGTTTCTGCTGATTCCGCGCCATCCCCAGCGTTTCGACGAGGCCGCGCGCCTGCTGGAGGAGGCCGGCCTGGCGTATGCGCGGCGTTCGGCGGGCGCGGAGCCCGGCGCGGACACCACGGTGCTGCTGGGCGATACGCTGGGCGAAATGGCTTTCTACTACGCGGCCTCGGACGTCGCGATCGTGGCGGGCAGCTTCGCGCCGCTGGGCGGGCAGAACCTGATCGAGGCCTGCGCGGCCGGGGTGCCGGTCATCGTCGGGCCGCATACGTTCAATTTCAAGCAGGCGGCCGAGGACGCCATCGAGGCGGGCGCGGCGCAGCGCGCGCCGGATGCGGCGCAGGCGGTGGACGCCGCGATGGCGCTGCTGGCCGACGAGGCGCGGCGGCGGCGCGGCGGCGAGGCGGCGCGGGCCTGGTTCGGCGCGCACGCGGGCGCGACCGGGCGCACGCTGGACGCCTTGGCGTCCTGGCTGGACTAGGACCCGCTGCGGGGAACCAGCTTGACCGCGCCGGGGTTCAGTTCCTGGCTGAAACGGCGGGTGTCGCGTCCTTCGTCCTCGGGGCGCATGCCCAGCCAGCCCTGGCCGAGCGCGTAGACGCCCAGGTTCGCCAGCAGGATGAGTACGAAAAGCACGCGCATGCAGGCCTCTCAGTCGGCGGCCGGCGGGTTGGCGCGCGCGATCGCGGCCAGCCCGTCCAGCACGGGATGATCCAGGTAGACCGGCACGGGCGTCGCGCCGAATGCGCCGCCCGCGTCGGCCAGCAGGCGTTCGATTTCCTGGTGGACTTCGGGCCAGCCGCCGCCGGCGGCAAAGATCTGCGGCGTCTGGCCGTAGCGCTGGCGTCCGGCCAGCCATTGGCGCACGACCGCGCCGGCCTGCGCCGCGGCGATGCCCGAGGCGATGGCTTCGTGCGTGTCGGCGGGGTAGGCCACGACCTGGCCGTTGGCCACCGGCAGGTTGGCGGTGCCGTGCGCCAGGGCGTTGCGCATCATGGCGGGGCCGGGCAGGATCAGGCCGCCGGCGAAGACGTTGTCGGGGCCCACGGTGTCGATGGTGGTGGCGGTGCCGAAGCTGGCCAGCACGAAAGGCGGGTGGTCTTGCGGCAGGCGCGACAGCACGCCCAGCAGCGACGCCCAGCGGTCGGCGCCCAGCTGCGTGGGCTTGCGGTAGCCGTTGACCAGGCCCAACGTCGCGGCCTGGGAGGGCGACCAGGTCATGCCGCAGCCGTGTTTTTCGAGGATGGCGGCGATGGCCTTGCCGCGGGCCTCGCCGGCGACGTTCACGCCTATCGCGCGCTGCGGGCGGCGCGGCAGCGCGGCCAGCCAGCGATCCAGGGCGTCCAGGTCCACGCCCTCGAAGGCGACCGCCGCCGGTTCGCGCGGCGCGTCGGCGTTGGCGGCGTCCAGCCAGCCTACCTTGAGACGGCTGTTGCCGGAGTCGATGAGAATAATCATGCTTGGCGTCGGATCGAGATTTCGCCGACCAGGATCGGCTGGGCGCCCTCGGGCGTTTGCACCAGCAGGCGGCCGTGGTCGTCCACGCCGCAGGCGGTGCCGCTAAGAAGGATAGCGCCCTTGTCCAGGACGTTGACCTTGCGGCCGGCCAAAGCGTCCACCTGGCCGAAACGCTGCCTGAATGCGCCGAAGCCCGCGCGCTGCAGCTCCCGGACCGCTTCGTGCCAGGCCGTGGCGCTGGCGCAGACCAGGTCGGCGGCGCTGGTGGCGCGCCCCTGCACCTGGCTCCAGTCGGCGACGTCGCGCCCGAGTTCGGCCGACAGGCGCTCCGCGTCGCGCAGGTTCACCCCCATGCCGATGACCACGGTGTAGCCGGCGTCCGGCCCGCCCGGGTTGCGGGTGGTCTCGACCAGCACGCCGGCGAGCTTGGCGTCATGCCACTGCACGTCGTTGGGCCATTTCATGCACAGTCCCACCGATTCCGGGCCGGCCACGGCGCGCAGGGCCTCGCACGCGGCCACGCCGGCCAGCGGCGACAGCGCGGGCAGTTGCGCGGCGGGCAGGTGCACGTCGAAAGCGCAGGAGAACATGAGATTGGCGCCCGAGCGGTTCTGCCAGGGGCGGCCCGCGCGGCCGCGTCCGGTCTCCTGCAGGTGCGTGCCCAGCAGCCAGGGCTTGCCGCCCGCGCCCGCGCGGGCGCGGGCCAGCAGGTCGGCGTTGGTCGATCCGGTGCTGCCGGTCCAGGAGACGTCTTGAAACGCGGGCAGGCGCGTGGCCAGTTCCCGGGCCAGGTCATCGGGCGCGGGCAGATCGATGGTTCGGGCTTGAGCGGACATGGCGGCGATTGTAGGGCACGCAAGCCCGCGCTCGCGGTCGGCACGCGCCTGCGTATATCATTAACGATACATTTTGCATTGGTAAGCTCCCTGCATGCCGCATTCCGTTTCGTCCGCACCCGTCGCCACGCCCCTGCGCCATGAAGGGGGCGTTTGCCATGTGGCCGGCGACTGGAGCGTGCTGGCGCTCGCAGAACCCGGCGAGGTGGAGCGCCGCCGCCAGGCCCTGGCGCAGGCGGCCCGCGATGGCGCGCGCTGGGACCTGCACCGCATCAGCCGGCTGGACACCATCGGCGCGCTGCTGATCTGGCAGGCCTGGGGCGAAAAGCTGCCCGAGCGCGTGCGCTGGTCGCCGGGGCCGCAGGACGTGTTCAACGCGCTGGCCATGAACAAGGGCGGCACGCCGCAGGCCGCGCCCAAGGGCGATCCCTGGGCCTGGCTGCGCGCGGTGGGCGACGCGGTATTCAAGGCGGCCGCCAACGGCCGCGCGCTGCTGACCATGCTGGGGCAGCTGGTGCTGGACCTGGGCGGGCTGCTGCGCCGCCCGCGGCTCGGGCCCTGGCGCGAGATCTCGGCGCAGATCTACCGGACTGGCGCGCAGGCGCTGGGCATCACGGCGCTGGTGGGCTTTCTGATCGGCGTGGTCCTGTCCTATCTGTCGGCGCAGCAGCTGCAGATGATCGGGGCCGACCGCTTCATCGTGCGCCTGCTGGGCGTGTCCATCGTGCGCGAGCTCGGGCCGGTGCTGGCCGCCATCCTGGTCGCGGGCCGGTCGGGCTCGGCGATCACGGCGCAGATCGGCGTCATGCGGGTGACGCAGGAGCTCGACGCGATGCTGGTCATGGGCATTTCGCACGGGCAGCGCCTGATCCTGCCGCGCGTGATCGCGCTGGCCGTGACCATGCCGCTGCTGGTGCTGTGGACCGACGCGATGGCCATCCTGGGCGGCATGCTGGCCGCGCAGGTGCAGCTGGGCGTGTCGGCGCAATGGTTCCTGCAGTCGCTGCCGGACGCCATTTCGCTGACCAATTACTGGATCGGCATCATGAAGGGCGTGACCTTCGGCATGCTGATCGCGCTGATCGCATGCCACTTCGGGCTGTGCATCCAGCCCAACACGGAAAGCCTGGGGCGCGGCACCACGACTTCGGTGGTCACGTCCATCACCGGCGTGATCCTGCTGGACGCGCTGTACGCCGTGGCCTTCAGTTCGGTGGGCATCTGATGGACAGCGTCGCCCAGCACCGGCTGTTCGCGCAAGACGACGTCACCGTCGAGCCCGTCATCACGGTGCGCGGCCTGCGCACCGCCTTCGGCGACCACGTGGTGCACGACAACCTGGACCTCACGGTGTTTCCCGGCGAGATCCAGGTGCTGGTGGGCGGATCGGGCACCGGCAAGACCGTGCTGCTGCGCCAGATCATCGGGCTGGAGCAGCCGGCGGCCGGTTCGATCAAGGTGCTGGGGCACTCGCTGTCCGAGCTGAGCCCGGCCGAGCGCCGCAGCCTGTCGTACCGCTGGGGCATGCTGTTCCAGGCCGGGGCGCTGTTCTCCGCGCTGTCCGTATACGACAACATCGCCTTGCCGCTGCGCGAGCTGCGCACGGTGCCCGAAGACCTGGTGCGCGACGTCGTCATGTGCCGGCTGGCGATGGTGGGCCTGTCCTCGCGCGATGCCGACAAGCGGCCCTCCGACCTGTCCGGCGGCATGGTCAAGCGCGTGGCGCTGGCGCGCGCGCTGTCCCTGGACCCGGAATTGCTGTTCCTGGACGAGCCCACGGCCGGCCTGGACCCGCTGCGTTCCGACGAGTTCGTGGACCTGGTGCGCAACCTGCACCGGCAGCTGGGCTTTACCGTGGTCATGGTGACGCACGACCTGGATACGCTGCTGGCCCTGGCCACGCGCGTGGCCGTGCTCGCCGACAAGCGGGTGATCGTGAACGACACCGTGCAGGAAGTCCTGAAGGTCGATCACCCGTTCATTCATACGTTCTTCCTGGGCGAGCGCGGCCTGCGCGCGCTGGGAGACATGGCGCCGAAGGGATTGCATCATGGAAAACCGTAGTCATGCGCTCATGGCCGGTATCTTTACGCTGGTCTTGCTGGCCGCCGCTGCGCTGGCGGCCATCTGGATCGGCCGCGACCGGACCCAGCTGCAACCATACGAAATCATCTCCGCCACCGCCGTCAGCGGCCTGAATCCGCAGTCCACCGTGCGCTACCAGGGCGTGCCCGTGGGCAAGGTGCAGTCGCTGGCGCTGAACCCGGACAAGCCGGGGCAGGTGCGCATCCGCATCGGCATCGCGCCGAACACGCCGATCACCGAATCGACCTGGGCCGAACTGGGCGTGCAGGGCGTGACCGGCATGTCCAACATCGAGCTGCGCGACGATGGCACTTCGAGCAAGCGGCTGGAATCCTCGGCGCTGCACCCGGCCGCCATCCCGCTGCGGCCGGGCTTTCTCGAGCGCCTCGGGCAGCGCGGAGACCAGCTCATCTCGAACGTGGAGCAGGTCTCCGAGCAGATGCGCCGCATCCTGAGCGAACAGAACGTGCAGGCGCTGACCGCCAGCCTGCAGAACGTCACCGACCTCACGCAATCGCTGAAAGAGGCCAGCAGCGGCCTCGGCCCGGCGATGGCCAAGCTGGGGCCGCTCATGGAATCGCTGAACGCCACTTCGCGCCAGGCCGATCACGCCGCGCGCGAAGTCGGCGGCCTGGCGCTGCAGGCGCGCCAGTCGCTGGCGCGCCTGACGGCGCCCGGCGGCGCCTTGTCGGTCGCCACCAGCAGTCTCAACGACATCGCCCTGGCCGCCGCGCGGCTGGACGGCGAAACCCTGCCGGCCATCACCGGCATGGCGGCCAGCGTCAACGAGGCCGCGCGCGGCGCGGCCATGACCCTGCGCCGTGTGGACAACACGCCGCAGTCCTTATTGTTCGGCCCGGCGCCCCGCGAGCCCGGACCCGGCGAGGCTGGCTTTGCCGGTTTCGGGAGATAGCCCATGATCAAGATGCGTAGCGCCGTTTTCATCCTGACCCTGGCCCTGGCGGGCTGTGGCTTTGGCCGCGTGCCCGCGCCGCCCACGGTGTTCGACCTGGGCCTGGACGCCGCGCCGGTGCCGGCGCTGCCGTCGCGCGAGCCGATCGCGATGACGTTCCAGGCCGTGCCCAGCCTGTCCGATACCAGCGTGATCTGGCGCGTGGGCGACAGCGCCGCGCCCAAGGCCTATGCCACCTACCGCTGGGCCTCGTCGCCCACCGAGCTGCTGCGCCAGCGCATCGCCGAGCGCCTGTCGCGCCAGGGGCCGGTGCTCAACGAACGCGTCAGCCTGCAGACGCCGCAGCTGCAGGTGTTCCTGTCGCAGTTCGAGCAGGTGTTCGCGGCCGACGGCAGCGCCAGCGAGGGGCGCATCCTGCTGCAGGCCGTGCTGGTGCAGGGCCGGACGGTGCTGGGCCAGAAGCGCATCGTGGCGCAGGCCGACGCGCCCACGCAGGACGCCGCCGGCGGCGTGGCCGCCTTGCGCCAGGCCAGCAATGACGCCGCCGACCAGCTGGCGCAATGGCTGGCTGCGACCCTGAAGCCCGCGCCCAAGGCGGGCGGTTAACATCCTCCTCTTCTTTCCGCTTTACGAGTTTCGCCATGTCCGCACGCACTGAAACCCACGCATTCAACGGCCCCGCAGGCCGCATCGATTGCGCCGTAGACTGGCCCGCCGGCGCGCCGCGCGGCTGGGCGCTGGTGCTGCACCCGCATCCGCTGCAGGGCGGAGCGCGCGAGAACAAGGTCGTCACGACCGTGTCGCGCGCCTGCGTGCAGCACGGCCTGGTGGCGGTGCGCCCGAATTTCCGCGGCGTCGGGCTGTCCGAGGGCGAGTTCGACAAGTCCGTCGGCGAGACCCAGGACATGCTGGCCGTGGTCGCGCAGATGCGCGAACTGCATCCGGAGCTGGCGCAGGCGCCGTGGGTGCTGGCCGGCTTTTCGTTCGGCACCGCCGTCGCCGCGCAGACCTATGCCGCGCTGGCCGAGCAGGGCGACGCGGTGCTGCCGTCGGCGCTGATGCTGATGGGTCCCGCGGTCAACCGCTTCCAGTCGCACGAGGTGCAGGTGCCGGACGACACGCTGATGGTGCATGGCGAAGAGGACGAAGTCGTGCCGCTGTCCGAGGCCATGGACTGGGCGCGCCCGCGCTCCATTCCGGTGGTCGTGGTGCCGGGCGCCTCGCATTTCTTCCACGGAAAATTGCTGGTGCTGCGCCAACTGGTGCAAGCGCGACTGAAGGTCTCCCTGGACTGAACGGGTTGCATCAAGTTGCATGTTTTCGCGGCGGCGGGAACCCTGCCCGGGCTGAAGGGGTCTTAGCGTCTGCCTATAATTGTCAGCCACCTGACCCGCGCCGGCGGGCGTCAATCCTGGACCCACGTTGCCGATGAAGAATTTGCCCCACCCCGTTCACTCCCCCGCAGTCTTTACCCGCCGCCTGCTTAGCGGCGCGGTGTTGTCGGCGATGCTCGCGGCCTCGATGCCGGCCTGGTCGCAGCAACAGCAGGCGCCCGCCGCCGCGGCGCCGGCCACAGGCGCGGCCGCTCCCGCGCCCTCGGCTTCGGGCGTGGTGCCGGTGGGCGAAGTGTCGGCGGTGCCGGCGCCCACGATCGCGGCCAAGGCCTGGATCGTGATGGACGTGAACAGCGGCCAGACCCTGGCGGCCTCCAACCCGGACATGAAGGTCGAGCCGGCCTCGCTGACCAAGATCATGACGGCCTACGTCGTCTTCAACGCGCTCGAGGAAAAGCGCCTGACGCTGGAGCAGACCGTGCCGGTTTCCGAGCACGCGTGGCGCACCGGCGGTTCGCGCATGTTCATCGAGCCGCGCAAGCCGGTCACCGTGGATGAACTGAACCAGGGCATGATCGTGCAGTCCGGCAACGACGCCTCGGTGGCCCTGGCCGAAGCGGTCGGCGGCAGCGAAGGCGCGTTCGCCTCGCTCATGAACCAGGAGGCCGAGCGCCTGGGCATGCGCAACACGCACTTCATGAACGCCACCGGCCTGCCCGATCCGCAGCACATGACCTCGGCGCGCGACCTGGCGATCCTGTCGTCGCGCCTGATCACCGATCACCCGGACTACTTCCACTACTACAAGCAGAAAAGCTTCACCTACAACAAGATCACCCAGCCCAACCGCAACCGCCTGCTGTGGGCCGATCCCTCGGTGGACGGCATGAAGACCGGCCATACCGAATCGGCCGGCTACTGCCTGGTGTCGACCGCGATGCGCGGCGACCGCCGCATCCTGGTGGTGGTGGTGGGCACCGACAGCGAAGCCACGCGCGCCGAGGAAAGCCTGAAGCTGCTGAACTGGAGCTTCCAGAATTTCGACACCGTGAAGCTGTTCGACAAGAGCCAGCCGGGCATCGACGCGCGCGTCTGGGAAGGCGTGGCCGAGAACGTCAAGCTGGGTCCGCCCAACCCGGTGTCGATCGCGGTGCCGCGCGGCAAGGCCGGCGAGCTCAAGCCGGTGGCGCAGCGCACCGACCCGCTGATCGCCCCGCTGGCCAAGGGCCAGCAGGTCGGCACCCTGCAGTTCACGCTGGACGGCAAGGTGCTGCGCAGCGAGCCGCTGGTGGTGCAGGACGCGGTCGAACGCGCGGGCTTCTTCGGCCGCATGGTCGATACGGTCAAGCGCTGGTTCGAATAACAGAACGGCCGGGGGCGCGGCCGCGCGCCCCGTGGGTGTAAGCTAGCGACGGGCGTTTCGTGATGAAACGCCCGTCTTCATTCCCGGGGCGGACCTGCCGGTGCGCCCCTATCCTTCGATTCTCAGGAGTGCGTCATGATTCCGGGCGTGCCGGGCGATAGCCAGGTGTATCTCAACGGTGAGTTCCTGCGGGTGGACGAGGCCAAGATCTCCGTCCTCGACCGCGGCTTTATTTTCGGCGACGGCATCTACGAAGTCGTGCCCGTGTACCAGGGCAATGCGTTCCGCATGGCCGAGCATCTCGACCGCCTGGACCGCAGCCTGGCGGCGCTGCGCATCGCCCAGCCCTTCGACCGCGCCGGCTGGATCGACCTGATCCAGCAACTGCTGGCGCGCACCGAGCTGGAAACCTGCATCGTCTATCTGCAGGTGACGCGCGGCGTGGCCAAGCGGGACCACCAGTTCCCGTCGGTTCCCGTGACGCCCACCGTCTTCGGCATGGTGTCGGCCTGGTCGCCGCCGGCCGCCGCGCAGCGCGCCCAGGGCCTGTCCGCCATCAGCATCCCCGACGAGCGCTGGCTGCACTGCGAGATCAAGTCGGTCTCGCTCCTGGGCAACGTGCTTGCCAAGCAGCAGGCGGTCGACGCGCAGGTCGACGAGGTGCTGCAGTTCCGCGACGGCTACCTGACCGAAGGCTCGTCCACCAACATCTGGGTGGTTTCCGGCGGCAAGCTGCTGGCCCCGCCCAAGAACAACCTGATCCTGGAAGGCATCCGCTACGGCCTGATGGGCGAGCTGGCGGCGGAGGCGGGCATCCCGTTCGAATCGCGCCGCATCTCGCGCCAGGAGGTCGAGCAGGCCGACGAACTGATGCTGTCTTCGGCCACCAAGGAAGTGCTGGCCATCGTCTCGCTGGACGGCAAACCGGTGGGCGCGGGTAAGCCCGGCCCCGTTTTTGAGCAACTGCGCGCGGGTTATGATGCCCGCATCGCCGCGCTCTAGGCTTCAAGGCCTTCGGGCCTGCGGCATCGGGCGGCCCCGGCGGGGCCGCGCCGGCGGCCTTGCCGGCGCGCTGCCCGGCTCAAGGTTAAAAGGTAGATCATGCATATCCCGCCCGAAGAGTCCCTCATCGAATATCCCAGCGACTTTCCCATCAAGGTGATGGGCAAGCAGCATCCCGATTTCGCGCAGACGCTGACCGAAGTCGTCCTGCAGTTCGACCCCGGCTTCGACGCCGCGACGGTGGAAATGCGGCCCAGCAAGGGCGGCAACTACATGGGGCTGACCTTCACCGTGCGCGCGACCTCGCGCGAGCAGCTGGACGCGCTCTACCGCGCCCTGCACGGCCATCCCATGGTGTCCATCGTTCTCTGAAGCAAGGCGTGTCGTGATCAAGTGGCTCGCGCGGCCGGCGGATTACCTGTCGACCTGGCAGGAGATGCAGGCTTATACCAACCTGCGCGGCGCCGATACGCCCGATGAGATCTGGCTGTGCGAACACGCGCCGGTCTACACCCTGGGCCAGGCCGGGCTGCCGCAGCATGTGCTCAACCCCGGCAACATCCCCGTCGTGCGCTGCGACCGCGGCGGGCAGGTCACCTACCACGGCCCCGGCCAGGTGATGGCGTACGCGCTGTTCGACCTGCGCCGCGCCGACATGTACGTCAAGGAATACGTGAACCTGCTGGAAGGCGCGGTCATCGACACGCTGTCCGATCTGGGCGTGGCGCACGCCTGTCGCAAGCCGGGCGCCCCGGGGGTATATGTGCCCGACCCGGACGGCGGCGGCGAGCTGGCCAAGATCGCCGCGCTCGGCATCAAGATCCGCAACGGCCGCGCCTATCACGGCGTGTCGCTCAACGTCGCAATGGACCTGGCGCCTTTCCTGGGCATCAATCCCTGCGGCTACCAGGGCCTGCGCACCGTCGACATGGCCAGCTGCGGCGTGCGCTGCGCGCCCACCGAGGCCGGCGACGCGCTGGCGCGCAATCTGCAGCAGGCCTGGCGGCGCGCGAGGGAAACGGCATGAAGACCTACAGCGCGGCCGACGTCGCCGCCACCACGCCCGAGCAACTGGCCCGCCTGCGCGAACAGGGCCCGCCCGAGGAGTACGCCGCCTGGATCGGCGCGGCCGCCGAGCTGGGCCTGGCCGAGGCCCAGGCCATCTACGGGCAGATGCTGCTCGACGGCGCCGGCGTCGAACGCGACCAGGCGGCCGGCCTGGCGTGGTTCAAGCGCGCCGCCAACGCCGACCACCCCATGGCCATCAACATGGTCGGGCGCTGCTACGAGAACGGCTGGGGCGTGGCGCCGGACGATACCGTGGCGGCCTACTGGTTCCGGCTGGCCGCCGATCGCGGGCTGGACTGGGGCATGTACAACTACGCCCACATGCTGCGCAGCGGCCGCGGCGGCGTGGCGCAGAATTCCGCCGCCGCGCTGGCGCTGTACCAGCAGGCGGCGCAGGCCGGCCACGTCAAATCCATCGGCATGGTCGGGCGCTACTACGAAGCGGGCGACGTGATCGCCCAGGACATGGAACGCGCCTTCGACTGCTACCAGCGCTGCGCCGAAGGCGGCGATTTCCGCGGCATGTTCCACCTGGGACGCCTGCTGCTGTTGCGCGGACGCAAGGAAGAGGCCGTGCAATGGCTGGTCCGCGTGCCCGAAACCGCCACCCCCGCCTTTCTGTGGGAAGCCAACGCCATGCTGCAGGCCAGCGGATTCCCGGCGTTGTACGAGGGCGTGTAGCCCCGTTACGTGCTCAACCGCTCCTCGAATACGGCCTCGATCATTTCCCGTTCGCCGGCCCCGCGTTCGCCCTGCAGGCGGTCGAGCAGGAACCGGGCGGCGCGCCGGCCCAGGTCGGCGGCGTCCACGGCCAGGGTGGTCAGGCCTTGCGCCCATTGGGCCGCGCTGCCGTCGTCGCTGAAGCCCAGCACCGCCAGGTCCTGCGGCACGTGCAGGTCGCGGTTATGCGCTTCCGATACGGCGGCGGCGGCCAGCAGGTCGGAGCTGCAGAACACCGCGTCGAAGATGGTGTTGGTGGCCAGCAGGCGCAGAAAGGCCATGCGGCCGTCGTTCAGGTGCTGCACCTCGGGCTGCACGATGTCGGCCACCAGTTCCAGCCCCAGCGCGGCGGCGCTGCCGATGAAGCCGGCGCGCCGCGCGCGTTCCCAGGGGCAGTCGGCGCTGACGCAGGCCACCCGCGCGTAGCGTTTGGCCGCGAAGTGCCGCGCGGCCCGGCGTCCCGCTTCCTCGTTGTCCACCACGACCGCGCCGTCGGGCGGCTGCGCCGAGGCGCTCCAGGTCTCGACCAGCGGGATCTCCAGCGCGGCCACCGCGGCCCGCAGGCCGGGGTCGTCCAGTGGGCCGATGACCAGCGCGGCCGCCGGGCGCAGCGCGTCCAGCATGGCCAGCGCCGCCGGGTCCTGCCAGGGCGCGGCCGCCAGGTAATAGCCGGCGGGCGCCAGCGCTTCGGCGCAGGCCTGCATGGCGCGGGCGGCCGGGGCGGCGTCCAGGCGCGGTGCGATCAGGGCGATGGGGCGGGGCGGGAGCAGGCTGGCCATGGGGAAAACCGGGATTCGTCAGGCGTGACGATAACCCAGGCGGGCCGGCCGCGAGGCGGGCCGTCCGTCCTGGGATCGGTCCGCTTCGGGGGCGTTTCCGGCCGCCAGGGGTAAAATGCCATTTTTGTCCCAAAGCCGGCCCGTTCGCGCGCCGGCCGTGAAGGTGTCCAATGTCCACGCTCGCCGAGTCTCCTGTGCCCTCGAACGAATCCGCCGCCACGCCCGCGGACGCGGCCTACGATCCGACGCAAAAGCAGAAATCGCAGGCCAAGACGGCGCGCATTCCCATCAAGATCGTTCCGGCCGAACGCCTGAAGAAGCCCGAGTGGATCCGCGTGAAGGCCGCCGCGCCCGGTTCGCGTTTCTACGACATCAAGCGCATCCTGCGCGAACACAACCTGCACACGGTCTGCGAGGAAGCCTCCTGCCCCAACATCGGCGAGTGTTTCGGCAAGGGCACGGCCACCTTCATGATCATGGGCGACAAGTGCACGCGCCGCTGCCCGTTCTGTGACGTGGGCCACGGCCGTCCGGACCCGCTGGACACCAAGGAACCCGAAAACCTCGCGCGCACCATCGCCGCGATGAAGCTGAACTACGTCGTGATCACCTCGGTCGACCGCGACGACCTGCGCGACGGCGGCGCCGGCCACTTCGTCGACTGCATCACCCACATCCGCGAACTGTCGCCCACCACCCGCATCGAGGTGCTGGTGCCGGACTTCCGCGGCCGCCTGGACCGCGCGCTCACCATTCTCAACGCCGGCCCGCCGGACGTGATGAACCACAACCTGGAAACCGTGCCGCGCCTGTACAAGCAGGCGCGTCCGGGCTCGGACTACATGCACTCGCTGAAGCTGCTGGCCGAGTTCAAGAAGCTGCATCCCGAAGTCCCGACCAAATCCGGCCTGATGCTGGGCCTGGGCGAGACCGACGAGGAAATCCTGCAGGTGATGCGCGACATGCGCGCGCACGGCGTGGACATGCTGACCATCGGCCAGTACCTGCAGCCGTCCGAACACCACCTGCCGGTGCTGCGCTACGCGCATCCCGACACCTTCGCCATGTTCGAGCGCGAAGCCTACGCGATGGGGTTCTCTCACGCGGCGGTGGGCGCGATGGTGCGTTCTTCGTACCATGCCGACGAGCAGGCGCATGCGGCCGGGGTGAACTGATTCAGTAGAGCGGCGCGTCGCCGAGCAACGCGCCGGCGCGGTCCTTGTCGGACAGTCGCGGCGCCTGTTCGCAGGGCCAGTCTATCGCCAGCGTCGGATCGTCCCAGCGGATGCAGCGCTCGTGCTGCGCCGCGTAATAATCCGTGGCCTTGTACAGCACCTCGGCCACGTCGGACAGCACCAGAAAGCCGTGGGCGAAGCCCTCGGGTATCCATAGCTGGCGCTTGTTATCGGCGCTCAGCACGGCGCCCACCCATTTTCCGAAGGTGGGCGAGGCGCGCCGCAGGTCCACCGCCACGTCGAAGATTTCACCGGCGCAGACGCGCACCAGCTTGCCCTGCGCCTGGGCGACCTGGTAGTGCAGGCCGCGCAGCACGCCCCTGGCCGAGCGCGAGTGGTTGTCCTGCACGAAGCTGCGTTGCAGGCCGGTGGATCGTTCGAAATCGCGCTGGTTGAAGCTCTCGAAAAAAAAGCCGCGCTCGTCCGCCAGGACGCGGGGCTCCAGGACCATCACGTCCGGAATGGCTTGCGGGATGGCTTGCATCAGAACACCTTGTCGACCAGGATGCGCATCAGGTATTGGCCATAGCCGCTCCTGGCCAGCGGGCGTGCCAGCTGTTCGAGCTGGTCGGCGCCGATCCAGCCCTGGCGGAAGGCGATTTCCTCGGGGCAGGCCACCTTCAGCCCCTGGCGGTGTTCCAGCGTGGCGATGAACTGGCTGGCTTCGAGCAGCGATTCATGCGTGCCGGTGTCCAGCCAGGCGTAGCCCCGGCCCATGATTTCCACCGCAAGCCGGCCCTGTTCGAGATAACGCTGGTTGACGTCGGTGATTTCGAGTTCGCCACGGGCCGAAGGCCGGATGCCGCGGGCGATTTCGATGACGTCGTTGTCGTAGAAATACAGGCCGGTCACCGCGTAGCCCGAGCGCGGCTGAGCGGGTTTTTCCTCGATGGACAGCACCTTGCCGCCCGCATCGAATTCGGCCACGCCGTAGCGTTCGGGGTCCTGGACGTGATAGGCGAAGACGGTGGCGCCGTCCGGGCGGGCATGGGCGCGCTGCAGCAGCCTGGGCAGTTCGTGGCCGTAGAAAATATTGTCGCCCAGCACCAGCGCGCAGGACTCGCCGCCGATGAAGGGCGCGCCGATCAGGAAGGCCTGCGCCAGGCCGTCGGGCGTAGGCTGCACGGCGTATTCGAGGTTCAGCCCCCATTGCGATCCGTCTCCCAGGAGCTGGCGAAAGCGCGGTGTGTCCTGCGGCGTCGAGATGATGAGGATCTCGCGTATGCCCGCCAGCATCAGCGTGGCGAGCGGGTAGTAGATCATCGGCTTGTCGAATACCGGCAGCAGCTGCTTGCTGATGGCCAGGGTGGCCGGGTGCAGGCGGGCGCCCGAGCCGCCCGCCAGAACTATGCCTTTGCGCGCCATGCGGAATCTCCGGGTTCGATGAGCTGGTCGAGCACGCGGTCGACGTGCTCGGTCCATGCGGGCAGCGTCAGGTCCAGCGCGCGCGACAGCAGGGTGGTGTCCAGCCGTGAGTTGAGGGGCCGCCGCGCGGCGGCGGGATAGTCGCGCGTGGCGACCGGACGGATGCGTTCGGGGGCCAGCGCCAGGGCCGCGCCGCGCGCGGCGGCGCCCGCCACGATGTATTGCGCGTAGCCGTGCCAGGTGGTCGAGCCGCCGGCGGCCAGATGGTAGGTGCCGGCGGGCAGCCGGGCGTCCAGGCGCCGGCGGATGGCCAGCGCCGTGATGTCGGCGACCAGCGCCGCCGAGGTCGGCGCGCCATGCTGGTCGGCCACCACGTCCAGGCAGTCGCGGCTGCGGGCCAGATGCAGAATCGTCTTCAGGAAGTTGCCGCCGTGCGCGGAATGGATCCAGCTGGTCCGGAACACCAGGGCGTCGCAGCCCGCGTCCCGGATGGCCTGTTCGCCGGCGAGCTTGGTCGCGCCGTACACGTTGATCGGGTTGGGGCTGTCGGTTTCCACATAGGGGCGGGCGGCCGCGCCGTCGAATACGTAATCGGTCGAATAGTGCACCAGCAGGGCGCGCGTGGCCGCGGCATGGCGGGCCAGCACGCCAACCGCTTCGGCATTGACGCGGGCCGCGGCCGCGCGGTCGGTTTCGGCCCGGTCCACCGCGGTGTAGGCCGCGGCGTTGACGATCACGCCGGGCCGGCGCGCCGACAGGACCGCGCCCAGGCCGTCGAGGTCGCACAGGTCCGCCTCGGCGCGCCCCAGCGCCGCCAGCTCCCCCACAGGAGCCAGCGCGCGGCACAGCTCGCGGCCCACCTGGCCGTCCTTGCCCAACAGTAGGATTTTCACGCCGCCCTTGCTATGTCTCGTACTGTTCTTTCGCCCAGTCGCGATAGGCGCCACTGGTGACGTTCGCCACCCACTGGGGATGGCCCAGATACCAGAGTACCGTTTTTCTGAGGCCGGTTTCGAAGGTTTCGGCCGGCATCCACCCCAGCGTGCGCTGCAGGTGGCCCGCGTCGACCGCATAGCGGCGGTCATGGCCGGGGCGGTCGGCGACGTGGACGATCTGGTCCGCGTACGGGCGCCCGTCCGGCCGCGGGCTGAGTTCGTCGAGCAGGGCGCACAGCTGGCGCACGACGTCGAGATTGGTCTTTTCGTTCCAGCCGCCCACGTTGTAGGTCTCGCCGGGCTTGCCGGCCTCCAGGATCTTGCGGATCGCGTCGCAGTGGTCGCTGACATAGAGCCAGTCCCGGATCTGCCGGCCGTCGCCATACAGCGGCAGCGGCTTGCCGGCCAGCGCGTTGTGGATGACCAGCGGGATGAGCTTTTCGGGGAACTGGTAGGGGCCGTAGTTGTTGGAGCAGTTGGAGGTCAGCACCGGCAGGCCGTAGGTGGTGTGGAAGGCCCGCACCAGGTGGTCGCTGGCCGCCTTGCTGGCGGAATAGGGGCTGTTCGGCGCGTATCGCGTGGTCTCGGTGAACGGCGGGGCGCCCGCGTCCAGCGAGCCGTAGACCTCGTCGGTGGACACGTGCACGAACCGGAAGCCGGCCCTGGCCTGCGGCTCCAGTCCGCTCCAGTAGTCGCGCACGGCGTCCAGCAGGCGCGAGGTGCCGACGATGTTCGCCTGGACGAAGGCCTCGGGGTCGGCGATGGAGCGGTCGACGTGGGTCTCGGCGGCGAAGTTGATCACCGCGCGCGGCGCGTGCTTGCGCAGCAGGCGCGAGACGGCCGCGGCGTCGCCGATGTCGCCGCGCACCAGGGCATGGCGCGCGTCGCCGCGCAGGCTGGCCAGGTTGTCGGCGTTGCCGGCGTAGGTGAACTTGTCCAGCGTGACGACAGGTTCGTCGCGATGGGCCAGCCAATCCAGTACGAAATTGGAACCGATGAAGCCGGCTCCGCCGGTGACGACTATGCTCATGTTCTTGGAGCGGGGCTAGCGGCGCGCCTGGGCGCCCGCCCAGTACGTGTCTTTCTGGCCCGCATGCAGGTTGATACAACGCGCCAGTACGAACATCAGGTCCGACAGGCGGTTCAGGTATTGCCGGACCGGCGGGTTGACCGGCTCGGTCGCGGCCAGCGTCACGACCGCGCGTTCGGCGCGGCGGCAGACGGTGCGGGCCACGTGCGCCTGCGCGGCGCCGCGCGATCCCCCGGGCAGGATGAATTCGCGCAGCGGCGGCAAGCTGGCATTGTAGTGGGCCAGGCGGGCGTCCAGGCGGGCGATATGGGCCTCGGACAGCGCTGTGTGGCCGGGTATGCACAGCTCCGCGCCCATGTCGAAGAGGTCGTGCTGGATCGCCAGCAGGTCGGCGGAAATTTCCGGCGGCGGCGATTCGGCCAGCAGCAGCCCGATGACGCTGTTCAGCTCATCCACGTCGCCCAGCGCGGCGATGCGCGGCGCGTCCTTGGGCAGCCGCGACCCGTCTCCCAGTCCGGTGGTGCCGTCGTCGCCCGTGCGGGTGGCTATGACTGATAAACGGTTGGCCATGCGTGCGTCCTGGAAGGGCTAAAGGAGAATGCGGTTTGCGTCCGGCGGTAAGCCTATGCCCCGGCTCGCGGGGCGGCGCGCAATCATCGGTCAGGATTGTTGCGTTCTGCCGCAGGAACTGTTTCATATCGGCGGTATCCTAGCACTGTGGAAAGCGGCGGGGGCGCCCCGCGCTTTCGCTGTTCAATGGAGGACGCCTAATGGCTTTTGACCGCAAATATGCAACACCCATGGCCGTGGCCACCGCCATGGCCGTCGTTTCGCTGGCCACGCCGCTGGCATTCGCCCAGCAGGCCGACGCCAGCGGCGAAGTGCGGCGCGTGGACCCGGCCGCGGGCAAGGTCACCATCAAGCACGACGCCATCAAGGAACTGGACCTGCCCGCGATGACGCTGGTCTACGAAGCCGATCCGGCGCTGCTGGCCAAGATCAAGGCGGGCGACAAGGTGCGTTTCACCGCCACGCGCCAGGGCGGCAAGTACGTCGTCACGGCGATCACCAACTAGTATCCATGTAAAAACGCCGCCCGCCGCGGCAGCGGTGGACGGCGTTTGCTGCCGGACAGGGCAGGGCTTACAGCACGTAGCGGGCCAGATCCTGGCTGCTGGCGGCTTCGGCCAGTTGCGCGTTGACGTAGGCGGCGTCGATCTTGACGTGCTTGTCCTGGCTGGACGTGGCGTCGAACGACAGTTCCTCGAGCAGCTTCTCCATCACCGTGTACAGGCGGCGGGCGCCGATGTTCTCGGTGGTTTCGTTGACCTCGAAGGCCAGTTCCGCCAGGCGGCGCACGCCGTCTTCGGTGAACTCCAGCTCCAGGTCCTCGGTGGCCATGAGGGCCTTGTACTGCTTGGTCAGCGAGGCGTCCGTGTCGGACAGGATGCGCACGAAGTCTTCGGCGGTCAGCGATTCCAGTTCGACGCGGATCGGGAAGCGGCCCTGCAGCTCGGGGATCAGGTCGGACGGGCGCGACAGGTGGAACGCGCCGGAGGCGATGAACAGGATGTGGTCGGTGCGCACCATGCCGTAGCGCGTGTTGACCGTGGTGCCTTCGACCAGCGGCAGCAGGTCGCGCTGCACGCCCTGGCGCGACACGTCGGCACCGCCGGATTCCTGGCGCGCGGCGATCTTGTCGATTTCGTCCAGGAATACGATGCCGTTCTGTTCGACGTTGTTGATCGCCACGGTGCGCAGGTCTTCCTCGTTGACGCGCTTGGCGGCTTCTTCGTCGACGATCAGCTTGAAGGCTTCGCGCACCTTCATTTTCTTGGGCTTTTTCTTGTCGCGGGCCATGCCGGCGAACATGCCGCGCAGCTGCTCGGCCATTTCTTCCATGCCGGGAGGCGTCATGACGTCCATCTGCGGCACGGCCTGGGCCACTTCGATCTCGATTTCGAGATCGTCGATCTTGCCTTCGCGCAGGCGCTTCCTGAAGGTCTGGCGGGCGCTGTTGTCCTCGCCGCGCTCGGGTTCGCCGGAGGCGCCGCGCGCCGGCGGCACCAGGGCGTCGAGGATGCGGTCTTCGGCGGCGTCCTCGGCCTGGGTGCGCACGCGGCGCATTTCCAGTTCGCGGGTCTGCTTGATCGAGTATTCGGTGAGGTCGCGGATGATGGTGTCGACGTCGCGGCCCACGTAGCCCACTTCGGTGAACTTGGTGGCTTCGATCTTGATGAAGGGCGCGTTGGCCAGCTTGGCCAGGCGGCGCGCGATTTCGGTCTTGCCCACGCCGGTGGGGCCGATCATGAGGATGTTCTTGGGGTGGATTTCATGGCGCAGGGGTTCGGCGACCTGCTGGCGGCGCCAGCGGTTGCGCAGCGCCACGGCCACGGCGCGCTTGGCGCGGTTCTGGCCGACGATGTACTTGTCGAGTTCGGAGACGATCTCTCCGGGCGTCATGTTGGATGCGGACATGAGGGCGAATCCTTGATGCGAGAGCAGGCTGGGCAGCGGCTGGGCGCCGCGGGTTACTCGCCCAGCGTTTCGATGACGTGGTTCTGGTTGGTGTAGATGCAGAGGTCGCCGGCGATTTCCAGCGACTGCTTGACGATGGTCTCGGGCGGCAGCTCGGTGTTGCGCAGCAGGGCCAGCGCCGCCGATTGAGCGTAGGCGCCGCCGGAACCGATGGCGGCCAGGCCGTGTTCGGGTTCGAGCACGTCGCCGTTGCCGGTCAGCACCAGGGTGTGCTCGGCGTCGGCCACGATCAGCATGGCTTCGAGCCGGCGCAGCACGCGGTCGGTGCGCCAGTCGCGGGTCAGTTCGACCGCGGCGCGCATCAGGTTGCCCTGGTGTTTTTCGAGCTTGGCCTCGAAGCGTTCCTGCAGCGTGAATGCGTCGGCCGTGGCGCCGGCGAAACCGGCAAGAATCTTGTCGTGGTACAGGCGGCGGATCTTGCGGGCCGTGCCCTTGATGACGATGTTGCCCAGGGTGACCTGGCCATCGCCGCCCAGTGCGACGCGGTTGCCGCGGCGCACGCACACGATGGTGGTGGCGTGAAATTGTTCCATGCGTTCCTTCCTATGAAGGGATTAGCTGGGGGCGGCCGCGTAAAAATCAAGACGAGAAAAAAGGCCATGCCGGAAAACCAGCATAGCCTTTTCGGGACGGGGCGAATACGGGACGGATCAGTCGCCGTACAGCTTCTGGCGCATTTCGCGGCGCTCCTGGGCTTCCAGCGACAGGGTGGCCGTGGGGCGGGCCAGCAGGCGCGGAATGCCGATGGGTTCGCCGGTTTCTTCACACCAGCCGTATTCGCCGCTGTCGATGCGGGCGATGGACTGTTGCACCTTCTTCAGCAGCTTGCGCTCGCGGTCGCGGGTGCGCAGCTCGAGGGCGTGTTCTTCTTCGATCGTGGCGCGGTCGGCGGGGTCGGGCACGAACTGCGTTTCACGCAGGTGCTCGGTGGTTTCGCCGGCGTTGGCCAGGATGTCCTGTTCGAGTTGTTTGAGCCGTTCCTTGAAGAACGCCAGCTGGCGGTCGTTCATATAGTCGGACTCGGGCATGGCCAGCAATTCTTTTTCGCTGGGCAGATCAATCGCCGTATCGCTCGTCGACTTGCTTGGTTTCTTGGTTGCTGCCTTGGTAGCCATGAAAACACTCCACTATGAATCGATCCTGGCGCGGGCGTCCATTCCCCGTCCGTTACTTGTTGCCTACGCTATTCGTACCTCACAGTACTGCCTTCGTCGCATCGCGTCACGTCAGGAAGGGGGATTACCCCGCCAGGCACTGCTCCAAGCCCCGGGTAAAAATCTCCTGGGGCAGCTTGCGTCCGATGAACACCATCTTGGTGGACGGTTTCTCGGCCGCGGTCCACGGCTTGCCGGGTTCGGCGCCCATCATCATGTGCACACCCTGGAACAACATGCGGCGGTTGATGCCCTTCATGTACAGGATGCCCTTGTAGCGCATCAGGTCGGGACCATAGACCTGCACCACGCCACCCAGGAATTCCTCGAGCCGGGCGGGATCGAACGGCTTGTTGGAGCGGAACACGAACGCGCCGATTTCATCGTCGTGCTGGTGGTGGTGGTGATGGTGGGCATGATTGCAGTGCGCCCCGCATTCGCCTTCGTGGTCATGATCGTGATCGTGGCCATGATCGTGGCCGTGGTCGTGATCGTGCCCATGGGAATGGGCGGCGTCGGGGTGCTCATCGGCCAGGAATTCCGGGTCGATGTCCAGAATGGAATTCAGGTTGAAGCCGCTGATGTCGATGATGGACTTCAGGTCGGCGTCGCCGAAGTTGACGGGGGTGATCGGCGCGCGCGGGTTCATGTGAACCAGGCGGTGGCGCAGCGCTTCGTAGTCGACTTCGTTGACCAGGTCTTTCTTGGAGACCAGGATGCGGTCGGCGAAACCGACCTGCTTCTGGGCCTCGGGCTGTTCGTCGAGGGTGGCCATGCCGTGCTTGGCGTCGACCACGGTGATCACCGCGTCCAGGCGGTAGTACTCGGCGATGTCGTCATCCATGAAGAACGTCTGGCAGACGGGGCCGGGATTGGCCATGCCGGTCGTTTCGATGATGACGCGTTCGAAATTCAGTTCGCCGGCTTCGCGCTTGGCGCGCAGTTCGCCCAGCGTGCGCATCAGGTCGCCGCGCACCGTGCAGCAGACGCAGCCGTTGGACAGCTCGATGATTTC
>Ga0182742_1000380_pt1 | contig 73628 bp, 72 predicted proteins | sample eDN5th37CBELigMG_FD_128880 | JGI IMG/M metagenome (GOLD analysis project Ga0182742, IMG submission 128880) | Enriched Miracle-Growth compost microbial communities from Emeryville, California, USA - eDNA 5th pass 37_C BE-Lig MG (version 2)... ...
CGTCGACCACGATGCGCGTGCCGCTTTCGATATGCGGAGGCACCATGACCCGCACGCCGTTGTCAAGCACGGCCGGCTTGTAGCTGGAAGAAGCGGTCTGCCCCTTCACCACGGCATCAGCCTCCACGATCGTCGCTTCGACCTGCTCCGGCAGCTGCACGCTGATCGGCTTTTCGTCCCACAGTTCCAGCATCACTTCCATGCCATCCTGCAGGAAGGCCGCCGCATCGCCCAGCAGATCGGCGGGAAGCTGGATCTGCTCGTAAGTGTCCTTGTCCATGAACACCAGCATGTCCCCGTCGGCATAGAGGTACTGGAAGTCCTTAGTATCCAGGCGCACACGCTCCACCGTGTCGGCGCTGCGGAAACGCACGTTCGTCTTGCGTCCGTCCTGCAGGTTCTTCATCTCCACCTGCATGTACGCCCCGCCCTTGCCCGGCTGGGTGTGCTGGATCTTGGCGACTTTCCAGATGCCGCCTTCGTACTCGAGGATATTGCCCGGACGAATGTCCACGCCGCTGATCTTCATGCGAAGCTGCCTTCGATACAAATATTGAATGAATGTGCGCGCGCACCTACCCTCTTGCCGCGTTCATGGCAATGCAAGCGACGAGGCGCTAGGCGACATCGAAATGAAGGGGCTTTCCACGCTTGCTCTGCTTGCGGCACTCACCGCTTCCCCCTTGCTCGCGCAAGGGCCCATCGGCACGCTGGAACGCGGCACCTATGCCTGCGAGCTTCCGGGAGACGCCGGGGGAGAGGCCGGGATTCCACAGCCCGATGCCAGCTTCACCATCATCGGCGCTTCGCGATACACCAGCGCACAGGGGCAGGGCACCTATCTGCGCCGCGGCGACGTGGTGACCTTCACCAGCGGCCCGCGCAGCGGCGAAGCTTATGCCGTGATCTCGTCCGTGTTCCTGCGAAAAATGGAAAGCGGCCGGCCCGGCGCGCTGCGCTGCATCCGCAAGAACTGATAGCCCACCGATCAGGCCCGCGCGCCCTCACCGGGCGCAAGGAACCCCAGACAAAAGCGAACCGAAGCTCGCCCTTGCTCGCACGGGATGAAGGAGAGCTACGGGCTCGCCGGGCTTTCGTCGTCATCACTCGCAATGACGACCACCACCGCGATCAACGCGGCAACGGCAAGTAAGGGAAGAAGCAAGCTTCCGCCGATTGCCTCACCTTCGGCCTGCGCGCCCGAACGGGCGGCCTCCACGCCGGCCGCCTGCGCTGCGAGAGGCGCAATGGCCAGTGAAATAGCCGCAGCGGCGGAAAGGACATTTCCGAGTTTCATGTGAAGCAACCCCCCATTTTTGAATCACCGCATCGATTGGTGACACGCGCGGGGCGCCCGAACAACCCGTTTTTCAGACGAAATTGGATATAACGGCGCGATCAGCCGCCGGCTATTCTCTGATGGAAGGCCTTGATCGCCTCGGCTTCATCGGTTCCCCACACGGCGGCGCTGACGGCCAGGAAATCGGCCCCCGCTTCCACCAGCGGCAGGCAATTGTCCGGCGTGATGCCGCCGATGGCCACGCTGGGGATTTCCATGAGCGCATGCCACCAGGCCAGCAATTCCGGCTCCGGCCGATGCTCGCTGGCCTTGGTCGAGCTGGGGAAGAAGGACCCGAACGCCACGTAATCGGCACCCGCCTCGCCGGCCTCCATCGCCAGGTGGCGGCTGGCATGACAGGTCACGCCGATCTGCGCATCGCGACCAAGCGCCTCACGCGCTTCGCGCACCGTGCCATCCTGCTGCCCCAGATGCACGCCGTCGGCTCCCAGCCGTTTGGTCAGCGCGATGCTGTCATTGACGATGAAGGCCACGTCCCGGTCCCGGCAAATCGCCAGCAAGGGCTCGGCCAGGCGCGCGGCCTCGTGCTGGTCCATCTCCTTCACCCGGAACTGGAACGCCGCCACCGGCCCCGCCGCCAGCGCGCGCTCGAGGCGCTGCGGGAAGGCCCCGGAAACGTCGAGCGGTGAGATCAGGTAGAGTTGGCATGTGGACATCGTCCTCGCGCTCTATCCGGGCCGGCGCGTCTCGCCAAGCAAGCGTTCAGCGAAACGAAACCGCGATGAGTGCGATATTCATACGATGAAGTACGCCGTCGTCCTGCTCGCGCCACTCGGGCTCGCCGCCTGCACCGTGATCCCGCAATCCGCTCCCACGGAAACGGCTGTGACGGCCGACGGGGTCGTCCACGCAGCACTGGGGCAGCGGGTCTATGTTGACGGCCCTTATGTCACACCGCTCGCCGTGCTGGAGGACAGCCGCTGCGCGGTGAACGTGCGCTGCGTCTGGGCCGGACGAACACGGCTGTCGGTGCGCATCGACCTCGGCTCGCGCAGCGAGACGCGTGAGATCGGTTCGGACCAGCCGATCCAGGTGGCCGATGGACAGCTCTCGCTGGTCGACGTCCAGCCTGACGCCATGGCGGGGCAGACGGTGGACCTTGCCGCCTATCGCTTCGGCTTTGCCTTCGCAGGCGGCCTTTAGCTCCCAGTCTTCTCCGTGCTGGCGCAGTGGATCGCGTCGATCGCCTCCCCCAGCGCGGCGTCGAATTCCGCATCGCTCATCGCTGCGTGGAGCCCGTCGAGCAGGGCGCGGCTGAAACTGGCAATCATGCCTTCGTTGCGGGCCAGTTCGGCGCAAGCCTCGTCGCGAGCATAGCCGCCCGAAAGCGCGACCACCTTGAGCACCGCAGGATGGTCCACGAGGGCCTTGTAGGCATTGGGCGCCACGGGCAGGGACAGCTTGAGCATGACTTGCTGGCCCTCTGGCAAGGCATCCAGATGCGCGAGTATTTCGGACAGGAGCATCCGCTCGCCCTCGATGCGATCAGGCGCCTTGATCGAATACTCGGGCTCCAGGATCGGCATCAGCCCGTGGGACAGCACGCGCTTGCCGACTTCGAACTGCTGCGCCACGACCGCCGCGATGCCTTCGCGGTCGGCGGCGTTGATCACCGAACGCTCCTTGGTTCCGTAAACGCCCAGCGCCCTGGCCCGGCCAAGCAGCGCGTCGAGCCCCGGCATCGGCTTCATCAGCTGGACGCCCCGGGCTTCCTCTTCCAGTCCCTTGTCGATCTTGAGGAACGGGACCACGCCCTTTGCCGTCAAGGCATGCGGAACGGGGGTGCCGTCCACGGCGTCGTCCATCGTCTTCTCGAACAGGATCGCCCCCACGATCCGGTCGCCCGTGAATTCGGGCGAACGGATAATGCGGCAGCGCATTTCATGGATGCGCGCGAACATCTCATCCTCGCCGTTCCATTCATCGTCCGCGACGCCATAGGCCCTGAGCGCCTTGGGCGTGGAACCGCCGCTTTGGTCGAGCGCGGCGATGAAGCCCTTCCCGGCGGCGATGCGGGCGGTCATGTCGTGCTGGTTCATCGAAAAGGGCTCCCCGGCCTGGCTAAACCTGCTGGCCTGGGAGTGTGTACCATCCCGCCGGCGCAGGCAAATCCGCGCCTCCGCCAAAGGCGGGCGCGGAGGAGGGAGCTTCCGGCGAGTCAGCCTTGCTGGATGAGCGCCGCCACGCCGGGCAGCTCACGGCCTTCCATCCATTCGAGGAAGGCCCCGCCGGCGGTGGAGACGTATGTCAGCTCATCCTTGACGCCCGCGTGGTTGAGCGCGGCGACGGTATCGCCCCCGCCCGCCACGGAGACCAGCGAGCCCTCGCCCGTCAGCGCAGCGGCCGTCTTCGCCAGCGCCACCGTGGCCTGGTCGAACGGCGGGGTCTCGAACGCGCCCAGCGGGCCGTTCCAGACCAGCGTGCGGCAGGTCTTGAGCACATCGGCCAGCGCCTCGACCGCCTGCGGGCCGAGGTCCAGGATCATCTCGTCGGCCGCCACCTCGTGCACGTTGCACGTGCGCAAGGACGGCGGATTGGCGGCAAATTCCTTCGCCACCACGACGTCATAAGGCAGATGCACCGTGCAATGGGCCGCCTCGGCGGCGTCCATGATCGCCTCGGCCTTTGCGGTGAGATCGTGTTCGCACAGCGACTTGCCGACATCGACCCCGCGCGCGGCAAGGAACGTGTTGGCCATGCCGCCGCCGATGATCAGGTGCTGCACTTTCGAGACGAGATGTTCCAGCACCGCGAGCTTGGTGGAGACCTTCGCCCCGCCGACCACCGCCGCCACCGGCTGCTGCGGATTGCCGAGCGCCTTGTCGAGCGCTTCCAGTTCCGCCTGCATCGCCCGGCCCGCAAAGGCTGGCAGCAAGTGCGCCAGCCCTTCGGTGGTCGCATGCGCGCGGTGCGAGGCGGAGAAGGCATCGTTGACGTAGAAATCGCCATTGGCGGCGATCCCCTGCGCGAAGGCGGGATCGTTCTTTTCCTCGCCCGGCCAGAAGCGCGTATTCTCCAGCAGGCCGATGTCGCCGGGCCGCAGGATGCCGATCGCCTGGGCGACCACCGGCCCTTCGACCTCGGGAATGAACATCACCTCGCGCCCGAGCACGTCCTGCACCCCGTCGAGGATGATGCTGGTCGACATCGTCGAGTTCCGCTGGCCTTTCGGGCGGCCGAAATGCGTCAGCAGCAGTACCTTGGCCCCGGCATCGGCCAGTTCGAGAATCGTCGGCGCCGAGGCTTTGATACGGGTGGTGTCGGTGACGGCGCCGTCAGCCATCGGCACGTTGAAGTCCACCCGCACCAGCGCGACCTTGCCGGCCACATCGCGGAGGGAATCGAGAGTCCTGAACCCAGCCATCTGTTTCACCCTGTGCGTTCGGTTCGAGCGAAGTCGAAATACGCCCTCCCCATTCGCCATCCCCGCAAAAGCGGGAAAGACGAATGGTAAGTTAGAAGACCTGAGGCTTAGAGGAAACGGGCCATGACGCTCGCGGTATCGATCATGCGGTTGGAGAAGCCCCACTCGTTATCGTACCACGAGACCACGCGGGCCAGCTTGCCTTCGAGCACCGCGGTTTCGAGGCTGTCGACCGTCGAGCTGGCGGGCTGGTGATTGAAGTCGGTGCTGACCAGCGGCAGGTCGGTATAGACGAGCACACCCTTCATCTTGCCTTCGGCCGCCGCCTTCAGCGCGGCATTGAGTTCTTCGATGCTGGTATCGCGCGACGGGGTGAACACCAGGTCGATCAGGCTGACATTCGGCGTCGGCACGCGCACCGAAGAGCCATCGAGCTTGCCCTTCAGTTCAGGCAGAACCAGGCCCACCGCACGGGCCGCGCCGGTGGTCGTCGGGATCATGTTCAGCGCGCCGGCCCGCGCGCGCCGCGGATCCTTGTGGATCTGGTCGAGGATGCGCTGGTCGTTGGTGTAGCTGTGGACCGTGGTCATGAAACCACGCTCGATCCCCACCGTATCGTGCAGCACCTTGGCCACCGGGGCCAGGCAATTGGTGGTGCAGCTGGCATTCGAAACGATCACGTCCTCGGCGGTGAGGGTATCCTCGTTGACGCCGAACACGATCGTCTTCGACACGCCGCTGGCCGGCGCCGAGATCAGCACCCGCTTGGCGCCAGCCGTCAGGTGCGGCCGGCTGGCTTCTTCGGATTGGAAGAAGCCGGTGCATTCCAGCACCAGGTCGATCCCCATGGCCTTGTGCGGCAGCTTGCCGGGGTCCTTCTCCTTGGTGACGGCGATGTCGCGGCCATTGACCTGGAAGCTGTCGCCATCCGACGTCACCGTGCCGGGGAAGCGGCCATGCGTGGAATCATATGCGAACAGCAGCGCGTTCGACTTGGCATCAGCCAGATCGTTGATCGCCACCAGTTCCAGATCGTGGTCCGTCCGCTCAAGGATCGCGCGGGCGACGAGCCGGCCGATACGTCCGAAACCGTTGATCGCAACCTTCGTCGCCATGGAAAGAACTCCTGCTACTTGCCTAGTTTATCGAGAATTTGCGGAACGATCGCTTCGGCCGAAAAACCGAAGTGCTTGAACAGGACCTCCGCCGGGGCCGAAGCGCCGAACCGGTCGAGGCCGATAAGCAAGCCGTCGCTGCCGACGAACCGTTCCCAGCCCATGGTCACGCCGGCTTCTATCGAAACCTTGAGCGTGTCGGCGGGAAGCAGATCATCGCGGTAAGCCCCATCCTGCTTCTGGAACAGTTCCGCGCAAGGCATCGAGACGACATCCGCGCCGATCCCCTGGCCTTCCAACTCCTCCGCGCAATCGAGCGCCACGGCGACTTCCGAGCCGGTCGCCACCAGCACCACCTTGCGGGCCGCGGTGGCGGCGCGCAGGCGATAGGCGCCGCGCGCGCTGCGGTTTTCGCCGGCATCGGTGCGCACCGGCGGCAGGTTCTGCCGCGACAGCGCCAGGACGGAAGGCGTCTCAGGCGTGGCCAGAGCCAGTTCCCAGCACTCCGCCGTCTCGATCGCATCGGCCGGGCGATAGACGTTGAGATTGGGGACGAGGCGCAGGCTCATCACCTGCTCGATCGGCTGGTGCGTTGGCCCGTCTTCGCCCAGGCCGATCGAATCATGCGTCAGCACATAGACCACGCGGACCTTCTGCAGCGCGGAGAGGCGGATCGCATTGCGGGCGTAATCGCTGAAGATCAGGAAAGTGCCGCCATAAGGCACCACGCCGCCATGCAGCGCCATGCCGTTCATCGCGGCGGCCATGCCGAACTCGCGGATGCCGTAATAGAGATAGCGGCCGGAATAGTGGGCCTGCGTCAATGGCTTGGTGGCCGCAGTTTTGGTGTTGTTGGAACCCGTGAGATCGGCCGAACCGCCGATCAGCTGCGGCAAGGCTTCTGTCAGCGGGCCCAGCGCCATCTCCGACGCCTTGCGCGAAGCCACCTTGGGCGGGTCCTTCGCCAGCGCGGCCATGTGATCGGCGAGCGTCGGGGCGGCCAGCGGGCCGATTTCGGCGAACTGCGCCTGAAACTCCGCCTTCCGATCGCTGGCGGCCAGGCGTCGGCTCCATTCCGCATTGGCCCGCTGCCCCGGCTCCGCCAGGGAACGCCAATCGGCGAGGATATCTTCCGGGACCACGAAAGGCTCCGCCGTCCAGCCGAGATATTCGCGCGCGGCGGCGATCTCATCGGCGCCCAACGGATTGCCATGAACGGCGGAGGTGCCCTGCTTGTTGGGCGCGCCCTTGCCGATCACCGTGCGGCAGGCGACCAGCGACGGACGCGGATCGGCCTTCGCCTCGGCCAGGGCACGGCGGATATCGGCCGGATCGTGGCCGTCGCACGAAACGGTGTGCCAGCGCGCTGCGCGATAGCGGGCGGGGATGTCCTCGCTGGTCGAAAGATCGGTCGATCCGTCGATCGTCACATGGTTGTCGTCCCACAGCACGATCAGCCGGCCGAGCTGGAGATGGCCGGCAAGGCCGACCGCCTCGTGGTTGATGCCTTCCATCAGGCAGCCGTCGCCGGCGATCACCCAGGTGTGGTGATCGACCAGGTCGTCACCGAACTTCGCATTCAGATGCCGCTCGGCGATGGCCATGCCCACCGCCATGGCAAGCCCCTGCCCCAGTGGGCCCGTGGTCGCCTCCACCCCGGGAAGCAGGAAGTTTTCCGGATGGCCGGCGCACGGGCTGCCGAGCTGCCGGAAATTGCGGATGTCATCCATGGTCGGCGCGGCGTAGCCGGAGAGGTGCAGCAGCGCGTAGATCAGCATCGAGCCGTGGCCGGCGGACAGCACGAAGCGGTCACGATCGGGCCACTGCGGATCGGCCGGATCGAACTTGAGGAATTCGGACCACAACACCGTGGCGACATCGGCCATGCCCATCGGCATGCCGGGATGGCCGATGTTGGCCTTCTGCACCGCGTCCATCGACAGGGCGCGAATGGCATTGGCCATAGGCGCGAGACGGGCGGTATCGAGGCTCATGCAAAAGGCTCCGGGACAAATGGACAGAAGGCGGCGATTCGGCTGGGCGTTCCTTGGGAACATGGGCCTTCCGCGTCAAGCGCGCCACGGATTGCCCACTGCGCGCGACGAGCCGTTTTGAGGCGCAGGCTTATTCACAGATAGCGCCGCCAAGCTTTTGCCGCGCAACGCTGTTTCCGTTAAATGACAGGGATGGACGGGGAACGCATCTCGCGGGCGCTCGCCCGGGTAAGGGCGGCGGTAAGCCGGATCGAAGCCGCGGCGCAGGCGCCCGCGAGATCGCGGCCGGATGGCAGCTATCTCGCCGTCAAGTATCAGACATTGCGCACCGAAACAGGCGCGGCGCTGGCCGAACTCGATCAGCTGATCGGCTCGCTCGAACGATGAGCAACGTCACCCTGACGATCGGCGGGCGCGAGCATATCGTCTCCTGCGATCCGGGCGAGGAAGCCCATATCGAAGAGCTGGGGCGGACGATCGACGCCAAGCTTTCCGCGCTGCCCAATCTGGCCGGGCAATCGGAAACCCGCACGCTGCTGTTCGCCGCTCTCTTGCTGGCGGACGAGGTGCACGAGCTGCGCTCGGGCTCGCGCGCCGCCGCGCAAGGCGCCGGTGCGGAGACGGCCGATGCCCTCGATGCGCTTGCCGAACGGCTGGAAGCGCTTGCGGAACGTCTTGAGACCTGACGCGGCAACGCCTAGATAGGGCGCGGCGGGACTGCCCGGCACGAACCGTTCGTGAATATCCCTGAGGCTATAAGCAATCCATGGGAGCTGTCCCTGCCCGGCTTGCGGGTTCGTCCTGGAAGTCGGTGCATATGGCGCCCACCTGACGTTTAGGCGTCAGAGGATTTCCCGGTAACGACCCATGGTGGTTCCGCCACTTCCCCCGCGCCGCACCCTTGGGGACTCTTAGCCAAGATTCGTCATTGCGAGCGGAGCGAAGCAATCCAGGGCCGCATCGCGCCGCCCTGGATTGCTTCGTCGCTTCGCTCCTCGCAATGACGAGAGACGAGAGTGGTCCTCAAGGGGGATAATCGCCAGATGTCTCGACTTCACCACACGCGGGCGGCAAGGGGAAGGGATGACCACGGACTCGCCCATCGCCCGCAAGAAACAGCTTCGCGACGAACTGCGCCGCAAGCGCAAGGCCCATGCCGCCGCCCTGCCCGCGGAAGTCAGCGCGCTGGTGTTCAACCGCCCGCCGGCGCAGTTGCTCGCCCTGGTGCCCGAAGAGGCGACGGTCGGGCTCTATCGCTCTGACGAGGGGGAGGCGCCTTCGCGCGCCTACATCAAGTTTTTCTTCGAACGCGGCAACCGGATCGCCCTCCCCCGCGTCACCACGCTCGACAAGCCGATGGAATTTCGCCTGCACACCGATCCGTGGGAAGAAAGCGACCTGGAAAGCGGCGTCTGGGGCCTGCGCCAGCCCGGCCTTGGTGCGCCTGTCGTGGTGCCGGACGTGCTGTTCATGCCGCTGGTCGGCTTCACTGCCGAAGGCGATCGGCTGGGCCAGGGCGGCGGCTATTACGATCGCTATCTGGCCGCGCATCCGCAAGTCGCGGCGATCGGCATGGCGTGGGACATCCAGGAAGTGCCCGAGTTGCCGCTCGAACCGCACGACATGCGCCTTTCGGCCATCGTCACGCCCACGCGGGTGCTCGGCCCGTTCTGATGCGGCAGAAGCCCACTCTGCGCATTCCGCTCGGCATCCTGGCGCTGCTGCTGGGCCTCGCGCTTTATGCGCTGGGCGTGATGTGGGCCTCGCAATGGATCGAGCGGCTGCCGATACTGGCGCAGGCCGTGGTCTATTGCGTGCTCGGCGTCATTTGGCTGCTGCCGCTGAGGCGCTTCCTGATCTGGATGGAAACCGGCCGCTGGGGCTGACCTGGCACCTCCGCACAGCCGCCCGATGCTTCCCGATTGCCTTACCCTCGTCATTGCGAGGAGCGTAGCGACGAAGCAATCCAGGGCGCCAGTGCAATACGCTCTGGATTGCTTCGCTGCGCTCGCAATGACGATTCCGGGATAGGCAAGGACGGCTCAGGCAGACGCCAGCAGCTCCACGATGCGCGGGGCGCTCTTGCCGTCGCCGAACGGGTTGTGCGCCAGCGCCATGCGGGCATAGGCTGCGCCATCATAGAGCAGACGGCTGGCCTCGGTGACGATGCGATCCGGATCGGTCCCCACCAGCCGGGCGGTGCCGGCGGCCACGCCTTCCGGCCTCTCGGTCGTTTCCCGCATCACCAGCACCGGCTTGCCCAAAGCGGGCGCCTCTTCCTGCACGCCGCCGCTGTCGGTCAGCACCAGATGGCATATATCGAGCAATCGCGCGAAATGCGGGTAATCCAGCGGCTCCGTCAGCGCGACGTTGTCGAGCCCGGCCAGCCGATCGGTCATCACGCTCCGCACATTGGGGTTGAGGTGAAGCGGGAAAATGATCGCGAGATCCTCCTGCACGGCAAGCATGCGGATGGCCGCCGCGATGCGCTCCATGCCCTCTCCGAGATTCTCCCGCCGATGGCTGGTGACGCCGATGATCCGCCTGCCTGAAAAGCGCCGCTCCAGATCGGCCAGCCCGGCAGCAAGCTCGGGCTTTTCGGCGATGCGCGCGGTGATCCAGTGCAGCGCGTCGATCACGGTATTGCCGGTGACATGGATTGCGCGGGAATCGACGCATTCGTTTCGCAGCGCCTGGGCCGCCGTATCGGTCGGCGCGCAATGGAGGGCCGCGAGCGTGCCGATGATCTTGCGGTTGACCTCCTCCGGCCAGGGATGGTGGATGTTGCCGCTTCTGAGGCCGGCCTCGACATGGCAGACGGGTATCTTGCGGTAATAGGCCGCAATCGCGCCGGCCATCGCCGTGGCGGTATCGCCCTGCACGACGATCCAGTCAGGCTTTTCGGCGTCGATCACCTGTCCCAGCCCCGTCAGCAGCGCGGCGGTGAGCGCATCGAGCGACTGGCCCGGCTTCATCAGGCCCAGATCATGATCCGGCGACAGGCCCGCGATCGCCAGCACCTGATCCAGCAGGTCGCGATGCTGGCCGCTGACGCAGACGCGGCTGACGAACCGGCGATCCGCTTCCAGCGCATGGACCAGCGGAAACAGCTTTATGGCTTCGGGCCGGGTGCCGAACAGGGTGAGGATACGGCACGGGCGCTGCATGGCCGCGTCCATAACGCGCCAATGTTAAATTGCTCTCAAGCAAATGACGGAGATGGCCGGAAAATATCCCAAGTGGCGCGAGTGACGGGACTCGAACCCGCGACCTCCGGCGTGACAGGCCGGCGCTCTAACCAACTGAGCTACACCCGCGCATCTGGGTGTCGCACCGCTTGGGAGCCGCGCCCCTAAGCCAGCGCCCATGCAGTGTCAACCATGCTACCCAACCCCGCCGAATATGCCGTGCATCACGGCGGAATCCCCGCCGATCCGGCCCGATTTCGCGGAGGAATTCGCGCGCCCCGGCGCGTTCGATCAATCGGTCAGCAGCAGGACCGGCGTTTCGATCAGGCGCTTCACTTCCTGCACGAAGGCGGCCGCGTCATAGCCATCGACCACCCGGTGATCGCAGCTGATCGAAAGGTTCATCAGCTTGCGCTTCCCGATCCGCTCGCCGCCCATGCCATCGGACACGAACATCGGCCGCTCGACGATGCGATTGGGCGCGAGGATCGCCACTTCGGGGCGGTTGATCACCGGGGTCGAGGCGATTCCGCCAAGCGGCCCGAGCGAGGTGATGGTGAAGGTAGAGCCAGACAGTTCCTCCGCCCTGGCGCTGGTGGTGCGGGCGGCTTCCGAGAGACGCAGGATCTCGGCCGCGAGCTGCCACAGGTTCTTCGCCTGGGCATCGCGGATCACCGGAACCATCAGGCCCGCCTCGGTCATCGTCGCCACGCCCATGTGCACCGCTCCGTGGCGGGTGACGACATTCGCCTCGTCGTCATAGCGCGCGTTGAGCATGGGAAACCCGGGCAGCGCGCGGCACACGGCGGCGATCAGCAGCGGCAGCAGGGTGAGCTTGGGCCCGGCCGGTCGGCTGGCGTTGAGGTCCGCCCGCAGCTTCTCCAGATCGGTGGCGTCGCATTCCTCCACATAGGAGAAGTGTGGAATGTTGCGCTTGGAAGCCGCCATGTTCTCCGCAATGCGGCGGCGCAGGCCGACGACCTTGATCGTCTCGTCACGCCCAGCGGGGCCTGCCGGCGCATAGCCTTTATCGCCACTGTAGGAGACGAAGGCATCGAGATCGGCATGGCGGATGCGGCCGCCTTCCGCCGGGCGGACCTGGGCGAGATCGATGCCGAGCTCCTTCGCCCGCTGGCGCACCGCCGGGCTGGCGAGCACTTTAGCGGATAGGATGGGCGTTGCGGGGCGGTCTTCGACAGGCTCAGAACGAACGGGTTCGGGAGGTGGCGACGAGGAAGGCGCAACACCTGGCGTCTCCGCTCCAGGATCGGCTCGTCCTGTGTCTGACGAAGGACGTGCGCTCACCTCGGGCACGGCTTCGGTCCGCTCCTCCACCACGGGCGCGGTGGGTGCCGGTTCCTCCCCCACATCACCCTCGGTTTCCAGCACCACAAGCGGCGTGCCGATGGCGACCACATCGCCGACTTCGCCCGCCAGTTCGAGAACCTTGCCGGCGACGGGGCTTTCCATTTCCACCGTGGCCTTGTCGGTCATCATATCCGCCAGCCGGCCGTCCTCTTCGACACGGTCACCCACCTTGACGTGCCAGGCGACGATCTCCGCCTCGGCAATGCCTTCGCCGATATCGGGCAGTCGGAATACGAAGCGCCCCACCCTTAAGCCTCCAGCAGCTTGTCGATCCCTTCGCCCACACGAATGGGCCCGGGGAAGTAAGCCCATTCGAGGCTGTGCGGATAGGGAGTGTCAAAACCGGTGACGCGTTCGATCGGGGCTTCGAGGTGGTAGAAGCAGCGTTCCTGCACCAGCGCCGCCAGTTCGGCGCCAAAGCCGGATGTGCGCGTGGCCTCGTGCACGACCATGCATTTGCCCGTTTTCCGCACAGAGTTTTCCACAGCGTCGATATCGAGAGGGACGAGCGTCCTCAGGTCGATGATCTCGGCATCGACGCCCTTCTCGCGGCAGACCGCTTCCGCGACGTGGACCATCGTGCCGTAAGCCAGGATCGTCAGCGCGCTGCCTTCGCGCACCACGCGGGCCTTGCCCAGCGGGATCGAATAGTAGCCTTCGGGAACCAGCGCATCGGGGTGGTCCTTCCACGGCCGCGTGGGGCGATCGTAGTACCCGTCGAACGGACCGTTGTAGATGCGCTTGGGTTCGAAGAAGATCACCGGATCGTTGTCCTCGATCGCGGCGATCAGCAGGCCCTTGGCATCGTGCGGCGTGCTCGGCACCACCGTCTTGAGCCCGGCGACATGGGTGAACAGGGCTTCCGGGCTCTGGCTATGCGTCTGGCCACCGAAGATGCCGCCGCCGAACGGGGTGCGGACCGTCATCGGGGCAATGAACTCCGCCGCCGATCGATAACGCAACCGCGCGGCCTCGCTGATCAATTGGTCCAGGCCGGGATAGATATAATCGGCGAACTGGATTTCCGGTACGGGCCGCAAGCCATAGGCGCACATGCCCACCGCGGCGCCGATGATCCCGCATTCGCTGATCGGCGTATCGAACACCCGCGTCTTGCCGTGCTTCGCCTGTAGCCCGGCCGTGCAGCGGAACACGCCCCCGAAGTATCCGATATCCTGGCCCAGCAGGACGACATCGGAATCGCGTTCCAGCATGGTGTCCAGCGCATCGTTGATCGCCTCGATCATCGTCATCGCGCGCGCGGGCGCTTCGGCCAGCGTCACGGGGGCGTCGTCAGGGCTCATACCCGTGCTCATTCCGGCCACTTGATCTGCCGTTCGCGGATCGCCTGCCGGCCCTGCTCTTCGAGATTCCAGGGCAGTTCCTCGAACACGTCCTCGAACATCGTGTGGAACGGATGGTGCAGCCCGTGGCCGAGGATGCCGTTCTTCTCCGCCTCGCGCTGCGCCTCTTTCACCTCCTCGTCCAGGGCGCGATCCATCGCCTCGTGCTGCTCTTCGGACCATTCGCCGATGGCGATGAGGTGCGCCTTGAGCCGGGTGATCGGATCGCCCAGCGGCCATTCCTCGCGTTCCTGCGCGCTGCGATAGACGGCGGGATCGTCCGACGTCGAATGGCCTTCCCCGCGATACGTGAAGAACTCGATCAGCGTTGGCCCGTGGTTGGACCGGGCGCGATCGGCGGCCCAGCGTTCCGCGGCATAGACCGCCAAGGCATCGTTGCCGTCCACCCGCAGGCCGGCGATGCCATAGCCGATGGCGCGCGCGGCGAAACTGGTCCGTTCCGCGCCGGCGAAGCCTGAAAAGCTGGAGATCGCCCACTGGTTGTTGACCACGTTGAAGATCGCGGGCGCGTTGTACACCGCCGCGAATATCAGCGCCGAGTGGAAATCGCCCTCCGCGCTGCTCCCCTCCCCCACCCAGGCGGCGGCGATCTTGCTGTCGCCCCGGATCGCGCTGGCCATGGCGAATCCCGAAGCCTGAGGCAGCTGGGTGGCGAGATTGCCGGAGATCGTGAAGAAGTTCACCGATTTCGCCGAATAGAGGATCGGCAGCTGGCGGCCTTTCAGCTTGTCCGCCCGGTTCGAATAGATCTGGTTGACCATCTCCAGCACTGGATAGTCCCGCGCGATCAAGCAGCCCTGCTGTCGATAGGAGGGAAAGATCATATCTTCGAAATCGAGTGCCTGCGTGGCGCAGACGGACGTCGCCTCCTCTCCGGTGCATTTGAGGTAGAAGCTGGTCTTGCCCTGCCGCTGCGCACGATACATCCGCGCATCGAACGCTCGCACCAGCGCCATCTGCCGCAGCAATTCGCGCAGCTTGTCCGGCGACAGGCGCGGATCCCAGGGGCCATGCGCCAGATCGTCATCGCCCAGCACACGGATCATATCGGTGCAGAGCGGCCAGGTTTCGGAAGCTGCATTGGTATAGTCAGGGCGCGGCTGCGCACCCGCTTCGGGGATTGTCAGGTAAGAGAAATCGACCGTGTCGCCAGGGCGGAATCGAGGCTCCGGCACGTGCAGCGACAAACGCGGGCGATTGGCACCGGCCTGTCCTTCCTGCTTGGGCATGAGCCCTCCCGCCTTGGAATGAAATTTTATTTATACGACATTTTATTATGAAGCCCGCAGGGGGTCAATGTGTGGCCGGGTTCCGCCAAGGCTTCGATTGAGCAACGGTCCATCCCCGCTATGGTGCCCGTAATTACCAACAGGGAAGATCCGAAATCCATGCATTTTTTGATTACGGGCAGCGCGGGCTTCATTGGCTTCCACCTTGCCCGGCGTCTGCTCGAAGACGGTCACGAAGTCACCGGCTTCGACGGCATGACCGACTATTACGACGTGCGCCTTAAAGAGGGGCGCCTCGCCATCCTCGCCGCGTACCACGGCTATCGCCACGTCACCGGCATGCTGGAGGATCGCGGCGCGCTCGATATGGCGGCCCAGGCCGATCCCGAGATCATCGTCCATCTCGCGGCACAAGCGGGCGTGCGCTATTCGATCGAAGCGCCGCAGACTTATGTGGAAAGCAATCTCGTCGGCTCGTGGAACGTGCTCGAACTGGCGCGGGAGCTTAAGCCCCGGCATCTGCTTCTCGGATCGACGTCGAGCATCTACGGGGCGAACCGCGCGGTACCCTCCCGCGAAACCCACAAGGCCGACGAACCGCTCAACCTCTATGCCGCGACCAAGAAAGGCATGGAGGCGATGGGCTGGTCTTACGCCCACCTCTTCGGCGTACCGACCACGACCTTGCGCTTCTTTACCGTGTATGGCCCCTGGGGCCGGCTCGACATGGCCCTGTTCAAATTCGTCTCGGCGATCCTCTCGGGCAAGCCGATCGATGTTTACGGCCAGGGCGAAATGGCTCGCGATTTCACGTATGTGGACGATCTGGTTGAAGCGCTCGTGCGGCTGATCCCTCTCGCGCCCGACGAAGCCAACCGGGTGACCGGAGATGGAATCACTGACACGCTGTCCGACACCGCGCCGGCGCGCACCGTCAACATCGCCAATGGCGCGTCCGTGCAACTGACCGACTTCATCTCTGTGATCGAACGGGGGCTCGAGCGGAAGGCCGCGCTCAACCTGATGCCGATCCAGCCGGGCGAGATGCGGCGGACCTTTGGCGACGCCAGCCTGCTGCGCGCACTGACAGGTTACACTCCGCGAACCGGGATAGAGGACGGCGTGGCCGCCTTCATCGCGTGGTATCGGGACTTCTACCAGGTCTGACGGCTTCTAAACCGCGACGGGCGCGCGGATGGCGGCTTGCGGGGCATAGTCCCGCACCGCAAAATCCTCGAAGCGATAGCCGAAGATCGAATCTGGCTGGCGGATCAGGTCCAGCCTGGGTTCGCCTGCCGGCTCGCGCGAAAGCTGTTCGGCGACAAGCTCTGCGTGATTGAGATAGAGGTGCGTGTCGCCGCCCGTCCAGACCAGCTCGCCCGGCTCGTACCCCGCCTGCGCGGCCACCATGCGCGTCAGCAAGGCGGCGCCGAACAAGTTGAAGGGCAGGCCCAACGCCACGTCGCAACTGCGCTGGTAGAGTTGGCAGCTCAGCCGATCGCCCGCGACGTGGAACTGGTAGGTCTTGTGGCAAGGCGGCAGCGCCATGTCGTCCAGCTCCGCCACGTTCCAGCCTTCGATGATGTGGCGGCGGCTGCCGGGGTTGCGGCGCAAGCTCTCCACGACTTGCGCCACTTGATTGATGCCGGGCCCGGCGCGGAACACCCCCTCGCCCATGAGCTCGTACGTCGGCCAATCCACCCATTGCTTGCCATATACCGGCCCGAGATCGCCCCACCGCTCCGCAAAGGCGTCATCCTCGACCACACGGGCCTCGAACTCCGCCTGCGAAATGGTCTCACCACTCACCTTGCGATACTTGGCCAGCGGCCAGTCGCTCCAGATCGTGACGCCCTGTTGCAGCAGCGGGCGGATGTTGGTCTCGCCGGTGAGAAACCACAGCATCTCGCGCGCGGCAGCCTTCCAGAACACACGTTTGGTGGTGAGCAGCGGAACGCGGCCATCCGACAGATCGAACCGAAGCTGCGGCCCGAATAGGGAGCGCGTTCCCACGCCGGTGCGGTCGACCCGCTCGTCCCCCTCGTCCCAGATGCGGCGCATCAGCTCGAGATACTGCCATTCCCAGTGAGGCTGGCGAGCAAGTTCGGTCTGGCGAAAAACAGCGGCGCGATCATCCATCCGGGCACCTTACACATCCGCCCGATTCGGTGCGAACGCCTGCCCCGATTGGCCTATGGACACTGTCGATAAATGCTACGACCCCCGAGCCGCATTTGTCCCGAAGCTGGCCAGTGGCCGCCATGAGGCGTGGCGCGCGCCGAAAGCACCGTCTATATCGTCGCCCGAACCACACCTGGGGGAAAATCCTTGGCCAAAAGAGACTTCGGGCGCCGCAGAGTGCTCGTGACGGGTGGAGCCGGCTTCCTGGGCTCGCATCTCATCGACCGCCTGCTCGATCGCGGGGACGAAGTGCTGTGCGTCGATAACCTGTTCACCGGCGACAAGCGCAACATCGACCACCTCGCCGGCAACCCCCGGTTCGAATTCATGCGGCACGACGTGTGCCTGCCGCTGTTCGTGGAAGTGGACGAGATATTCAATCTCGCCTGCCCTGCCTCCCCGGTCCACTATCAACACGACCCCGTGCAGACGACTAAGACGTCGGTGCACGGCGCGATCAACATGCTCGGCCTCGCCAAGCGACTGAAGGCACCGATCTTCCAGGCTTCGACCAGCGAGGTTTATGGGGATCCTTCGGTGCATCCGCAGACGGAAGCCTATTGGGGCAACGTCAATCCTATCGGCATCCGCAGTTGCTATGACGAGGGCAAGCGCTGCGCCGAAACGCTGTTCTTCGATTACCACCGCCAGCACGGGCTGGATGTGAAGGTCGCTCGCATCTTCAATACCTATGGCCCCCGGATGCATGCCGGCGACGGGCGGGTGGTGTCCAATTTCATCGTCCAGGCGCTGCTAGGCGAGGACATCACCATCTATGGCGACGGCTCCCAGACCCGTTCGTTCTGCTACGTCGACGATCTCGTGACGGGCTTTCTATCATTCATGGAAGCTGGCCCCGACGTTCACGGCCCGATCAACCTGGGCAATCCCAACGAATTTACCATCCGCGAACTGGCCGAAAAGGCGCTCGCCAAGATCGGTGGCAAGTCGAAGCTCGTATACCGGCCCTTGCCGCAGGACGATCCGACGCAGCGACGACCAGACGTCTCCGTCGCACGCAGCACGCTCGGCTGGGAGCCGAAGGTGGAACTCGACGAAGGCCTCGACCGCACCATCGCCTACTTCCGCTCCGCGCTCGAAAGCTGATCGGACGGCGGCAGCGCGCCCATCGGGATCGGGTTGCGGCGCCAGGCCGGCAAGCTCTGAAAACCCCGCTTGCCACCCCGCCGCGCCGCCCCTATAGGGCCGCCTCTGCCTCGCCCCGGCATGTCCGGCGGCGCCGGTCGGGGAGTAGCTCAGCCTGGTAGAGCACTGTCTTCGGGAGGCAGGGGCCGGAGGTTCGAATCCTCTCTCCCCGACCATATCGCTCCGGCGAATGCTAACGTCGCCATCCAGCTATAACCGATACCGCTATCCCAGGCGAAGGGGTGCGGCGTCCATTTCGATTTCTGCCAGCCGCGGCGTGTTATCCTTAGGCAACCGTGCATGGGCTCGAGCGGACATGGACCCGGCCCTTGTAATCGCGGCGTAACGTCGCCATTGGGGGCGCGATTGCCATCCATGGCGGACAAATGAACCTCACCCACCCCCTGCTCGACGCGGACGGCGACAAGCTGCATGAAGAGTGCGGCGTTTTCGGCGTAATCGGCGCACCGGAAGCCGCGGCCGCCTGCGCGCTGGGCCTTCATGCCCTGCAGCATCGCGGACAGGAAGCGGTCGGCATCACCAGCTTCGACGGGGCGGAGTTCTTCACGCGCCGCGGCCTGGGGCATGTGGCGGATAATTTCGCCAGCGGCGAATCGATCGCCGAACTGCCCGGCACGATGGCCGTGGGCCACGTGCGCTATTCGACCACCGGGGGCGCCGGCCTGCGCAACGTCCAGCCGCTTTATGCCGACCTGGCCAGCGGCGGTTTCGCGGTGGCGCACAACGGCAATATCTCGAATGCGGTCCACCTCAGGCGCGACCTGGTGCAGCGTGGGGCCATCTTCCAGTCGACCTCGGATACCGAGGTCATCATCCATCTTGTCGCCACCAGCCGATTCAAGGCCATACTCGACAAGCTGGTCGACGCCCTGAGGCTGGTCGAGGGCGCCTATGCGCTGATCGTGACGACCCCCCACGGCATGATCGCCTGCCGCGATCCGCTGGGCATCCGCCCGCTGGTGATGGGCCGACTGGGCGATGCCAAGGTTTTCGCCAGCGAGACCGTGGCGTTCGACATGGTGGGCGCGGAGTTCGAACGGCAAGTCGAACCGGGCGAATTCATCGAAGTCGGCTTCGACGGAACGATCCGTTCGCACCGGCCCTTCGGCAACGTCGCGCCACGGCCCTGCATCTTCGAGCATGTCTATTTCAGCCGGCCGGATTCGGTCTTCAACGACCGTTCGGTCTATGAATCCCGCAAGCAGATCGGCGTGGAACTGGCGCGCGAAGCGCCGGTGGAGGCTGACTTGGTGGTGCCGGTGCCTGACAGCGGGGTGCCCGCCGCCATCGGCTATTCCCAGCAATCCGGTATCCCGTTCGAGCTCGGCATCATCCGGTCGCACTATGTCGGGCGGACTTTCATCCAGCCTTCCGACGGCGCCCGCCACGCCGGCGTGAAGCGCAAGCACAATGCCAACCGCAAGCTGGTGGAAGGCAAGCGCATCATCCTGATCGACGATTCGATCGTGCGCGGCACCACCTCGATGAAGATCGTGCAGATGATGCGCGATGCCGGCGCCACGGAGATCCATTTCCGCGTCGCCAGCCCGCCCACTGGGCACGGCTGCTATTACGGGGTCGATACGCCGGAGCGGTCAAAGCTGCTGGCCGGCCGGATGGACGTGGCCGCGATGTGCGACTTCATCCACGCCGACAGCCTGGCCTTCGTCTCGATAGACGGGCTCTATCGCGCCGTGGGCCTGGCCAAGCGCGACAGCGCCTGCCCGCAATATTGCGACGCCTGCTTCACCGGCGATTACCCCACCAGCCTGACCGATCTCGCCGAGCGCCGGCAGGCCGACGCGCAGCTTCCCTTCCCAGTCAACAAGGTCGCCTGATGACGAACGCCGGGCCGCTTGCGGGGCGCATCGCGCTCGTCACCGGCGCAAGCCGCGGAATCGGCGCCGCGACCGCGCAGGCGCTGGCCGCGGCTGGCGCGCATGTCGTGCTCACCGCGCGCACTGTGCGCGACCTTGAGGCGGTCGAGGATGCGATCCACGAAGCCGGCGGCACCGCCACGATCGCGCCGATGGATCTTACCGAAAGCGATTCGATCGCGCGCCTCGCCACTGCTGTTGCGGAACGCTGGCAACGGCTCGATATCCTGATCATCAACGCCGCGATGCTGCCGCCGCTCACCCCCGTGGCGCAGATCGAGCCGAAGAGCTTCAACCAGGCGCTGACGCTTAACGTGTTGGCCACTCAAGCCCTGATCGCCGCATTCGACCCACTGCTGAAACGCAGCGATGCCGGGCGCATCATCGGCCTGACCAGCAGCGTCGGCGCAGAGCTGCGTGCTTACTGGGGGGCTTACGGCGCGAGCAAGGCTGCGTTCGAAGCGTTACTGATATGCCATGGACAGGAGATCGGGCGCATTTCCGACACCCGCGTCGCCATCGTCGACCCCGGCGCCACCCGCACCCAGATGCGCGCCCGCGCCTATCCGGGCGAGGACCCGCTGTCGGTCAAATCGCCGGGAACCGTGGCCGAGCGGATCGTGGAGATGCTCGCGGAGGATTGCCCCAATTTGCATCGGGAGCGGGTCGGAGCATAGGCGATATGTTAGAGAATGACGCCGTAGCGCTACCCTCTAACCATCGACGATACCCATATTGAAGAGATCGAAGGTCTTGCAAGCTGTCGTTCCGCCGCTAGGGCCGGTTCCAATAAGGAAACTGCAAGGCTTAAAATGACCGACCGTAACTCTCGGAATGTGGCACTCATCACCGGAATCACCGGGCAGGACGGTGCTTATCTCGCTCAACTGCTCTTAGACAAAGACTACGAGGTACATGGCCTGAAGCGCCGTTCTTCCTCATTCAACACCGGCCGAATCGAAGATATTTATCAAGACCCTCACGATCCGCACCAGCGGTTTGTGTTGCACTACGGCGATCTCACGGATTCAACAAATCTCATCCGCATCGTGCAGGAGATTCAGCCAACGGAAGTCTACAATCTTGCCGCTCAAAGCCACGTTGCAGTGAGTTTCGAGACGCCAGAGTATACCGCAAATTCCGATGCGATCGGCACGCTGCGATTGCTCGAAGCGATCCGGATTCTGGGCTTCAAAGACAAGACTCGCTTTTATCAGGCTTCCACCAGCGAACTCTATGGCCTGGTGCAGGAAGTACCACAATGTGAGACGACACCTTTCTACCCACGCTCTCCCTACGGTGTGGCGAAGCTTTATGCATACTGGATCGTGGTCAATTACCGAGAGGCCTACGGCCTCCATGCATCCAACGGCATTTTGTTCAATCACGAAAGCCCGCTGCGTGGGGAAACCTTTGTCACCCGCAAAATTACCCGCGCGGCGGCGGCGATTGCCCTTGGTCGGCAGGAAAAGCTTTATCTGGGTAATCTCAATGCCCAACGCGATTGGGGACATGCGAGGGAATATGTGCGCGGTATGTGGCTGATGCTCCAACAGGACGAGCCCGATGACTACGTACTCGCCACCGGCAAGACCACCGCCGTACGTGAATTCGTACGTTGGGCGTTCGAGGATGCGGGGCTTCCAATAGAATTTCGTGGTGAAGGCGTCGAGGAAAAAGGCTATTCTCAGGTGGATGGACGTATACTCGTCGAAGTCGACAGGCGATATTTCCGACCCACCGAGGTGGACATGCTGATCGGCGATCCCAGTAAGGCTCTCCGGCAACTGGGTTGGAAGCACGAAACTTCGGTTCGCGAACTCGCACGCGAAATGGTCCGGGCCGACCTACTGGTGATGCGCGACGCACCAATTGCCAAAGACGCATGATGCCCTACGATCTCACGCGAAAACGAGTTTACGTAGCAGGTCACAAGGGCATGGTGGGTTCTGCTATCGTGCGCCGATTGGCCAGCGAGCAATGCGAAGTGTTGTTCTCGGACAGATCCGTCGATCTGCGAGAGCAGGCTGCCGTGCGTGCGTGGTTCGCCGAGAACCGGCCAGACGCCGTCGTGATCGCCGCGGCAAAGGTCGGCGGAATTCTTGCGAATGACAGCTATCCGGGCCAGTTTCTCTACGATAATTTGATGATCGAGGCCAATCTCATCGAGATTTCGCGTCTGTATGAAATCGAGAAACTTCTCTTCCTTGGCTCTTCTTGCATTTACCCAAAAATGGCGCCGCAACCGATCGCTGAGAATGCGCTTCTGAGCGGGCCGCTTGAGCCGACCAACCAATGGTATGCGATTGCCAAGATTGCCGGGATCAAACTGTGCCAAGCTTATCGGCGACAATACCGCTGTGACTTCATCAGCGCTATGCCAACCAACCTCTACGGCCCAGGCGATAACTACGATCTCAAGGGTAGCCATGTGCTGCCGGCACTAATCCGAAAGGCTCATGAGGCCAGATTAAAGGGCGCCGATAGCATCGACATCTGGGGCACGGGCGCCCCGCGTCGTGAATTCCTGCACGTAGACGATCTTGCTGACGCCTCGGTATTTCTACTGAAGCATTATTCGGATGAGCAGCATGTGAATGTCGGTTCTGGCGAAGACATTCCCATCATTGAATTGGCTCGGCTGGTCTGCGACATAGTCGGCTTCGAAGGGGGAATTCAGCCCGACCCAAGCAAACCCGACGGCACGTCGAGAAAACTCATGAGCCGCGATAGAATGGCGGCGCTCGGTTGGTTTCCATCGATCGGTCTACGGGAAGGCATCAAGCGCACATATGCCGACTTCGTATCCGGGAATGTCAAGCAATAAGGGGCTGACCTAGCATGTTCTCATTACGCCGTTTTATCGGCTCCAGTGAGGCGCTGATCGCCAGTTTGTTAGTCATTGCGATAGCGCTGCTCTTTGGCGGAGGTTCCAGAAGCGACATCGCCACTCATTCATTGGTCCGCACAGTCGCTATCGTCGTGCTTGCGTGGTCGCTGATCAGGGGCGAATGGCCTGCCATTCGGGAATTATGGTTCCCGATCCTGCTGATGGCGTTGTGGACAGCAATGATCGCCTTACAACTTCTACCTCTGCCACCTTCTCTATGGGAGGCATTGCCAGCGCACGCCCCATTCCAGAATATTTTCGAAGCGGTTGGCCTTGGCGATGTCTGGCGCCCCCTCTCAATGTCACCAAATGCGACAATAAATGCATTCTTCGCCTCGTTAGTGCCCTTCTCGATCCTTGTCGCGGTCGCCCGGCTTCGCGGCAACAGACCTTTGATGATTGTGATTGTCGGGGTTCTGATTATCGCAGCGCTGAGCGCATTGTTTGGTATCATCCAAATCACCAGCCAGGCGAAGTGGGCATATCTATATCGTATTACGAACGAAGGAGCGGCAGTAGGCCTGTTCGCCAATCGCAATCATCAAGCACTGTTCATGGCAGCAACGTTCCCCCTTTTGGCAGTCATTGCCGCATGGCCTGGACTTAGTACGCGGCAGCGCAACAACAACGAGTTGATCGCCTTAGGCGGGGCCGTCCTCTTGGTCCCCCTGATCTTGATTACGGGCTCTCGGGCGGGACTGGTGTTAATGGTGATAGGCGCCCTGGCTAGCGTGGTCATATATCGCTCGGGGCAACCCTCATTATTTCAATCGCGCTCCGCTTCCTCGAAATCGCGACGTGGCGGCGCAAAATCGCACTTGATACCACTCGCGCTCACGGCGGGATTAATCGGCCTGGTCGGGCTGACGGTTGTATTTTCACGCGCTGAAGCGGTCCGCCGCCTGTTCGCAGAGGACGTTTCGCAAGAAATCCGTCTCCGCTTATTCAGCACAATGCTCAAAATCGGTAACGATTTTGCCCCTTTTGGAGCGGGTTTCGGCACGTTTGACCCAATTTTCCGCATGTACGAGCCGTTCGAGACCCTCTCACCGCTCTATGTCAATCATGCGCACAACGACCTCTTGGAAATCTATATCGAGGGTGGTTTTGTGGCGCTCGGCCTACTTGCTGCGTTTCTGTTCTGGATCGCCCTGCGGACCGGTTCCGCATGGCGGCCGGTGTCCGGCGCGCTTCGATCAGACCAGCTACTCGCCCGCGCCGGTAGCATTATTCTGCTCCTCCAACTCGTAGCCAGCCTTGCGGATTATCCTTTGCGAACTCCGGCAGATGCCGCACTGGCAGCAATCGCAGTGGCGATGTTGGCTCGATGGCCCGTGCGGCCAAAACTTTTGATGGACGCTAATAATCGCCACAGCTAGTGCGGGCTGACGCAAGCGGGCATTGCTAATGTGTCGCGACAATGGAGCTGCTTGAGTGTTTTCTAGAGTCGTTGCGTTGATCGGTACCGCCGCATTGGCCGGGTGCATGTCCACGCCACCACTGGGCAGCAAGGATGGCTCCGTTCAAATTGCTGGCGAGATGAACCTGCCCCCCCCTTCCGAGCTTGACCAGGTTGCAGAGGCGCGCTCCGCACTTATCGGTCCGCAGGATAAGCTGAGCATCGACGTATGGGGCGTAGAAGGGCTGTCGCGCCAGCTCCAAGTGGATGCAAGCGGCGCGATCTCAGTACCTCTGGCAGGCACATTGGATGTCGCCGGCAAGAAATCGCAACAAGTTGCCGAGGAACTCCGCTCGCGCCTCCTGAGATACGTCAAGGATCCTATCGTCACGGTCAATGTTCAGGAGGCACTTAGCCGCACGCTGACCATTGATGGCGAGGTTGAGGAGCCCGGCAATTATCCAGTCATGAATAACATGACTTTGCTGCGAGCGATTGCCGCGGCCAAGGGGGAAAGTAATCTATCTAATCCCAAGGACGTAGTTGTTTTTCGCACTGTCAATGGGCAGCGAATGGCGGCGCTCTACAATGTCGCAGCAATTCGTCGCGGTAACTACGAAGATCCAAAAGTTTATCCGAATGACCTGATCGTCGTGGGTGAATCCGGGCGGGAACGCCTTCTGCAGTATGCACTGCAGATCGGTCCGGCGCTGGTCACACCCCTTATCTATATTCTCAGCTCTAGGTAGCGATTAATGAATACTGCAGAAGTCCCTTGGTTTGGTGCTGCAGGCCCGCAGGCTATTGCGGAAGAAGGAGGGGCGACACAAATGCCGCTGCTCCTACGTTACTGGCGCGTCATTGTGCGCCGCCGCTGGCTTATTCTGGCGATTGCCGCAGCCGTTTTGCTTTTTGGCCTCATCATTACTCTACTCACCACTTCACAATATACCGCAAATTCGACCGTCGAAATCTCTCGGCAGCAAGACCGGGTCGTCGAAGTTGATGAAGTGAAGCCTGAGTCCAGCTTCGTAGACCAGGAATTCTACCAAACACAATATTCCCTCCTTGAAGCAAGATCTCTTGCGGAGGCCGTGGTGACGGATCTGCGATTGGTTTCGAACAATGATTTCTTCGAAATGTTTGGGGTGGATCCCGACCAATCCGGAGGACTCTTTGGGAATGAACGAAACGTTCGTCTTACCCGCGAGCAACGAGATCAGCGCATGCGGGAAGCCGTGAAAATTCTTCTCGACAATGTCGGGGTGTCACCCATCCGCGGCTCACGTCTTGTGGTCCTAAGCTTTACCAGCCCGGACCCCGAATTTTCGGCCAAGGTGGTCAACTCCTGGACGAAGAACTTCATCAACCAAACTTTGGCCCGCCGTTATGAAGCGACCTCATATGCGCGGGCGTTTCTGGAAGAACGACTTAATCAGTTGCGCGCACGTCTGGAAGATTCTGAACGTGCCTTGGTCACCTACGCGGAGCGGCAACAGATTATTAACTTGCCCAGAGGTGCTCCTAACGCCGAAGGGCGCGTAGCCGAAAGTTCTATCATAACGGAGGATTTGATAGCCCTCAATCAAGCGCTTGCCGAGGCAACTGCGGATCGCATCGCCGCTGCAAGCCGCTCGGGAACGACGGCCGACGCGAGCCGCGAGGCTCTGACCAATCAAACTCTTACCGCTCTGCGCGAGAAGCGGGCCGAATTGGCTGCAAACTATTCGAAACTGCTTGCCCAATTCCAACCAGACTATCCTCCGGCCATGGCTCTGGCGGCACAGCTCCAGCAACTAGATCACAGCATTACGTCCGAAGAAGCGCGGATACGCAGAAGCCTCGGCTCGGAATACGTCTCCGCTTCACGGCGTGAGACGCAACTGCGCGAAAAGGTCAACGACTTGAAGGAGCAGATGCTCGACCAGCGACGTAGATCCATTCAATATAACATCTATCAGCGTGAGGCGGATACTAATCGGCAACTCTACGATGCCCTGCTGCAGCGCTATAAGGAAATTGGCGTGGCTGGCGGCGTCGGCAACAACAATATCTCCGTCATCGACAGCGCGAAGGTCCCGGATAAGCCATCGAGTCCGCGTATCGCAATCAACGTTTTCCTGGCGTTGTTGGGCGGGCTGGGCCTTGGTGTCGCTGTAGCCTTCCTCCTGGAACAAATCGACGAAGCCATTCGAGATCCATCGGTCATCCCTGAGATCACTGGCCTGCCCTTGCTCGGCATAGTACCGATGACCGCGGCGGACGAAGATGCCAGACAAGCTTTGGACGATCCAAAATCGGCGCAGTCCGAAGCTTACCTTTCAATCCGGACCAGTTTACAATTCGCCACGGATCATGGCGTCCCACGTTCGTTCACTGTTACGTCGACGCGCGCTTCCGAGGGCAAGTCCACTACCGCGCTGGCGCTTGCACAGTCGCTTGCTCGCGCAAAGCGAACAGCGATCTTGGTCGATTGCGATCTCCGCTCCCCTTCAGTTCACAAGCTAGCGGACATGAGTAACAAGTTCGGCACAAGTAACTTCTTGAGCGGCGATGACGATATTGATCGGCTGATTGCACTCGGTCCGTGCGAGGGTCTGTCCGTAATGGCCGCCGGCCCGATGCCGCCTATTGCTGGCGATCTGTTATCGGGCCCAAGATTGCAAATGATGGTCGATGAGTTGCAGCGGCGTTTCGATTATGTGATCATCGACTCTCCACCCGTTCTCGGGTTGGCCGATGCAATCATTATTGGGAGTCGGGTGGAAGCGGTCGTCTATGCGATCGAAGCAAACTCAACCAAACGCGGAATGGCTCGAACTGCAGTTGCGCGCCTTCGCCAGGCGGGGATTACCCCGGTTGGGGTAGTCATGACCAAGTTCGAAGCTCGCAAAGCACAATACGGATACGGTTACGATTATGGCTACGGCTACGGACGCAAAGATGCCGAAGTATAGCCATCTTATGGGAACCGAGTGAATGTTTCGCGTTCTCCGGATCGGGGTGATCTCGGTCGCTGCCGTCTTATTGGCTGCCACAGCGGTCGCCACCAACCTTTCGAACGCAGCTTTGCGACAAAGCCCTGCCTTCGCTTCGATGATTTTCCCGAGCAATGGTTTGGCTCGAGATGCTTTGGCCAGGATACAACTGGCGCTACACCTGCAGCATCAGCAGCAACATCAACAAGCTGAAGCTATAAAAGAAGCAAGAAAACAAGGCCTACTTTCCGCCGATCAAGTCCGACAATTAAAATCCGAATTCTTAGAAGCTAAGCCGATCAATTTCGATTCCGTGGAGCGAGATGCTCGCAAGGCTTTGCGGCATGAACCCTTTGCACTCGCATCGCTGCTTGCCCTCTCTCACCAAGCACAACTTGAGCACGAGGACGAACTAGCAAACTACCTGCTCTCTCACGCGGGTCACCTGTCGAGGCGAAACGCACTGATCCAGATGGAATTGATTCAGCAAGCGGCCAACAGCGGCGATATGCGGTCGCTTGTAAGACACGTCGACGAGACCTTGCGCACAAACCAATCCATGTTTGGAACGATTTTTCCGATCCTCGCACGAGGATTGAACGATCCACGGCTAGTCGCCTTCATGAAGCCAATCGCCGCCGCCGACCCCGCTTGGTACCACCGGTTCGTTGGCGAGGCCTTAACTATCCCCGCGGCACTGCCAGCCGTTCGCGAGTTGATGCTTATGGCTCCAAATGGCCGAGCGGCTCAAGACGCCCAGTTGCGCGCTAATCTGGTGAGCCAATTAGTCGCCACGAACAGGATCAGCCTGGCTCGATCATACTTTCGCGCTTTGCATCCGGAAGCCACCGGAGAACCATTCGATCCCGAATTCAAGCATCCCGAATATGAAGCCCCCTTTGGATGGATTATCAGCGAAGACCCTGATTTAACAGCTGATTTTATGCAAAACGAAGGTCTTGTCGCCTTTGCGGCCAGCGACCGGGAAGGCATTGTCGCGCGCCAGTTGCTTTCGCTTCAGCCAGGACGATACACGGCTCAACTGGATGCCCCCGCTGAAAGCCTCAAAATCATGACACTTGATGTCAGATGCCGCACCAGTGGTCGAACTGTTCCGGTCACTCCCCAAAGAAATGCGGGCACCTTCCAGTTTTTCGTGCCGGGAAATTGCATCGACCAGTGGTTTAGCCTTCGGTTGCGCGACGATGATGACACACAGTCCGCGGAGGCGACGATCCGGCAGGTCAGATTAAATTGATCGCGCGGCAACCGCTTGTTGTGTGGCTAAAATAGTATCGACACAATCGAGTAAGCTTTGAAACTTCCCATCACTCCATATGAGATAGCCGGTGCCGAGGCCAGCAGCCGCGCCTGCAGCAAGGTCGGAGGGTCTGTCGCCGACGATAAATGAGCTCGTTCGATCGATATCGAAATCATTCATCGCTTGCAGAAGCAATCCCGGAAGCGGCTTGCGACATTCACAGCCCTGAATCGGATCATGAGGACAATGATAGATCGCATCGAATGCGCCGCCATGCGCCGCTAGTTGCGTCTGCATATAGCTATGCAGCTCATGCATCTTCGCCTCGGAATAAAGCCCCCGTCCGATCCCGGACTGGTTTGTGACAACAATCAACAAATAACCTGCGGCACGGAGCTTTCGTAGTGCTTCGGGAACCCCCGGAAGAAACTCGAAATTCTCGATATCGTGAACGTATCCTCGGTCGGCATTAATTACGCCGTCGCGATCGAGGAAAGCTGCCGCTCGTCCGCTCATCGGCCCCTTATCCGCGCAAGAAGCGAGGTGGTCGAAAATCCTACCTCGAACGGTAGCGCATGCGCCTCTCCGCCCCAGCTTCGTACCAGACGCGTTTCCTCCAGATGCTCGATGTCGTAGTCCCCGCCTTTCACATAGATTTGGGGTTTGAGCCTTTTCAGCAGATCGCAAGGCGTATTCTCATCAAAGAATGTGACTATATCGACCGCAGCCAAGCCGGCCATCACGATCGCCCGGTCCTCCTGCGAGTTGAGTGGTCGATCAGCACCTTTGCCAAGCCGCTTAACCGAGTCATCGGTATTCAGCGCCACCACCAGTGAATGGCCGAGAGCTCGCGCTCGCGCCAGATAAATGACATGCCCCCGATGAAGAATATCAAATACGCCGTTCGTGAAAACAACCGGGCCGCGCAGTCGGGCAAAGGTTGTTTCCGCCCATTCTGGCGATATGACCTTGCTCATGAGGTGGCTTAGGTTATCCAAATTCAACGCAACCTCGCTATGACAATCGTGATGAGGATAGGTCTCCCGCATGTCGGCTTTCCTTACCAATCTTTCCGAGCACCGTGAACTCTTTGCACGACTCGATGTGCTCGACGATGCGGTCGGATCAGCAGTGGCGGCAATCTCCAGCGGGATCAGCGGTGGCGGAAAGGTGATGTTCTGCGGTAACGGTGGTTCTGCGGCCGACAGCCAGCACCTCGCGGCGGAATTCACCGGTAGATTTCTCAAGGATCGCCGGCCCCTGCCGGCTCTATCACTTACAACCGACACATCGGCATTGACGTGCATTTCCAATGATTATGATTTTCGTAGTGTATTCAGCCGTCAGGTTGTCGCCTTGGGGCGATCTGGGGATTGTCTAGTCGGAATCTCCACATCGGGCAATTCACCGAACGTCATTGCTGCATTCGAAGCCGCGCGCGAATTGTCGATCACTACAATTGGACTGCTCGGCAGGGATGGAGGCAAGTTGCGACAACTGTCCGACATCGCGTTGATAGTCGATAGCAATGTAACCGCCAGGATCCAGGAGGCTCATATCCTTATTGGTCACGCATTGTGCGGCGCGGTCGAGAAAGAGTTGGGTTACTGAGAAGCGTTCCTGAACTGCGCATATTTTACAACTCCTTCCGCAACCGTCTGGAACTCGGAGTCATAGCCCGCTTGTCGCAGCGCAGAAATATCGGCTTGTGTGAAGCTCTGATACTTGCCTTTGAGGTTATCAGGAAAATCGATGTAGCGGACTAGGCCCGCAGCAATCTGCTCCTTTAGGGACAGGGCCGCCAAGCCCAGCCCAGCCCGCCAGCTATTGACTGCCGAATGGGCAACAGCGTTGAATGGTTCGGCACGCCCTGTTCCGAGATTGAAAACTCCACTCACGCCCGGATGATCCAGGAACCACATGTTCACCCGAACGACGTCATCTACATAGACAAAGTCGCGCGACTGCTGCCCCGCTTCATAATTATCGTAGGCACCAAACAGGCGGACATGCCCTGCTTCACGAAGCTGATTCATATGGTGCCAAGCGACCGAGGCCATCCGCCCCTTATGATCTTCCCCCGGACCATAGACGTTGAAATATCGAAATCCCGCTATCTGCGCGTGGCCTTTCCCAACCAAGCACCTGCGCACAACGTTGTCAAACAGCAACTTAGAATAACCGTAGACATTCAGGGGTGTCTCATTAACGGGATTAGGTATAAAGGCACCCGAAGCACCATATACGGCCGCCGAAGATGCGTAAAGAAGACGAGTTTCGTTAGAAAGGCAGGCGTCCAGTATATTCTTTGAGTATCTGAAGTTATTGTCCATCACGTAGCGGCCGTTATGCTCCATTGTATCAGAACATGCCCCTTCGTGAAATATCGCCTCAACTGTTCCGAAATATCCGGAAGAAAACCTCTCTAAAAAATCCTCCTTTGCAAAGAAGTCAGAAATTTTCAATTTCGATAAATTGGAAAATTTCCCAGGCTTCTCAAGGTTGTCGACAACTATAATGTCTTCAATTCCGCGCTCATTTAGCGCATGGATAACGTTGCTACCAATGAATCCCGCACCTCCGGTTACAATAAATCTCATCTCAATAGTTCCTCGAGATCAATGGTCGCCGTGCCAAATTTGCCGACAACAATCCCACCCGCGCGATTTGCGTAGGGCAGCGCTTCGCGTAGCGTGAAGCCTGCTCCGATCATTGCGGCCAAGGTGCCGATTACGGTGTCGCCCGCTCCAGTGACATCGTAAACCTCCCGCGCGTCGGCGGGAATGTCCACCCTCCCTTCACGGTCGAATAGCGACATCCCGTCCTCCGAGCGGGTCAAGAGCAGGGCCTGGAGTTCGAGGTCTCGAAGCAGCCGGCCGACCCGTTCGCTTAACTCCGCTTCGTCAGCCCATGCACCGATAACCTGCGTCAATTCCTGACGGTTCGGCGTGATGACCGTCGCCCCCTTGTAAGCAGAATAATCGGAGCCTTTTGGATCCACGAGGATAGGTAAGCCGACTTCCCGAGCCCGCGCGATCTTCCGCCGCACAAACGCAAGTCCGCCTTTCCCGTAGTCGGATAAGACAAGCGCGTCATAATGCTCGCACTCCCGCTGGAAACGATCTTGCATCAACTCAAGCGCATTTAAGCTGGGCTGTTCTTCGAAGTCGACACGCAGAAGTTGCTGGGCCCTGCCGTTGATCCGCAACTTCACCGTAGTGAGCACACTGTCATCGGAACACAGAGCATCGCCTATCCCGCTTTGCTCAAGAAGGTGCCGCACTTGCAGAGCCGCATCGTCATTGCCGACAACGCCGACAAGTACTGCCGAAGCACCCAAGGAAACAATGTTGCGCGCTACATTTCCAGCACCCCCGAGCCGGGTTTCTTCGGTCGCCATACGTACGACCGGCACCGGCGCCTCGGGAGAAACGCGGTCTACGCTCCCATGCCAATAGCGATCCAGCATGATGTCGCCGACAACCAGCACTCGCGACTTACACAATCGTTCCCGCTCATTCGCCATCGATAGGGATCATCCTGCGTAAGAATCCTTCAAACCTGTCATCGCTATCCCCAGCGAACAAGCTCCACCGAGCTTCGGCAAAGGCCGAGAACGGCAGCCAATAACGATTATCAACCGGACTAAAAACGAAAACCGGCCGGCCCACTAGTTCCGCAAGGTGCGCAGGCATACTGTCTGCCGAAACGATGGCATCACAGCTCCGCACCGCCTCGATCATGGCTCCGAAGTCGCGTGGTATGATTACGCTTTTTATATCTCCAGCTTCCAGATCGGGCCGCTCGCCGTCAAGCAAGTGGAGAGACGCATCTCCGCCCAACTCGGAGATTGTCCGCTGCACATCTCTCACCAGTTCGCAAGGCAGGTTCTTCGCGGCCAATCGGCTTCCGGGGAAGATGCCAATGCGTTTGCCCGCTTCGCGTCCGGTTCCCGATGGCAATTGTATTGGACCAAATACTTGCTGGTAGGCAAGATAGATGTTCTCTGCAGGCGGCAGCGTCGACCTGGTTCGCCCGGCGGCCAAAAACCGTTCGCGCCAACTCATCCGATCGAACAGTGGAGATCGAACGTCGGCGCTCATCAGAAGGCTGCGTAAACGCATTCCGCTCCGCAGGGCGGCCAGCATTCCATTCCGGCGAATGTCATAGAATGAGGGAACACCCGCCTCTCCATGTTCCAACACAACCGCCGGGATTGAACTGCCGAGGGCCTTATAGAGAGGAACCAGGTGAGAACCCAGGATCACGCGGGCGTCGGCCGTGTCAGCGCCGGTGCCCCGTCCGATACAGGTCAAGGCGATGATAAGATCGCCGAAGGCCTTCACGCTTATTACATCGAGACCGCCGTTCATTCGAAGGCCCCTCCTCGCGACTGCCGAAGCCGCTCGATAGACCATAAGGAAATGGCAGTTAGCAGACCGACGGCGATCGCAGTTACTATGGTGAACAGGATCTCCACGAGTTGTCCGCGCATATCATGTTGAACGATATACCGGATCACAGCCCCAACGAGCAGTGCTATCAGAAATGGGGCCACGCTATGGGCCAGCAGCGGCAGCAGGATCCGCGCCCCAGTTATCGCTCGCGCGGTCAACACCAACGTGACGAGGCACCAGCACCCCATTGCCGAACTCCACGCCGCGGCGAGTCCGATTAGGCCGGCAATGTTCCAACCTAGCAATAGCAAAGGCAGAAGAGCCACAAGCAACACCGTCGTAGTAACGACGGCGACTTTGTGCCGTCCGGCCGCGAGCAGCGCTGCAAGTGCGACATAAAAAAGGCCGTTCGCGAGCGTGCCGAAACACAGCCAGAATAGCAGAGGCGCTGTCAGCTCGGCAACGGCTGGGCTCCCGGTCCACGCAAATACAACCTCGTCGGCATTTAGCACAATGACGGCAATAGGCACACCGGCAATAAAGCCCACGAGCTGAGCCATCCTTAGAACCAGCCGATCGAACTCAGGCTGCGCTTCGATGGCCTGCAAATACGACAGTTTAGGATAGAAACTTTGGAAAGTTGGCAATACAAGTTGATAGATACCCGTCGCGACCGTGGCTGCCGCTGAATAATAGCCAAAGTCTTCCAAAGTTGTGAGCCGCGCAGCAGCAATTTTGTCTAGCTGGTTGGCGACGGAGACGAGCGAAGAGATGGCGACCGCGGCGCCAGCGAAACCGAGTAATTTTCGCAACAGAATTATTCGGAAGTGACCTTTGCCAAAAAGCGTACCTTCAAGCACTACATGAGTGATCGTTCCGAAGCAAATCAGCGACGCCAAGCCGATTACCAACTGAAGCCAGAAATAGGTTAGTACATCCCCTTTGGCAAAGACGATAACCGGCAAGGGAGCAACGATGCGTACCGTGGCGGACACTGCCGACAGCACATTCACTAGGATCGGACGATCCAGTCCGAGCAGGGCAGAGCGATATATCCCTTCGATTACTCGCAGCAGAGCCACAATGACGATTAGTAAAAGCGAGCGCTCGACAACGAAGTCCGGGAGTCCTCGGGCATCAATAAGCCAGCTAGCTAACGCTGGGCCGGCGAGGAAAGCTCCCGCGCTGGCCACGAGTGCTACCCCAAAGATAGACGCCTCAATGCTGCGCAGCAGGTCGAACGTCTCGTGGCGGCCAACCTTGCCCACATGAAAGTGAACCATTGCACGATTGAGAGTTTGCCCCATGCCTCCGTCCAACAACGAAGCCAACACAAGCACCACGATTGCGAGTCCCAGCAGGCCAAAACTCTCGACACCCAACAGGCGAAGGTAGATCGGTACTGCTGCAATGTTGAGCAATGCAGCCCAACCCTGACCAAGCAAGTTGGCCACAAGGTTTCTGCGGACGTTCACCGTTATCCCCTTGCGGTCGACGGCTGTTGACGTGACCGAACGCTAGGTAAGAGGAGGTGGACCGGCGTCAAATGGAGCCTCACCAAGACGAGAAACACGGCGCCCGCCTGCAAAGAAAGCTTCACTGCCGGAACGATTCCGTCACGGAAATGCGGAATGAAGATCGCGGTCAACACAATATATGCAATGAAACGCCCTGGGATCCGGCCGCTAGCGATTGCCATATCCCAGACTGCCTGGAAGCGGTTGACACGCTCAAAAACAAAGCCAAGCGTCAGGTGCACCAGCAGCACCGCGATCATTCCGCCTTGTAGCACCACTTCGGAAAGAAAAGTGCTCGCACCGAGAGGAGCGACCCCCTCCAGCGCCAAATTGCCCGCGTATACGAAGTCGTCCTTCAACGGCCAGACGAAACGCGGAATGAAGCCCAGCAGTCCATTCACAAAACGTATCCCGTATTCATATCCGATCATGCCCGTCTCCAGGCGATGAATAATACCCGGCAACGCATGGCCAGCGTACAGGCCTTCCGAAAGCACATAGAAATTGAACTGGAACAAATCGAATCTGCCGACCCCGGTATCGTCGAGCCTTGTCATGGCTATCGCAACAAGACCCATCAGCCCGAGGCCCCCCACAACAGCACGCCACGCCACAATCTTCATACGACGCCTTGCAGCGAGAAGAACTATCGCCAATGGAAGGAAAGTGGTGACAATTTCCAGGCGTTTGCCGCGTATCAGGAGCACCAGGATAGCAACTGCGAAGGCCGCCCCAATCAACATCCACAACTGCCTTCGGTGAAGAAAACGATTTAGTAAGACTGCGTAGACCACCACAAGCCCAAGGCTTCCGGTAGCGAAATAGACCAGCGCCAACCCCAGTGCAGTGGCCTCCTCTTGATTCGCTTCCGTTGCATAGCCTGCCATGAAATCAGTCAAGCCGAACTGCATCACTCCCAGGCCGATGATCGCCACAAAAACGGCAAGGGCGATCCAAACCCGAGGCAGCCCCCCTTCATCGAGCTTGAAATAGGTGCCCAGCCGAGGTTCCCCCAAGAGCTTGCCACCCCAGGAACCCACATAAAGCGCCAGCATCGCAGCGACCGCGTATTTCAGAGAAAGAAAGGCGTATGCCGGGTTGGCGGCCTGAGCATGAAGAAACACAACTTGGCGCGGATTGTAGATGAAGAATCCCGCAACTGACAAGGGAACGGCGTAATAAAACGTCGACAATATTGCCAGATCACGAGGATGCAGAAACCGACTCTTTATCAATTGGACAAAAGAAATCGCTACCATTGCAATTGAAATTATCAATAGAATATAGAATTCAAATACATGTCCAGAAATCATTTCTGCATTTCTCTAATAGACAAATCGCCATTCGGTAAAAATAGGAAATTGTTAACATAATTCTGATCACCTCTATGAGGTGAACCATCCAGTAGGGCTGGATTTTGGTGCTCTTGAACAGAAAAATTCTCAATATCGACCCAGCCATCCATTAAGAAGAAACCTTTATATGCTAGGCTGGATAGGTGGTCTGATATACGTCGCAATCCACCAGGATTGTGTCGCTCTTCAACCTCGACCATGATCACAGGCCGGGATGCGGCAATTGCCCTCTCCGCCCCCCGGATGACTGCCTCTTCATGGCCCTCTACGTCGATCTTGATGAACCGAATATTTTGAAAGTTGTAGCTATCGATCGGCCTCACAGGCACATCCGTTGAGTCAAGGCGCCCTTCAGGAAAATCTTTTGGCAATAATCGCCCCAGAGCATGCCCGTAGCGGGAGCGCGGAAATCCAAATCGCTCAACACTCGTGCGATCCGAGATAGCGATCGGCTCGACGACCACCCCATCCAGCCTCAATTTCGCGAGCAGTCCGGCAAGAAGGGGGTTCGCCTCGAACGCAATGCAGTTACCCGTAAGACGGCCCAATATATATGAGAACGTCCCAAGATTGGCACCCACATCCAGACATAAGTCGTTCGTAGCAACGAAGTTACCCAGGAACCGTAGTTCACGCTCACCATGCCTGAGTTCGCGCCGATAGCGCCAAGCCATGAGTTGCGACAGCAGCGGGCGTGGCAGCAACTTGAGAGCCTCGATTATGGTCCTCGAATTATCAAACATTGGCGATTGAGATCCTTTTGGTGCGATATATCACCAGCAAATTTCGAGGATTGCCCCGTTCTTTTGACCATCGGCGATAGGGCACTTGAAGCAAGGGACTGGTGGACGCCAGCGAACCCACGAAACTTTTACCGTCGTTCAAACGCATCGCCCTTCGTATATGGCTTAGCCCTACCCGCACCTCTTAGCCTTGTTATATGGCGCAGCAAGTTCCATTTCGGCGCTATGGAGGATCGTCGCGACGTGCTTGCCAAGCTCGGCCTGCTTGGGCTCGGCTTCGCCTCTCCCGCTCAATCCGAGGAATTACCTACTGGCGCGCGCACGAATGTTCGCAAGCGCTCTGTGATGGAATTCGGCGCATGCGGCGATGGTCTCACGGATGACACGGAGGCGTTCAACGCCGCCACAGAGGCTAACAAACCGTGGAAGGAGGGCCTTTCAGACGCGATCACCGTTCCTGCGGGCCGCTATCGTGTCAACGGAACGATCCATTTACGCAAAGGCCAGCACCTGGTCGGCGAAGGTGAAGCAACCGTGATCGATGCTAGCGGCGCCCACGGCACGACTCTTACGATGGGCACGGACGCACGAGGACGCCCCGACCCCGGTGGTGCGCCAGTTGGCGTAAACGGCCTGCGCTTCCTAGGGGGGACCGGGACTGCGCCGGTCGTTAGCGTCAAAGCTGAGGGATTTTCGCTTTCCCGCCTCTTCTTCTCTGCCGCTGGCACTGCCATCGAGATATCTGGCGCGGACGGAATCTTGTCCGAGATTACGATAGACCAAGCGTTGCGCGGCCTCGTGTTCAGTTCTGCGCAGAATATCATTGTGCAAGGTCTGATATCGTATCTGGCCAATTTCGCCGTGACGCTCGGAAACGCGTCCAGCGACATTCTGATCTCGCAAGCCGTAATGGCCTACTCTCGATACGCTTCAGTACTCTTCGCGGAAGGTGTCCGCGGGATCCAATCGGTCCGCTTCTCAAATTGCGATTTTGTCAGCAACGAATCCTATCGGGAATTCCTCGGCCATGTTCATATTCGCTCAGACGCTTGCGATGCCCAATTTTCTGCCTGTACGTTCCGTAACCACCCAGGCTTCGCTGTTCGGGAGGTGGCCGGATCGAGCGCGACACTTACCTTCGACAACTGCATTTTCGACGGCTCACCCTCACGTGAGGTTTACAACAAGAGCGTATCGGCCGGCGGATTGCTTACCGGCGCTTCCAGTCGGTTCCATCTCTCAGGATGCCACTTCCGCAACTTGGAGAACCCGGTGATACGAGTTGGGCCGTACTTGAAAAGGCTTGTTCTTTCGGGCGGCTCGATCCAGAACTGCACGGGAGATCCTCTGCAATTCGACCCGCGAGCCGGAGGTCAGACGATTGTGAGAGGTGTAGACGGCTTCGGCCGCCGCAACCAGGACGGATCTTTTGTATTGCCATGGCGTGGCATAGCAACTGGCTGGCGGGTCACCGCGCGTGCCACTGATGGATCCGGTGCCATTGCAGTATGTGAATGTACGGTGCTAAGGCAAAAGGCAGAGCAGATAATCGCAGTCTACCCCTCACCAGCCTCAGCGCTTCCGCTTGTTGCTGCATTCGGCGACAGCCCCGGCGGTCCACAGCGTGCGCCGGCACAGGATCAGGGTTTGCTCTGCCTCTCCGCGGAACGCTCCGATTTGGAATGGACGGCTGAGACTCTAGCATGATCTCATCCCGCAGAGCGCGGTGACGCGATTGCGCATGGCCCTTCTTCCGCGAACAGCGCAGAATATTGCGATAGTATGATCGGGAGCGAGAAACGCCGCGCGACGGCCGTCCTACCCCTCAAACCTCGCTCCATGCCATCGACTTGCCCCTCCGGAGTCGCAAGATATTCGGCCAGCCGGGCGAGTTCGGCCGTGTCGCCCGGTGGAATTGCCCAACCACACCGTTCTTCCGTCACCACTTTCGCCAGCTCGGAGTCGGAATGGGCCATGGCGATGATCGGCGTCCCCGCCGACATTACGTTATACATGCGGCTCGGCACCGAAACGCCCAGCATTCGATCGAGGAAAGGAATAACAACGGCATTTGCGCTCGACAGCATGGGTCCCAATAAGTTGCGGGGTTGCCGCGACAGATAGGTGACATTTGCCGGGGCCTTACGGCCATCGCTCACCAATGCGGACTTTCCCCCCGCTCCGATGAACTGAAACACTATATCCTTGCGAGCCTCAAGTCGCCAAGCCGCACTAAGCACCGCCTCGACATCATGAGTACGGCCGATGTTCCCGGAAAATTGAATCACAGTGCTTCCAGGGCGAACGTGTTTGCGGGTGAACTCGTTTTGCCGTGGTTCAAGTGGTCTTACCTCGTCGAGATCTCCCCAATTCGTGATGATCTCTACTCGTTTCGCGTTACCGCCGAGACGGCGCACGACAATCTCGGACATATCACGACCAAGAACGACGATCTTTTCGTAGATTCGGTATGTTGTTGCGGTAAGCTGTCCCAAAATCTTGGCTGATAGATCGTGCTCGCCGATCAGGTCTGTCGCAATCAGAACTTCAGGATAAACATCATGAACCAGAAGGTAAGGTCGCGCACGCCTTAATCGAGCCATCAAGCCCGCGAGAAGCGGCATCGTCGGAGGGTTGGTCAACACCAGAACCCGGTCTCCACGCCGCAACTTGAGAAGGCAAAATAGGCCCGCCCAGAAGGTGAAAGTCGTCAAGTTAAGAACGCGCCCCACGAGCGTGTCCTTGTTGAACCGGGTAGATCGCATGCGGTGGATTTCGACACCGGCGTGTAGCTCTCGCCACGGCACGGCAACGTGGCGTTCACTGTAGCTAGGACGGCTACATACTGCATGAACTTCGAATGCTTCGGCGAGGCCTTCAGCGATCCTAGTAACGAAATACCCGGTTGATGTTTCTTCAGGATAATAGAGTTCCGAAATGACCCAAAGACGAGCACGGCTCATGATCGACCCAACCCCGTCGCCATGTCTTCAATTGTCTTGTACAAGTCACTCGGATAGCCCATCGCGAAATTACTGCCTGGCTCGAGCAGACTGTCGGTGAACAGGCTCCGATGCAATGATGGTGCCGCCAAAGCCAACGGGGAAAAGACGATCTCGGGCATGAGGATGGCTCTCGCCAATTTAGCACCTTCGCGTCCGCGGATCGCTTGTATGACTTGACGATATGTAAACGGCTGCGGATCTGCGGCCAGCACCAATTTCGATTCTGAAGCCTGCACCAAATCCGCCAACACCCGCGCGGAAAGCGAGGACGAGATCATTGATCGGCGCACGTCTCTCGTCGGTAGAGGTATGTAGTGAATGCGCCGAAGGACCGATATCAGAAGTCTCACTTTGCCCTTACGACGATCCGGATCGATTACGGCTGGAAACCGCACGATCACGGGACGGAATCGGGGACATTCCAGTGCAAGCAAGGCCTCGTCGGCCGCTAGCTTGGAGCGGCCATAGGCGCAAACTGGCTGCGTGGCCGTCCTTTGGGAAATTACTTCTTCCCGCCCATAGACGGAAAATGAGGAGATATGCACGAAAGTCGAAGCGCCTGCTTCGCGAGCCGCATGGGCAAGAGCAAGAGGTAACTCAACATTAGCTCTCCTGAGTTCGCTCTCCGATCCCGCTGTCACACCGGCGCAATTAATGACCACATCGAATGTAGCCAGGTCGGGAGCAGCGATGGCCCGATAATCGCGAACCTCGCGCTCGCCCTGAGAGGGCGTAACGCGCACAAAGTAAGTGCCTTCGGGAAAGAACTTCCGTCGCAGTTGCATCGCTATCGCGCTGCGCCCCCCTATGACGGCCACTCTGCTACCGGCGCATGACATCGATGCGCGCCTGCCACAAAGCCTCTCTAAAATAAAGCGTTGACCATGCCGCGGGGCCAGCTTAGTCGGCACGAGACGTATGAAATGAGCAAGCCCGCGATATATCATGTGCTTAAGCGAGGCGTTGACTTGGCGTTCGTTTTGCTATCCGCGCCGTTTGTCCTTTTCCTTTCGGCCATCATCGCGATTGCCGTGAAAACCACCTCGCCAGGACCCGTGCTCTATTGGTCGGAAAGGATTGGTATCGACGGGCACTCTTTCCAAATGCCCAAGTTCAGGACAATGCAAGTGGGGACACCCCCTCTAGCAACACATCTCTTGGCCGACCCCAGCGCTGTCCTCACCCCTATTGGCGGCTTTCTTCGGCAATCAAGTCTAGATGAGATTCCGCAGTTGTGGAGCATTTTTATCGGGGATATGACGTTGGTAGGCCCGCGGCCGGCGTTGTTTAATCAAGCTGATCTGATTGCCCTGCGTCGGAAGGAAGGGGTTGAGCGCCTTGTCCCCGGCATCACCGGCCTGGCTCAGGTAATGGGCAGAGACGATCTTCCGATTTCGACAAAAGTTGGGTACGACCGCGAATACTTGGAAGCCCGCAGCATCTGGTTCGACCTGAAGATACTCATGATTACCGTCCTTCGGGTAATCCGACGCGAGGGCATCAAACATTAACGATAGAATGATGCGCTCCCTCACCGATTTTCTCATCGATTTACCGCGCTTTGCTAAGCGGGTGCTCATGTTGATGCTGGACGTTCTGCTATGTTTCGTCAGCGTTCAGGTGAGCTTCTTTCTTCGGCTAGGTGAGTGGCAAGCTATCAATAGCGGGCCGCTTTACGCCACGATAGTGGCACTTCCGCTTGCCATTCCCCTCTTCATTACCCAGGGTTTGTACAGGGCAATCTTCCGCTATTCGACAACCGCCGCATTGCAGGCGATCGCACGGAGCACGATCTTATTCGGCCTTGTATATGTGGCAATCTTCACTTTCGTTGGAGTGGCCGGCGTACCGCGCACTATCGGGATAATCGGGCCGATTCTGCTATTTCTGTTCGTGGCCGGATCTCGTGTTTTTGCCGATTGGCTCCTGGGCTCCACATACCGCCTGCGCATCGGCGACGCCCAGCATTCCCGAGCCGTCATCTACGGAGTCGGGGATGCAGGGCGACAACTCGCAATGGCCTTGGGCAGGACGCCTGATCTGAAAGTTGTAGGTTTCGTCGCCGAGGAAGTCTCGCTCCGAGGGGCTACGCTTGCGGGGTTGCCGGTGTACGCTCCCGAAGATTTGCAGCTTCTGGCTGAAACCGAAAAAATTGATGAGTTACTCCTCGCAGCACCGGAATTGAGCCGAACGAGGCGGACGGAAATTGTGCAGCAAGTGGCCGATATCGGCCTCCATGTGCGTACAATCCCCTCGATGACCGACATTGCGCGAGGCAAAATCTCAGTCGCGGACCTGAAGGAAGTCGCCATTGAGGACTTGCTAAGTCGGCAACCCGTTCCTCCCGATGAGGAATTGCTGGGGGTGACTATTCGCGATCGTGTCGTCATGGTCACGGGTGCCGGAGGCTCCATCGGAAGCGAGCTATGCAGGCAAATCTGGGATCTGCAACCGGCCCGGCTCCTGCTTGTCGATTCAGCGGAATACAACCTGTACCTGATCCACGAGGAACTAACCGCTCGAAAGCTTAAGTCGAATAGCACCATAGAAGTCGTTCCCTATCTCGGCTCGGTTCGGGACGAGGGACGCATGGAAGAAATAATGCGGCATGAACGTCCGCAAACGATTTACCACGCTGCGGCTTATAAGCATGTGCCCCTTGTCGAGGCCAACCCGAAAGAAGGCCTATCAAACAATGTCTTCGGCACTTGGGTGCTGATCGGCGTAGCCAGCCGAATGGGAACGGAATATTTCATACTGGTGAGTTCAGACAAAGCCGTACGACCGACCAATGTTATGGGAGCGACAAAGCGTATGGCCGAATTGATTGTCCAGGCACACGCCCGGCGTCAGCCTGACCGGAAATTCTCCATGGTTCGCTTCGGCAATGTGCTTGGCTCAAGCGGATCAGTGGTGCCCAAATTCCGCGAACAAATTGCTGCTGGTGGGCCGGTGACGATCACGCATCCAGAAATGACCCGTTATTTCATGACGATTCCAGAGGCTGCGCAGCTCGTCTTGCAAGCCGGGGCAATGACCGAGGGTGGCGAGGTATTCGTCTTGAACATGGGCGAGCCTGTCAAAATTCTTGAGCTTGCCCGGAACATGATCCGATTGTCCGGATTAACTGTGCGCGATGAGCAGAACGTGGACGGGGATATCGCAATTCAAACCATTGGAATTCGCAGGGGCGAAAAACTTTTTGAGGAGTTGCTGATCGGAGATAATCCCGAACTCAGTTCTCACCCTCGAATTATGAAAGCCCGCGAATCCGAGCTGCCATGGGATCAAATGCGGATGGCGATAGAAGATCTTGAAGAAGCCCTGAACTGCAATAACATTGATGCGGCACTAGGCGTTCTTCGAAGGATAGTCAAAGAATACCGCCCCAAAAAGCAGGATTTTTCTGATGATAAATCTGATGATTTATTCCTGACAGTTAATTGATTACGTAATTTGCGCAACTATTTTACCACATATAAGAGATAGAAATTTCTGTTTTTAGATCTCTGTTAATAAGCTCTGCTCAAAATCGAGAACGCCATGATGAGATGCCGTTTACTTTATACGGCAATCAGCCGGTAACCACCCTCAGCCTATCCTCCACACCGCGCAGTCCCCCGGCTGTGCTGGGAACGTGTCATATGACCCTCCACCATACCCTCGGTCGTTACGATATCGCCGCTCAGGAGGATCGCTCCGCGCCGCGGACTAAGCTGGCTATTCCGGCGCAGCTGCGCGCTTCGGGGGCGCGGGCGTTTCAGACGGTGGTGAACGATCTTTCGCTGTCGGGCTTTTCGGCCACCGCGATCACGCGGATGCATCCGGGGACGGTGTGTTGGTTGACGTTGCCGGGGCTGGAGGCGCTGCAGGCGGAAGTCGTGTGGTGGGAAAACAACCTGTGCGGCTGCGCCTTTTCCAACCTGCTCAGCCCGATCGTGCACGACAGCATCCTCGCCCGCTATCGCGAGGGCGGCTGAGCCGGGTGCGGCTTATCGTTTCACCAGCGTCACCTGGCTGACGGTGATGCCGCCGCCGCGGAAGCCGCCTTCGCAGTACATCAGGTAGAAGCGCCAGAGATCGCAGAACCGCCGGTCGAACCCGGCGGGCAGGCGGCCTTGCGCCACGGCCGCGTCGAAATGGGCGCGCCAGGCTTTCAAGGTTTCGGCATAGTCGAGCCCGAAATCCTCCTGATCCCGCCACTCCAGCCCCTGGGCTTCGGCCAAGGCGCGGAACTCGCCGGCTTCAATCAGCAGGCCGCCGGGGAAAACATAGGCCTGGATGAAATCCGCGTTGCGCGCATAGCCTTCGAACAGCTCGCTCTGCATCGCGATGAACTGGATCGCCGCCCGCCCGCCGGGCTTCAGGTTGCGGGCGATGCATTGCATGAACGCCGGCCAGTATTCGCGCCCCAGCGCCTCCACCATCTCGACGCTGACGATGGCATCGAACTGGCCGGCGGTATCGCGGTAATCCTGCTTGAGGAACTGGACCTGGGGGTGATGCCGGCGCGCCCAGTCCAGCTGTTCATCGGACAGGCTGATGGCGGTGACGCTACTCCCCTTCCCCGCGAAATAGCCGGCCAGGGCGCCCCAGCCACAGCCGATTTCCAGCAGCGATTGCGGCTGGCCCACCCGCTCCGCCAGCCGGTGCCACTTGCGGCGCTGCGCCGATTCCAGCCCGTCCGCGCCCCAGCTGTAGGCGCTGGAATAGCTCATCGTCGGATCGAGCCAAGCTCCGTAGAAATCGTTGCCGAGATCATAATGCGCGTGAATGTTCCGTTCCGCCTGGACGCGCGTATTGCGGTTCAGCCAGTGCATCGCCCGGCTGGCCAGCCGCCAGGGCCCGCGGGATCGCCCGGTTTCACCGAGGCTGACGCCATTGGCGGAGAACACGGCGAACAGCGACACCGGATCGGCGCTGGTCCATTCGCCCGCTTCCCACGCCTGATACCAGCCGACCGAGCCGCCCGTGGCCAGCCGCAGCAGGGCCCGCCAATCCCGGATCTGCACTTCAGCCTCGAACCCCGGCGCCCGGCCGCCGAGCCGGCGCGTGTTGCCATCGGGCAGGTGAGCGAGGATCGCGCCGCTTTCCAGGCCGGCGTCGATGCGATCGAGCAGCTTGTGGAAGCCCGGCGCGAAGAGGCGCGCCAGCGCGCCCGGCGAAAAGCCGAAGCGCTGCCCTGCTTCGAGCAGCACGTTACCCCGCTGTGCGCTCTCCCCCGTCATGCGGCATTTATGGCGGGAAGCCGCCCGCGCTTCAACCCGGTGCCGGCGTGGCGGCGCAGCCGGGCGCGCCCGTGGGCAGCACGGCGGACCGGCCGAGCGCGCCCGATCCGGGCCGATCGCCGAACCGGGCATCCTGGAACCGCACGACGATGCGGCACCGTTCACGCGTGACCTGGGCCATGGGCAGGATCGACCAGCGGCGGAAGCTGGCGAGCCCGGGCGTTTCCAGCAAGGCGCGGCGAGCCAGGGGATCGCTCATTCCGTCCGGAACGGGCGCGGAATAGCTTTCAAGCGCGGTGAGCGAATGGAACGGATCGTAATCGCCGCGCGAAATGGCGTGATCCTGCCGCCAGATGACATTGCGTTTCCAGAACACGACCGGCGGCGGGCTGACGACCACCGAATCCGGCATAGCGTGAGGCGCTGCGCGGCGCGGAGCCTTGCTGGCCAGATCGCTGACCACGCCGTTGGCGCAGATATAGGCGACGACCGCGCCGATCCCGACGATCGCCGGCCGCCGCCAGTCGCCCCCTCCCCGCTTCTCGCGGCGGCGGGAGAGCCACACGGCGGAGCCGAGCATGAGCCAGATCCACACGTCGATGATGAACAGCGAATCGTTGTGATACCAGCGGGGGCTGAACGGCGAGAACAGCTGGATCGCATAGCTGGTCTGCCAATCGAGCAGCGGATGCGTGGCCGCGCCGATATAGCACAGCGCCACGAGCCAGCCGACGTGCATCGCCAGCCCGCTCTTGAACACGGCCCCCCGCTTCACCTGCCAGCGGTCGAGCAGCCATAGCAGCGCGGCGAGGATCGGCGGCATCAACAGCACCCCGCCGACGACACCGTGGGTGAAGCCCCGATGCGTGGCCAGCGGCACCCAGGGTACCCAGCCGAAGAACACATCGATATCCGGCATGTTCGCGCCGAGGATCAGCGCGGCAAGCCCCTTGCGCGTCTTGCGCTTGAGCCCGGCCTGACCGAGCGCCCAGCCGGCGAGGCTGTGAGTGAGATTATCCATCGCCCCGTGCTCAGCCGATTCGCGCCATCGGTGAGCGGGGGGTGTTGACACATCTGACAGTGTCCTGGGGCAAAAGGGCCGAAAGTGTCATCTTGGGCCCCGAAAGTGTCACCTTGGGGCCGGGATGTGTCACCTTGGGCCGTGGAAGTGTCACTTTGGAAAGCCGGGTGTCACCTTGGCCGTGCGACCGATGCGCCCTCATGTACCCCGCCCCGCTGCTTCGTTTTCCGTCCATCCGGCCAGGGTGGCACAGCTTGCGGGCTATAGGAAAGGGTCTCGTGGGACTGGTGCGTTTGAAATGCCTCATGCGAAGACATGAAGGGGCTGCGCATAAGTGGAGTATCGGAAGTAAGTTTGGCTACGCGCGGGACGCCGGCTCTAAGACAGCCGGCTCTTAGACACTCGTCATTGCGAGCGTAGCGAAGCAATCCAGGGCGTATTGCGCGCCGCCCTGGATTGCTTCGTCGCTTCGCTCCTCGCAATGACGAGGTGGGGACAGTCACGAAGGCGCTATGAGCGGCGATCCGTGTAAGGGGATCGAGTTCTGGCGCCTTCTTCGCGTGAGACCCTGCCTAAACCGGATCGGCCGCGGTGCCCGTGACGGTCCAGGTCTGGCCCTTCGCCAGCAGCTTGGCCAGGCTGGCGTCGCGGCCTTCGCTGGCCCGACTGTTCTGTTCGATCACGGCGCCTTCGAACGTCGGGCGCGGGTCGTCGTAGAGGACGCCGAGGGCCATCGGGAACGCGCCGAAGGGCATTTCCACCAGCATATGGGCGATGGCGCGGTTCCTGACATTGTGGACGATAACGCCGGCAGCCTGCCAATCCCCGTCCGCCACATCGACCACTTGCAGCGAAAGCGTCTCATGATCGAGCGCGATGCCCTTGGTTCCACCGGCGAACAGCATCGGCTCCCCATCCGTGAGCCAGAGCTGGCGATCTTCCGCGCCCTTGGGAGCGGCGAAATCGTTGAACACGTCCTTGTTGTAGACGATGCAGTTCTGGAAGATCTCGATGAAGGCCGCGCCCTGATGCGCATGGGCGGCCTTGAGCACATCGGGCAGATGCTTCGACACGTCGAACCCGCGCGCCACGAAGCGCGCGCCGCTGCCCAGCGCGAAGGCGCAGGGCTGCGCCGGCCGATCGACCGAACCCTGCGGGGTCGAAGGCGTGGTCGTGCCCAGGCGGCTGGTGGGCGAGGCCTGCCCCTTGGTGAGGCCGTAGATCTCGTTGTTGAACAGCATGATCTGCACGTTCACGTTGCGCCGCAGCACGTGCATCAGGTGATTGCCGCCGATGGACAGGCCATCGCCGTCACCCGTGACCAGCCATACGTCGAGTTCCGGATTGGCCAGCTTGATGCCGGTGGCGAAGGCCGGCGCGCGGCCGTGGATCGTGTGGAAGCCGTAGCTTTCGACGTAATAGGGGAACCGGCTGGAGCAGCCGATGCCGCTGACGAACACCGTCTTGGCCGGATCGGCGCCGATCTGCGGCAGGGTGCGCTGCACCGCCTTGAGGATCGCGTAATCCCCGCAGCCCGGGCACCAGCGGACTTCCTGGTCCGTTTCCCAGTCCTTGAGGGTGGTGGTGATGGGGGTCATGTCGTTCATGGGTTCACCGCCTTCAGCGAGCCATCGTCATAGCCGGATTCGGCGACCGGCAACTGGGCCGGATTGGCCGGCACTTCGCCGCCTTCGTTGTCCGGGATGCCGTCGAAATAGGTGCCGATCGCCGCTTCCAGCTCGGCGATCGAGAAAGGCTGGCCGCTGGTCTTGGTCAGGCTTTCGGCATCGATGAGGAACTGATCGCGCAGCACAGTCTTGAACTGGCCGGTGTTCATTTCGGGCACCAGCACGCGGTCGAACCCGGCGAGCAGCGCGCCGAGGTTCTTCGGCAGCGGCCAGACATGGCGGACGTGCACGTGGCTGACCGGCAGGCCTTTCCTGCGCGCGCGGCGCACGGCCTGGTGGATCGGGCCGAAGGTGCTGCCCCAGCCGACCACGGCCAGACGGCCGGTATCCTCGCCCAGGCACACCTCCTGATCGGGCACCACGATGTTGTCGATCTTGGCCTTGCGGGCATCGGTCATCGCCTGGTGGTTGCTGGGCGAATAATCGATGTTGCCGGTTTCGGCGTGCTTTTCGATGCCGCCGATGCGGTGCATCAGGCCCGGCGTGCCCGGCTTGATCCACGCCCGCGCGCCCTTGGCATCGCGCTTGTAGGGCAGCAGCCGCTCGCCGGCGTTCTTCTCGGTGAGGAAAGTGGCGGGGAACGGCGCATAGCTGGCCGGATCGGGCACTTTCCACGGCTCGGCCGCATTGGCGATATAGCCATCGGTCAGGAGCATCACCGGGGTCATGTACTGCACCGCGATGCGGCAGGCCTCTATCGCCACCTCGAACGCATCGGCGGGGCTGCGCGCGGCGATGACGGGCATCGGCGCATCGCCGTTGCGGCCATAGACCGCCTGGTAGAGGTCGCTCTGCTCCGTCTTGGTCGGCAGGCCGGTGGACGGGCCGCCGCGCTGGCTGTTGACGATCACCAGCGGCAGTTCCGTCATGATCGCCAGGCCCATGGCTTCCGTCTTGAGCGCGATGCCGGGGCCGGAGGAACTGGTGACGCCGAGCTGCCCCGCGTAGGAGGCACCGATGGCGGAGCAGATCGCGGCGATCTCGTCCTCCGCCTGGAAGGTGGTGACGCCGAATTCCTTGAGCCGCGCCAGATGGTGCAGGATCGCCGAGGCGGGCGTAATCGGATAGCCGCCGAAGAACATCGGCAGATCGGCCAGCTGCGCCCCGGCGACGAGGCCGAGGCTGACCGATTCCGCGCCGGTGATCGTGCGGTAGAGGCCCGGTTCGCTTTCCACCGGGGCGATGGTCAGTTTGCGCAGCGGGCCGGACAGCTCCGCCGTTTCGCCATAGGCGTGGCCGGCATTGAGCGCGGCGATGTTCGCTTCCGCGATCTCCGGCTTGCCTTTGAACTTGGCCTTCAGCCAATCGACGATCGGCTGCCGGTCACGGTCGAACATCCACAGCGCCAGGCCGAGCGTCCACATGTTCTTGCAGCGCAGCGCGTCCTTGTTGCCGAGGCCGAAGGGCTTCACCGCCTCCACCGTCAGGGCGCTGATGTCGAACGCCAGCACGTCCCACTTGGCCAGGCTGCCGTCCTCGATCGGGTTGGAGGTGTATTTCGCCTTGTCGAGGTTGCGCTGGGTGAACTCGCCGGTGTCGGCGATGATCAGGCCGCCGGGCTTGAGCGCGGCGAGGTTCACCTTGAGCGCGGCCGGGTTCATCGCCACCAGCACATCGGGGGTGTCGCCCGCGGTATCGATCTCGGTCGAGCCGAAGTTGATCTGGAAAGCCGAAACGCCGAACAGCGTGCCCTGCGGCGCGCGGATCTCCGCCGGGAAATCGGGGAAGGTGGCGAGATCGTTGCCGGCCAGCGCGGTGGACAGGGTGAACTGCCCGCCGGTGAGCTGCATGCCATCGCCGCTGTCACCCGCGAAGCGGACGACCACAGCCTCGGGGGCTGCTTCCTGTACCTGTGATTCAGCCGACTGTTCGGCCGCGAGGGTTGCCATGATCCAGTCCTGCGGCGCTCCAGACGCCTGTTATCTTTGCGGATGAAGGGCAGCTAGGTTCGCGCCCGCCGTGCCGCAATCAAGTTTTTCTGTCGTTCGCGCAACGCGCCCGGTGGAATTACCCCCGGCCAGCCCCTATCGCAACGTGGATGAGCGAACGTGATCCCCTGCAATACCGCCCCTGCGTGGGGGCGATGATGGTCAACCACCAAGGCCGCGCCTTCGTCGGCAAGCGCATCGACAACAAGGAAGGCGATTTCTGGCAGATGCCGCAAGGCGGAGTCGATCCGGGCGAGGACCTGCAAGCGGCCCTGCTGCGCGAGGTGACGGAGGAAACCGGGGTGACGGCCCGGCATGTGGATGTGGTGACGCGGCTGGAGCACGAGCTGTTCTACGACCTGCCGGCCGAGCTTCAGGGCAAGCTGTGGGGCGGCCGCTACAGGGGCCAGCGGCAGACCTGGTTCCTCTTGCGCTTCACCGGGACGGAAGCGGACATCCGCCTCGACGCGTGGGACCACCCGGAATTCTGCGAATGGAAGTGGGTCGATCCCGACCTGCTGCCGGAGCTGATCGTGCCGTTCAAGCGGGAGGTTTACCGGACCATCGTGGACGGCTTCAGGGACTCGATCTCCCCAATCCCCCCACACTCGTCATTGCGAGCGTAGCGAAGCAATCCAGGGCGGTGCCGCGCGGCTCTGGATTGCTTCGCTACGCTCGCAATGACGAATACTGGGTGCGGATGCCGGGAGTGATAGGGAGAGGCTAATCCGCCCTGCACTTCGGCCAGGCACTCGTCAGTTCTGCGTCACCACCGTCGAGGGCGTGGCGGCTTCGGCGGTCTGCACGGGCTGCTGCGGGCCGCGTTCGATCACGGCGGCGAGCTGCTCCGCCTCCGGGCAGGCGGTGCCGCACATCGATTGCAGCTGCGCGAGGTTGCGGCGGGCCTTTTCCACCGCGCCTTTTTCCAGCAGCGCCGCGCCTTCGCCCGAAATCGCCGCCAGGTTCTTGGGATCGCGGCCCAGCACTTCGCGGTAGTAACGGATCGCCTTGCCTTGCAGGCCTTCCCGGCGGGCGGCTTCGGCCAGGTCGAGGAAGATCGGCGCATAGCCGGGATCGACCGCCAGCGCCGCTTCGAAGCTGCCGATGGCGGCCTGGACCTGTCCCTGCGCCAGCTCGCCCCGCCCTTCCGAGATCAGCGCCGCCGCGCGCGGATCGGGCTGCTGCTCTGCGCCGTAGCCCACGCTGGCGGTGACAGCGACAAGCAACGACAGGGCAAGAGCGGCGGGGGTATAGCGCATCGCGAACTCCTTGAGCGCAAAACGGGCGGTCTGGCGTTGTTCGGCCATGACCCCACCTGCTATCACGGCTTTGCTAGACGAGCGATGAAAAATCCATCGGTGCCATCGTGCAGCGGCGTGAGGCGAAGGCCCGGCCCGCGCGGGCGGCCGAGGGGCAGCGAGGGCGCTTCCGCCCGCCAGCCCGGATGATCGGCAAGGAACGCGGCGGCCTGTTCCGCCCCTTCTTCATCGAGCAGCGAGCAAGTGACGTAGATCAGCCGGCCGCCGGGGCGGACCAGATCGGCCGCCACGGCCAGCAGATGCCGCTGAAGCGCCATCACGCGGCCCAGCGACGCGGCATCCAGCCGCCAGCGCGCCTCCGGATTGCGGCGCCAGGTGCCGGTGCCGGAGCATGGCGCATCGACCAGCACGGCATCCGCCTTGCCGCGCCAGGCGGCCAGGCGTTCAAGCTCACGGTCCGGATCGAGCAGCACCGTCTCCGCGACCAGCGCCCCGGCGCGCGCGGCGCGGGGCGCCAGCCGGCCCAGGCGCGTGCGATCGGTATCGGCGGCGACGAGCGTTCCCTGGTTGGCCATGGCCGCCGCCAGCGCCAGCGTCTTGCCGCCGGCGCCGGCGCACAAGTCGATCACCGTCTCTCCGGGGCTCGCCGCCACGGCTTCGCAAGCGAGCTGGCTGCCGCCATCCTGCACTTCGATCAGGCCTTGCGCATAGGCATCCCACTGCTCGACCGCCGTGCCGGGCGGCAGGCGCAGGCCCTGCGCGGCGGCCAGGGGTTCGCCGCTCTCCGGCAGCGCGAGCGACGCGTGATCGGCCTTGAGCGTGTTGACCCGGATATCGAGCGGCGCCCGGCCGAGCAGGGCCGCGGCCTCTTCCCCCTCGATGCCGGCCCGCTCGAGCCGTTCGGTCAGCCACGCGGGGGCGAGGCCGCCTTCCGCGACCAGTTCACCTTCCGCGAGCGGCGGCGGGCCGTAAGCGGAACCGTCGAACAGCAGGAGCAGCAAGGGATCTTCCTCCGCCAGCCGCAGCAGGGCGGCGCGGCCGGTTTGCGGAATGGGGCCGCAGGCGCGAATGGCGCGGTACACCAGTTCCCGGATCGCGCGGCGGTCTTTCGAGCCGGCGAAGCGATTGGCCTTGAACCAGTCGGCCAGGATGCGGTCGGCAGGCGGCCCCTTGGCCAGCGCCGAGGCGATCACGCCGTCAAGCAGGCCGATCGCGGTTTCAGCGCGCGCGGCAGGCGTCACCGCTTGCCCTTCCGCTTGCTAAAGGGACCGGGGGAGAGGTTATCGAAGCGCGCCATGGGGACGGGCCCATGCCCTCCCCCGGCCTCTCCCGCAAGCGGGAGAGGGATTATCGCGTCGGGTAATTCGGCGCTTCGCGGGTGATCGACACGTCATGGACGTGGCTTTCGGACAGCCCGGCATTGGTGATGCGGATGAAGCGGGCGCGCTTGCGCAAGTCCTCCAGCGTCGCCGCGCCGGTATAGCCCATCGCCGCCTTCACCCCGCCGACGAGCTGGTGGATCACGTCGCGCGTCGAGCCCTTGTAAGGCACCTGGCCTTCGATCCCTTCGGGCACCAGCTTCATCTGGTCCTTGATATCCTGCTGGAAATAGCGGTCGGCGCTGCCGCGTGCCATCGCGCCGACGCTGCCCATGCCGCGATAGGCCTTGTAGGCACGGCCCTGGTAGAGGAACGTTTCGCCCGGCGCTTCATCGGTGCCGGCCAGCAGGCCGCCGATCATCACCGTCGAAGCCCCGGCGGCCAGCGCCTTGGCGGCATCGCCCGATGTCCTGAGGCCGCCATCGCCGATCACCGGCACATCGCCCGCCGCGCTGGCGGCTTCCATGATCGCGGTGAGCTGCGGCACGCCCACGCCGGCGACGATGCGGGTGGTGCAGATCGAGCCCGGGCCGATGCCGACCTTGATCCCGTCCGCCCCGGCATCCGCCAGCGCGCGGGTTCCTTCGGCCGTGGCGACGTTGCCGGCGATGACCTGCACCGAATTGGACAGCCGCTTCACCCGCTCCACCGCCTTCGCCACTTCGGTGTTGTGGCCATGCGCGGTGTCGATGACGATCACGTCGCATTCGGCATCGACCAGCGCCTCGGTGCGTTCGAAGCCCTTGTCGCCCACCGTGGTCGCCGCCGCCACGCGCAGGCGGCCGCTGACATCCTTGGTGGCATCGGGATGGAGCACCGCCTTCTCGATATCCTTCACGGTGATCAGGCCGACGCACTTGTAGGCATCGTCCACCACCAGCAGCTTCTCGATCCGCCGCTGGTGCAGCAGGCGGCGCGCCTCGTCCTGGCTCACCCCCGCGCTTACCGTGGCGAGATTGTCCTTCGTCATCAGCTCGCGCACCGGCTGGGCGGGATTGTCGGCGAAGCGCACGTCACGATTGGTGAGGATGCCGCAGAGCTTGCCCGAGGCATCGGTCACCGGGATGCCGCTGATCCGATGCTGCTGCATCAGCTTGGTCGCCTCGCCCAGCGTGGCGTCGGGCGAGATGGTGATCGGGTTGACGATCATCCCGCTTTCGAAGCGTTTGACCCGGCGCACCGCGGCGCGCTGTTCGTTGATCGTCAGGTTGCGGTGGAGCACCCCGATACCGCCGAGCTGCGCCATGACGATGGCCATCTCCGCCTCTGTGACGGTATCCATCGCCGACGAGATGATCGGGATATTGAGCCCGATCTCGCGCGTCAGGCGTGTTTTCGTACTGGCCTGAGACGGTACGATTTCACTTTCGCCCGGCCTCAGGAGAACGTCGTCGAATGTAAGGCCGGTTTCGATTTTCATGAGTGCGGTGCCACTTTTCTATTTCTGCGCGCGGAGCGATTCGTGGCGGCCCATGTAAACGCGACTTGCGACAATCGCTAGGGGGCTACGGAATCCCGCCCGCGCCGTGCGGTCTACCCGGCCCACTGGTCTTCGAGAGCTATCCCGATGGCCCGGTTCCGCCCACCGCCGCGCAATACTGCCGCGCCTGTTCCACCTGTGCGGCCATGCCCACGAGATTCATCCGGAAGAACCGCATCGCGAGATAGTCGGCATCGTTGCACAATGTGGGCGACGGCAGCGCCATGCGAATTGTCGAAGGCGCGCCGATGTAAAGCACGGCGTCGAATTCATCCTCCATGCGGGGCGACAGCGCGGGATCGATCGTCGACGGCCGGCCGTCGACGATGAAGGTCACCGGCTGATAGGACACGAGTGGCGTCGCGCCGAGCGGCATGCCGCGCAGGAGCGCGAGTGCGGGCGAGGCCCACTGCGCGACGCCGGGCTGGACGGTGGCCATCGAGAAGAATGAATTGGTGTAGATCGAAAAGACCGCGATCCCTTCATCTTCGAGGATCGAGACGATGCTGCGCTCACCCGGCGAGCCGGTGCCGCCGGCGGTCGCCATCGTCACCGGCCGGCGCAGGAAATGCATATCGCCGAACACCAGCAACGCCTTGCGGCCCTTGTCGATCACTTCGCGGCGGATGATCGCTGCCGAGGCGATGTCGCTGCGCTGCGGCTGGCGATTGTAATCCTCGACCGTGCGCACCGCGCTCCAGTCGAATGGAACGTCGCCCAGGATCACGCGAAGCTGCTTGTCCTCCGGCAAGGCCGCGTTGGCATCGCGCACGGCACGGAAGAACTCCTCATAGATCGGCACGTCCCATACCGGATTGGCCTGGGCGGTATCCTGCCAGACCTTCTTCAGCTCCGCAGGATCGACCTCGCCGCCGCTGACATAGCGATCCATCACGGTCTGCCAGCGCGCGTTGCCGAATTCGACGACGATGTCCCGCACCTTGCCCTGGAAACGCGGATCGCGGATCAGCGCCAGACGGAAGGCGTGGCCCGACAGGTTGCCGTGGTTTCCTTCGCCCAGCGCGACGACCTGATGGGTGTCGAAAGCGCTGGCCACCGCCTCGATCGGATCGAGCGGCGTGGCATCGCAGCGGACGCGGCAGGGCCAGCGCCCAGGCAGAACGCGGCCAGTATCGCCAGGAAAGCACCGCGGATCGACATGCGCCTCTCCCACCCGTCATCTGGGGAGCGAGGCTACTCCGCGGTCCAGCCGCCGTCGATCGTATAGTTGGCGCCGTTGATGTTCCGCGCCTCGTCGCGGCAGAGGAACACGGCCAGGGCCGCCACTTCCTCAGGCTGCACGAAAGCCTTCGTCGGCTGCTTGGCCAGCAGCACATCGTTGATCACCTGTTCCCGCGTCATGCCGCGCGCAGCCATGGTGTCGGGGATCTGGCTTTCGACCAGCGGGGTCCAGACATAGCCGGGACTGATGCAGTTGGCGGTGACGCCGTGCTCCGCCAGTTCCAGCGCGAGGACCTTGGTCAGGCCGGCAATACCGTGCTTGGCGGCGACATAAGCGCTCTTGAACGGGCTGGCGGCCAGCGAATGGGCGCTGGCGGTGGCGATGATCCGGCCCCAGCCCTGCGCCTTCATGTGCGGAACGGCGAGGCGCGCGGTGTGGAACGCGGCCGAAAGGTTGAGCGCGATGATCGCTTCCCACTTGTCCGGCGGGAAATCCTCCACCGGGGCGACATGCTGTATTCCCGCGTTGTTGACCAGCACGTCGATCGGCCCGGCCTCCGCCATCAGCGCTTCCACGCCTTCGGCCGTCGTCAGGTCCGCCGCCACGTGGACCGCGCCGAGTTCCGCGCAGAGGCGCTCGATCTCGTCCGGCGGGCCGAAGCCGTTCAGCACCACACCGGCGCCCTCCCCCGCCAGCGCGCGGGCGATGGCGAGGCCGATGCCCGAGGTGGACCCGGTGACGAGGGCGCGCTTACCTGACAGGAACATTCTCGACTCCGTGCTATTGGCTTGCCACAAATCCAAGCGCGTCGGACGCCTCGGGTCCAGCATTATCACGCAAGCGCACAAAAGGGAGGTTCGATGCGGCTCAGTCCTTTCAATCCCGGCAGCATCCGGGTCCGGCGCGGCGAAGGCGGCGGTGGCGGCTTTCCCGGTGGCGGCGGCGGCCAGCTTGGCTGCGGGGCGATCGTCATCGCGCTGATCGGCGTGCTGGTGTTCGGCGTCGATCCTTCGCAGATGCTCGGCTCCATGGAGGGGATGCAGCAGCAGACCGCCCCGGCCAGCCGGCAGGCGCCCGGGAATGAAACCGCGGCGGAGATCTGCAGCGACAATCAATATGCCACTGAGGCTTGCAACGCGCTGGCCTCGCTCAACCAGACCTGGCAGCCGATCTTCGCCCAGGCCGGCATCCAATTCGAGCAGCCGGAACTGGTGTTCTACCAGGGCGGCACGCGGTCCGGCTGCGGCGCAGCCTCATCCTCGATGGGGCCGTTCTACTGCCCGGCCGACGAGGGCATCTACATCGACACCTCATTCTACGACCAGATGAATCGCGAGCTGGGCGCCGGACCGGGCGATTTTGCCCGCTATTACGTGATCGCGCACGAATACGGCCATCACGTGCAGCAGCTGACTGGCATCGCCGACCAGATCCGCCGCGCGCAGCAGCAGAATCCCGGCGCGGCCAACCAGTTGCAGGTGCTGATGGAATTGCAGGCGGATTGCTATGCGGGGGTCTGGGCGGGCAAGAACCGCAACGCCATCGAGCCGGGCGATTTCGAGGAAGGGATGCAGGCGGCCAGCTCCATCGGCGACGACACGCTGATGCGCCGCGCGGGCCGGGCGGTGAATCCGGAAAGCTTCACCCACGGCACCAGCGAACAGCGCATGCAGGCCCTGCGGCTGGGGATGCAGACCGGCGACGATACCCAGTGCGATCGGATGATCCAGCAGAGCTGAACCCACCTCACATGAAATGGGCACGCCGATGGGGGCTGTCCGCCGGCGTGCCCATCCCTTTGCCGGGGAAGGGATCAACCCGGCTCAGTCAATCCTGCCCGCGTTCGATGCGCGCGATCTCCTGATCGAGGTCGCGCAGGATTTCGGACCGTACCGATTCGCTGATCGATCGATTGCGGGCGATCGCGTTACGGGCAGAGCGCAGGCCCGTCCGCGCGGCGAGTTCCACCTGACGCTGGCAGATCACCACGCGCGGGCGGCCGTCCGCCGTCACCGTGCGGCGCTGCTCGCTTGCGTCGCAGCTCTCGACCACTTCGGGCGTGTTGCGCGCGGCCAGCGCAGCGGCGGCCTCGGCCTGCGCGGCGTAGTGTTCGCCGTAGCGCTTGCCCCATTCCTCCATGCGGCGGCCGAATTCCTCCATCCGGGCCTCGAACGCCGGGTCCGTGGGATCGGCCGAACCGTTGAAGTCCAGCCGCGGCGGAGCCGGCGGCGCGGGCGGGGCCGGAGGTGCTGGGGGTGGCGGAGGCGCCTCGCTGTCGCGCCACAGCGCGAGCTGGGGCACGGCGGGCGGGGACGCGCTCTCGGCAGCGCTCTGATGCCGCGCGGCGAACGTGCGCACCTCGGGCTCGGCCGCTTCCGGCGCGGCGGGGGCCGCGGGCGGAGCCGGCGGTTCGGGCACGACGAACGATTCGGAAGGCACAGGCGGTGCCGGGGGCGCCGGCGGCTCAGACACTTGCGCGCCGGCCGCATAGGAGAACGAGGCGGTCAGCGGCAGCGCGATCGCACCGGCGGCGATCAGGCCGTGGCCCAGCCAGCGGCGGCGGCGCGTCATGTCGGACATCGGCAGCGTCCTCAGCCGATGGATGATGGATTTTTCGCCGAAGACGGGGCCGGCCATCGGCGCCGCCAGAGTGCCGCTGAAAGCCAGCGCGCCGGTGACCGTCAGCGCCCGGGGTCCAGTGGCCGCGCCGGCGATCAGGGCCGCGTAGCACGCGCGCTCCGCCCGATCGCGGCCGGCGAGCACGCGGGCGTCGCAAGCCGCTTCCTGATCGCGGCGCATGGCGCGCCAGCCGAGCCAGGCCAGCGGATTGAACCAATGCATCGCGAGCAGCGCCTGCGCGGCGAAATTGGCCAGCAGGTCATGCCCGCGATGATGCGCCAGCTCATGCTCGATCGCGAGATCGCGCGCGAGGCGATCGCGCCGGGCCATGAACAGCGGCGGCAAGGCGATCACCTTGTCGAGCACGCCGAACGCCACCGGCGCACCGACCGCCGGGGTTTCCACGAGGCGGATCCGGCCGACCTCCCCCACCGGGCGCGCCGGGGCCAGCAGCTCCTGCCGCATCCGCCGGTACGTGACGATCCGCCAGGCGAGGAACGCCAGCGCGACACCGAGCCAGACCGACAGGGTCACTCCGGCAAGATCCTCCCAGCTCCACGAGACGGCAGCCGGCGCCGACGCCGCTGCGAGGGCGCTTCCGCCGCTGGCGAGCGCTTCATGCGCGGGCGTGGACACGGCCGCTTCCACCCATTCGGCGGCCGGAGTGGCGGCGATGGCCTGCGCGGACTCCGCCTCGGGCGCCAAGCTGGCCGGCAGCACGATCGGCGGCATGAGCAGGCGCAGGAACGGCAGCACCCACAGCGTATAAGCGAATTGCGGGCCGAGCCAGCGCGCGGCGGGCCGGCGCACGAGCAGCACCACGCCCAGCAGCAGGCCGGTGTAAAGCAGGGTGTCGATCAGCCAGCCGGTCATTTCCGCAGCTCCCGCAGCAGGCGTTCGATCTCGGCGATGTCATCGTCGGTGAGCGCTTCGGTTTCGGCAAGATGGGCGAACAACGGCGCGGCGCGGCCGCCGAACAGGCGATCGACCAGCCGCCGCGATTCGCCGCCGAGATAAGCCGTGCGGGCAAGCAGCGGGCGATAGAGGAAGCGGCGCCCATCGGGCTCCGTCGCGATCGCGCCTTTCGCCACCAGGCGCGACAGCAGCGTCTTGACCGTGGGCATCGACCAGCCGCGCCGGTCGCAGACCTGTTCGCAGACTTCGGCGGCGGTCAGCGGGTTCTTCTCCCACAGCGCTTCCATCACCGCATGTTCGGCTTCGCTGATCCGTTCGCTGCCCTGTTCACCCGGCAGGTCATTGGCCTCGGCCATCTCGCTCTCCCCGACGATCATGCCTGAACGAGCCTTCGACTACATCTGTAAACATTAAGCGTGGATGAACGGCTTGTCAGCGCGCGGAGGGCCGCTAGGGTCCGGCCGATGGACCCCCTGAAGCACCGCGTCGCCCGCCTTTCGGATTGCCACAACATCGCCGATTTTCGCATGCTGGCGAAGCGGCGCCTGCCCTTCCCCGTGTTTCATTATATCGACGGCGGCGGGGATGACGAGCTGACCAAGGATCGCAACACCGCCGCTTTCGCCGACGTGGACCTGGTGCCCGATGTGCTGGTGAACGTGGAAACGGTCGATCCTTCCGTCACCGTCCTGGGCAAGACCACGCGCCTGCCGCTGATGCTCAGCCCCACGGCGCTGCAGCGTCTGTTCCACTGGCAGGGCGAACGCGCGGTGGCGGCGGCGGCCGACAAGTTCGGCCTGTGGTTCGGCGTGTCCAGCCTGGGCAGCGTGGGCATCGAGGAGATCGGCGCGAAGTTCGCCGGGCCGAAGCTGCTGCAATATTATTATCACAAGGATCGCGGGCTGAACGCCGCGCTGCTGGACATGGCGCGCGAGGCGAAGTTCGATGCCGTGGCGCTGACGGTGGACACGATAACCAGCGGCAACCGCGAGCGCTGCAAGCGCACCGGCTTCACCAGCCCGCCGCGCTTCACCCCCGCCAGCGTACTGAGCTATGCCGCCAAGCCGCGCTGGGCGCTGGACTATCTGTTCCGCGAGAAGTTCTCCCTGCCCAACCTGGAGAAGCACGTCGCGGCGGGCAGCGACGTGGCCATGTCCATCCAGGCCTATTTCAGCGAGATGCTGGACCAGACGATGGACTGGGCGGCAGCCGAGAAGCTGCGCCGCGACTGGGGCGGCAAGTTCGCGCTGAAAGGCGTGATGTCGGTGGGTGACGCCCGCCGCGCGGCGGACATGGGGGCGGACGCGGTCTTCATTTCCAACCACGGCGGCCGCCAGCTCGACGGCGCCCGCGCCCCCTTCGACCAGCTGGCGGAAATCGTCGATGCCGTGGGCGACCGGATCGAGGTGATCCTGGACGGCGGCGTGCGGCGCGGCACGCATGTGCTTAAGGCGCTGGCCATGGGCGCCACCGCGGTTTCGGGCGGCCGGCTCTATCTCTATGCGCTGGCCGCCGCGGGCCAGCAGGGCGTGGAGCGCGCGCTGGGCATCCTGGAAGCGGAGATCGTGCGCGACATGAAGCTGATGGGCGTGACGCGAGTGGACCAGCTCACGCGCGAACGGCTGCGCCGCCGCTGAATGGCGGCGCCAGCCTTCCCCGGTTTACCTCACCAGGATATTGATGATCAGCACACTCGTGCCGAAGAACGCGATCGCCAGCGGCACCACGAGCATCTGGGCCATGACCTCACCCCGGCTGAGCGGGCCGTAGATCGTGGACAGATCACCCCCGCGATCGAGCACGCTGCGCGGCTGCGCCGGGCCATGCTTCAGCACGATCCGGGTGAGCCCGAAGAACATCGCCACGTAGCCGGCGGAAACGACGATGGCGAACAGTGCATGGGCGCCCGACGTGGCGAAAAGCAGGGCCGTGAGGAACACGCCATAGCAGGCGACCATGATGACCCAGATCATCGCGGGAATCTCGAACGCGATCCGTTCCCCTTCGCGCGGGGATGCCGCGTGTTCGTTGTCGTTGACTTCCGCCAGCGCGACCGGCGGCATAAGGTCCGGAAGCGGATCGGCATAAGCGAGCGCGGGCTGGGGTGCGAGCGCAGACTGGGGCGCGGGCGCGGGATCGTGCTTGCGAGCGGCTTCAGACATGGGGCAGATCCTTTCCTGCGCGCCCGCCGGCCAATCCGTCGCGGCGCATGACAATGGCGGTCAACAGGCTGTCGGCGACCATCCGCGCCCTGCCGCCGACGAGCGCCGTCGCCTCGGGATGGCCTTCGGCGTCCCGCAAAGTGGCGTAGAAAAGATCGAGCCAGCGGGAGAAATGGGTCAGATCGATCCCGGGGATCATGAGATGCTTGAGCATCGGATTGCCCGAGAATTCCCCGCTGTTGTGAAGCACGGAGCGCCAGAAGGCCTTCATCCGCCCAAGATGCGCGGGCCAATCGGCGATCCGTTCGGCGAAGATCGGCCCCAGCAGATCGTCATCGCGCACCTTGCCGTAGAAAGTCTCCACGAAATGATCGATGTAATCCGCGTCCACGCCGATCGCTTCGGCGGCGGCGCGCTTTTCCGCGCGCTTTCGCGCGGCATATTCACGGGTCTCGACGTCATCGGCGCGAGCGCGCGCGGCGGCACTGGACATGGACGACTCACTTAACAGGTATAATAGATACCCATTAAGCCGCATTGCCGCTTAAAGCAATATCTGATATGCACATTTCATGCAGCTCAGCCTTTACAGCGATTATGCCCTGCGCGTGCTCATGGTGCTCGCCGCGAGCGACCGGCAGCTTTCGGTGGACGAGATCGCCCGCCGCTATGGCATCTCGCGCAATCACCTGGCGAAAGTGGCCCAGCGCCTGCAAGCCGAAGGGCTGATCGAAACATTCCGCGGGCGCGGCGGGGGCATGCGCCTGGCGCGGCCGGCGGAAGATATCGTGGTGGGCGACGTGGTTCGCCGGTTCGAGAACCTGGACAGCTTCATCGGCTGCTTCCCGGCGGGCGGCGGTTGCGTCGTCAGCGGGCTGTGCGCCTTGAAGCCGGCGCTGAATGGCGCGCTCGAAGCCTTCCTGGCCCACCTCGACGGCTATCGCGTGAGCGATCTCGTGCCGGACTGGGCCGCCTTCATCGAACGGCTGGAGCGCGCCGCCTGAGCGCGCTGGCGGGCCTTCGCCCGCGCTGGCATGATCGGCGGATGTTCAAGAGATTCGCCTTCGCCCTCCTCGCCCTGATCCTGCTGCCCGCCGCGGCCCACGCCCAGGCGCTGACCAATGTCGTGCTGCATACCGAACTGGGCGACATCGTGATCGCGCTGGAGACGGAACGCGCACCGATCACCGCGGCCAATTTCCTGCGCTATGTGGATGAAAAGCGGCTGGACGGCACGGTGTTCTATCGCGCCATGCGGCTGGACTGGGGCGAGCAGCCGAACGGCCTGATCCAGGGCGGCGCGCAGAACGAGCCAAGCCGCCTGCTGCCACCGATCGCGCACGAGCCGACCGACCAGACCGGCGTGAAGCACACGGTCGGCGCGATCTCCATGGCCCGGCTGGAGCCAGGCACCGCGACCGGCGATTTCTCCATCATGCTCGCCCCCCAGCCCGGCCTCGACGCCGATCCCACCAGCGACGACCCCGAGTTGCGCGCCGGCTACGCCGCCTTCGGCCATGTGGTGGAAGGCATGGACGTAGTCCGCGCGATCTTCGATTCCCCGGTGGACCCGGACAAGGGCGAAGGCTGGATGAAAGGCCAGATGCTGGCGAAGCCGGTGAAGATCGTCAGTGCCGGACGGGCTCCCTGATTCAATGCGCGACACCCCTGAGCGCCACATACCGGAGGATCACCGTTCCTTAAGTGCATTCGCAAACCTGATCGGGTAACACAAGCGGCATCGAGGTCTTTTGAGGAGGTATACGTGCTGCATACGCTAATCCGTGCAGCAACCTGCGCACTCGCGGGCCTGGTTTTTGGCGCCAGCATCGCAGCGCAAGCAGCCGATGCGGTTCATTTCAAGCCGGACGAGTTTGCTTGGGAGTTCGAGCAATCGGCCCAGCAGTGCATCGCCCGCCGTTCATTAACCGCCGGCACGCGCCAGATGCAATTGGAACTGCGGAAGAACAGCCCGAGAGACACCTTTCAGGTGATCGTCCTGGGAGAAGAGCTCAAGGCCACGTCCGGCCCCGGCAAGATTCGGTTAAGCAGTGCCGACAAGCCGGCAGAAGCGGGCCTGTTCACGCAGATTAAGCTCAAGAACCATCAAGGTGGCGTGATCTTTGTTATGGCGATCCTTCGCAATGATACCGATCCGCCCTACCCAGCCGGCAAGCTATGGCCATCTGAACTTTCCTCGGCGGAGAGCACGGACGCGACGGCCGCCATCGGAGTGGCCGAAGCAGACAGTCTTTATCTGGACGGCTTCTTCACCGAACAACTGGTGCTCGAAACCGGCCCCTGGGCCGATATTCTCTCGTCAATGGACGCCTGTACGGACAAGTTGATGGCCAGTTGGGGAATACAGCCAGAAATACACCGTTCACTTTCCCGCCCAACGCAGCTCTCCAACGGGGAAGAAGTGTCGAAAGCGCTCGCAACGCTTTATAAGCGCGGTGCGATCAATCCGAAAGCGTCAACGTTCGTCGATTTCAGAGTGCTGGTCGATGAGATCGGCAAAGCTACCGACTGCTACGTGACGCCGCCGGCCGATCCAAGGTTTAGTGAGAAGGTCTGCAATATCGTGGAAAGCACCGCTCGCTTAGAACCAGCACTGGCTTCCTCTGGTCAGGCGGTTTCCAGTTATTTCATTAACCGGGTTTACTTTAAGGGCGATTGACGACTTTACCGTCCCCCACCGAGGACGGCGCCAAATTCGGAGCAAGTCTGCGCTTTACCGCGCCGTGGGTTGTGGTTGCCAACGGATCGCGGAAGAAGCCGGCGAAGTCACTCGCCAGCCGAGAGGTGCATAGAGCCTGCTTTAGTAAACCCGCTTCTTCGGCTCGATGTAGGCGATGTCGCCCGTCAGCGTGTATTCGTGGACCGGACGGTAATCGAGGCGGACATTGCCGCGCTGGCCGCCCCAGCCGTCGAACCGCTCATGGTATGTCTCATCCAGTTCTTGCCGGACGCTCCGGATAGTCGCCGTGCGCATAGGCGCCTCGGGTTTCCGAGCCGCGGCGTTCACCGCGCGTTGGTTAGAGACGGCCAGCCGTAATGCTTCGAGGCGCTGGCCAGAATCTCCTGCGTAAGCGGATAGCCCCCTTCACCGTTCGTCAGGATCACGATCGCGTCGCGCCGGTCCGGAAAGGCGGCGTAGAAGGTCTTGTAGCCGGCATTCCCGCCGTTGGAGAACCATATCCGTTCGGGATCGGCCGTTTGAAGCGAAACGCCAAGGCCGTAGTTCGGGCTTGTCCGTGCCGTCATCATGCGCGCCGCTCTTGATGACAATGGGCTGGGCCTGCCGGATTCGGCATCCATCAGCGCGATCAGGAAACGCGCGAAGTCGGGCGAAGTGGTCCAAAGGCCAGTGGCGGCCTTTTCAGGATAAGTGCGCCAGCCGCCTTCGACTTCCTCGTCAGCGCTCCAGTAACCGTGCGCAACGGGCGCGCGAGGCTCCCCAAAGGTGCTGTCGTTCATGTGCAGGGGACGGAGCAATTCGCGCTCCATCCAGACACCGAATGGCTCACCCGAGACGTCCTCGCTCCACAATTCGGCTAGCTCATATCCCGCCCCGCCATAATTGAAGCTGCCGACTTTCGCCGGATCGAAAGTCAGAGGCGGCGAGTTGGCGCGAGGCGCCCCGGCAAGCAGCTCTGCAAGCGTCGGCACGAGGTTGCCCATGTCGTAGCCGGGATAGCCCGCAGGCGCCGCGCCCAACTTGTGCGCTAGCAGGCCATAGAGCGAAACCACCACGCCGGCCGGCCTGATCCTGGCGAGTTCGAACGAATGCAATGAGGGCCCGATCTCCGCCTCAGGATCGATCCCGCGCCGTGCCGCAAAGTCGAGTAACCCAGCCGCCGCGACCGATTTCGAGAGCGAGGCAGCTTGGAACAGCATGCGCGGATTGCGATCGGCGCCGAACCCCCGGCTCCACGCGATCGCGCCATTCCGCACGACAGTTATCGAAACGCTGGGGATGCCATAGAACGCCTGCCGCTCGGCCAGCGTCTGCACCGGCGCCGCAGTCACCGAAGCCGAGGCAGGGATCATGTTGGCGGTTATGGCCCGTTGTTCGGGGCCAAAGGCGCAGCCTGCGATTAGCGCCAATGCCAGCAGCGGCGCGCCGGTGACACTGCGAAGGATCAATACACCCGCTTCTTCGGCTCGATATAGGCGATGTCGTCCGTCAGCGTGTATTCGTGCACCGGGCGGTAATCGAGGCGGACATTGCCGTCCTGGCCGCCCCAGCCGTCGAACCAGCTCATGGTGTGTTTCATCCAGTGCTTGTCGTCACGCTCGGGATAGTCCTCGTGCGCGTGGGCGCCGCGGCTTTCCTTGCGGGCCTGGGCGCCGTGGAGCGTGACGGTGGCCTGGGCGATGAGGTTGTCCAGCTCCAGCGTCTCGACCAGGTCGCTGTTCCAGATCAGCGAGCGATCGGTGACCGAGATGTCCTGCATCGAGGCGTAGATCTCGGCCAGCTGGACCTTGCCTTCGGACATCAGCTCATCGGTGCGGAACACAGCCGCGTGAGCCGACATGCAGCGCTGCATGTCCGCCCGGATGGCGGCGGTGGGCCGGCCACCGGCGGCATGGCGGAAGTGATCGAGCCGGGTCAGCGCGAAATCGGCGCTGTCCTTGGGCAATTCCTCCTGCGCGCCGCCGGGCCTGACCAGTTCCTTCAAGCGGTGCCCGGCCGCGCGGCCGAACACCACCAGGTCGATCAGCGAGTTCGAGCCGAGGCGGTTCGCCCCGTGGACCGAGACGCACGCCGCCTCGCCCACGGCGAAGAGGCCGGGCACGATCGTTTCCGGGTTGCCGTCAGGCCCGATGGTGACGACTTCGCCGTGATAATTCGTCGGGATGCCGCCCATGTTGTAATGCACGGTGGGCACCACCGGCAGCGGCTGGCGCGTGAGATCGACGCCGGCGAAGATCTTGCCGCTTTCGGTGATCCCCGGCAGCCGCTCCGCCAGCACCTTGGGATCGATATGATCGAGGTGCAGCCAGATATGGTCCTTGTGCGGGCCGACGCCGCGCCCCTCGCGGATTTCCAGCGCCATCGACCGGCTGACCACGTCACGGCTGGCGAGATCCTTGGCGCTCGGGGCATAGCGCTCCATGAAGCGCTCCCCTTCCGAGTTCGTCAGATAGCCGCCCTCGCCCCGCGCGCCTTCGGTGATCAGCACGCCGGCGCCGTAGATGCCGGTGGGGTGGAACTGGACGAATTCCATGTCCTGCAACCCGATCCCGGCACGCAGGGCCATGCCGCCGCCGTCACCGGTGCAGGTGTGGGCGCTGGTCGCGGTGTAGTAGCAGCGGCCGTAGCCGCCAGTCGCCAGCACCACGGCCTGGGCACGGAAACGGTGGATCGACCCGTCATCGAGGCACAGCGCGATCACGCCGACACACTTGCCGCCCTGCATGATGAGATCGATCGCGAAGTATTCGATGAAGAAATCCGCGTCGTACTTCAGGCTCTGCTGATAGAGCGCGTGGAGCATGGCGTGGCCGGTGCGATCGGCCGCGGCAGCGGTGCGCTGCACCGGCGGGCCTTCGCCCATGTTCTGCATGTGGCCGCCGAAAGGGCGCTGGTAGATCGTGCCGTTGGCATTGCGGCTGAAGGGCACGCCGGCGTGCTCCAGCTCATAGACCGCGTGCGGCGCCTCGCGCACCATGTATTCGATGGCGTCCTGGTCCCCCAGCCAGTCCGACCCCTTGACGGTGTCGTACATGTGCCAGGTCCAGTGGTCGGGCGAATTGTTGCCCAGGCTGGCCGCGATGCCGCCCTGCGCGGCGACGGTGTGGCTGCGCGTGGGGAAGACCTTGGTGATGCAGGCCGTTTTCAACCCGCTTTCCGCGCTGCCCATCGTCGCCCGCAAGCCCGAGCCCCCGGCGCCCACGACCACCACGTCATAGGTATGATCGACGATCTTGTAGGCCGGCGCCGCGGCGGACGAAGATTGGCCGCTCACAATGCGCCTCCCGGCCGTCCGGCTTGCATTGCCTGCATGATCCCCTGTGTCATATCGAGCCCGACGGCGGTGGCGACGATCCGCGCCACGCACAGAAGGGCGAAAGCCGCCCCGGCGAAAGTAGCGAGATTGAGAACCAGGATGACGGCGAACCGCCTGCCCGGGCCGTGCACGTAATCCTCGATCATCACCTGCAGCCCCAGCCGGGCGTGCCAGAACACCGACACGATCAGCAGCGCCATCGGCAGCGCGCCCGCCGGCTGGCTGAGCCACCTGAACGCGCTGTCATAAGACAAGTCGGGCAGCAGCAGCACCGAGAACACGAGATAGAGCGCCAGCAGCAGGTTGCCCGCGCCGGTGAAGCGCTGGAGCAGCCAGTGATGCGGGCCGCGATGCGCCGAGCCCAGCCCGCGCACTCGGCCGATCGGGGTGCCCTTGCGATCGAAAGGGGTTTGCGTTTCCATCAGAGCCCCCTCACGCCAGCACCAGCACGGCCCAGAACGCCGCCGTCAACACCACGCCGCCCACGGTCGTCACCACCGACCAGCGGTTGTTGACCGTCACCGCATAGCCGGCGCCGATATCGAGCACGAAATGCCGGATGCCCGAGCACAAGTGATTGAAGAACGCCCAGCTTATGCCCACCAGCACGACATAGCCGTACCACGACGTGGCAATGCCGGTGAACGTTTCATAAGCCGCGCTTCCGCTTGCCAGCGCGCCCAGCCACCACAGCAGCACGGGCAGCGCCACCAAGGCCATCCCATCCCCGGTGACCCGGTGCAGGATCGAGACCAGCATCGCCGGCCCCCATTTCCAGATCGACAAGTGCGGCGAGAGAGGGCGTTCGGCCATGGCGATTCCGGATAGCGACACTGTGCGCCTCCCTTAGCGATTGTGCCGCGCGAGGCAAGCCAGTGGCCTTCCCCGCCCGCCCCCGTGCGGCTAGGAGGGCGCCATGCCCACCGTTCTCGTCACCGGGTCGAGCCGCGGAATCGGCCGGGCCATCGCCGAAGCGCTGCGGGCGCGAGGCGTGGCGGTGATCGGCCATGCCACACGCGCCGCCGACGCCGACACGATCGCGGCCGATCTTTCCGATCCCATCGGCCCGCAACTGCTGTGGCAGCAAGCGATGGAGCGCGGCGGCGGGCGGATCGACGCGCTGGTCAACAATGCCGGGGTGTTCGCCGCCAATGCGCTCGATTCCTCCGACATCGCCTGGCTGGATGCCTGGGAGGATACCCTGCGGATCAACCTGACGGCCACCGCACAGCTGAGCCGCTTCGCCGTGCGGCACTGGCTGGAGGCCGGAACGCCCGATAACGCCATCAGGGGCCGCCTGGTCCATATCGCCAGCCGAGCGGGGCATCGCGGGGATTCGCCCGAGCACTGGCATTACGCCGCTTCGAAAGGAGGGATGCTGGCCCTGCACAAGACGATCGCCCGCGCCTATGCCGCGAAAGGCGTTCTCAGCTTCGCCATCGCGCCCGGCTTCACCGACACGGCGCCGAGAGACTCCGGGACGGGCGATTACCTCGCCAGCCGGGGCGGAGATGCGCTGCTGGCCGACATTCCGCTGGGCCGCGTCGCCACGCCGGAGGAAATCGCCCGCATCGCGGCGTTCTGCACGCTCGACGCCCCGCCCAGCATGACCGGCGCGGTGATCGACGCGAATGGGGCAAGCTATGTCCGCTAGGTATTCCCTCCTCCTCGCCGGCCTGCTGCTGGGCTGCACCGCGCAGCCCCAATCGCAATCGCAATCGCCACGGGAAGGCGCGGTGGAGGCCGGCCGGCAATGGGCGGCAACCTGCAAGGATTGGGACGATTGGGACAAGGCCGGGCCGCCGTTCCAGGTCTGGGGCAACACTTACTATGTCGGCACCTGCGGCATCTCCGCGATTCTGATCGCCAGCGATCAGGGCCATGTGCTGATCGACGGCGGCCCGGCCAATGCCGGCGCGCTGGTGGCCGCCAATATCGAAGCGCTCGGCTTCAAGCTGTCCGACGTGAAGCTGCTGCTGCACAGCCACGAACATCACGACCATGCCGGCGCGCTGGCGGAATTGCAGCGTGTTACCGGCGCCAGGCTGATGGCATCCTCGCCGGCGGCCCCGGTCCTTGCCAGCGGCATGGCGTCGGGCGAGGATCCGCAGACCGAGTTGCACGAGAAGTTCCCCGCCGCGCGCGTTTCCGGCGTGGTGAACGATTTCGAGCCGCAGGCACTGGGATCGCTCTCGCTGACCCCCGTGGCCACCCCCGGGCATACGCCGGGCGCGTTGAGCTGGCATTGGCGATCGTGCGAAGGCCAGGCCTGCCTCGAGGTCGCCTATCCCGACAGCCTGAGCCCGGTCAGCGGCGATCATTACAAGTTCAGCGATCATCCGGCCTACCTGGCGGCTTACCGCGCCAGCATCGGGCGTGTCGCGACGATGCCGTGCGACATCCTGCTCACCCCCCATCCCTCCGCCAGCGCCATGCGCGAACGCCTGCTCAAGGGCGATCTGAGAGGGGCGTCGGGCTGCGCCGACTATGCGCGCGGTCTCGATGCCCGCCTCGACGAACGAATTTCACAGGAAGCGAAAGAATCATGAGCTGGAAGCTCGTTGCCCATGCGCCCAAGGCTCAGGTGCAGACGGCGCTCGCCGTGCATGAAGGCATCGACCATTGGGACCCGGCGATCGTCCTCACCGGCAGCGAAGTGGCCGAGGACCGGCCGCAGGAGTGGGTTCTGGAAGCCTATGTGCCCCATCGCCCCGGCGAGGCCGAGCACGCCGCCGTTGCCGCGCTGTTCGCCGAAGACGCGCCGGAGCTGGCGGCCGAAAAGCTGCCGGACACCGATTGGGTGACCGAAACGCAGAAGCGCGTGGCCCCGATCCGCGCCGGGCGGTTCCATGTGCGGACGCCCGATTTCCCGGCGGACACCACGCCCGGCACGGAAGAGCTGATCGTCCCCGCCGCGCAGGCCTTCGGCACCGGCCAGCACGCCACCACGGCGGGCTGTCTCACGATGCTCGATACGATGAAGCGGCGCGGCATCAGCGTGCGCGAGGTGGCCGATATCGGCACCGGCACGGGTGTCCTGGCGCTCGCCGCGCTGCGGCTCTGGCCGGCGTCACGGGTAACGGCCAGCGATATCGATCCGGTGTGCGAGCCGGTGGTGATCGAAAACGCACAGCTCAACGCCGTTCCGCTGGGCATCCTGCCGGGCCGCCTGGCGATGGTGATCGCGGAAAACCTCGACGATCCGCTGCTGGTGAACCGCGCGCCTTACGAATTGCTGATCGCCAATATCCTGGCCGGCCCGCTAATCGAACTGGCGGGCGATTTCGCGGACGTGGTGACGCCCGGCGGCCACGTGGTCCTCGCCGGCCTGCTGGAGACGCAGGAGGCAGCCGTGCGCGCCGCCTATCGCATCGCCGGCTTCCGGCTTGCCGCGCGGCTGGTCAACGGCGAGTGGTCGATCCTGTGGCTGAGGCGGCGCCCGCTCTGACCCGCCGCCTGGTCCGCGCGCTGGCGGCGGTGCTGGCGGCGCTGGGGATCATCGTGCTGGCGTTCGCGCTTGCCGGCTGGATCGGCTCTTCGATCCCGCGCAACGGCGGCTGGCACGAGGCCCGGAGCGGGATCGAAATCCTGGTGGAAACCAATGGCGTGCATACCGCGCTGGTGCTGCCGCTGGTCACGCCCGAGAAGGACTGGCGCACCGAATTTCCCGCCAGCGACATCGCGCGTCCCGGCCTGCCCTATACCCACGTCTCGATAAGCTGGGGCGAGCGGGAGGTGTTCCTCAACACGCCGACCTGGTGGGACCTGCGGGCCGGCACGGTGCTGCGGATCATCGCCGGGGGCGGCGCCGGCCTGCTGCACGTCGCCCACTACGTCCGCCCTGCCCCTTCCGCCACGGAGCGGCCCCTCCTATTGAGCCGCGCAGAATACCGCCGCCTCGTCGCCGCGATCGAGGCCACCCTGCCGCCGCGCCCGCGCATCCGCCATCCGGGCTATGGCCCGCAGGACGTGTTCTACGACGCGCCCGGCCATTATACCGCGACCAATACCTGCAACCAGTGGACCAGCGACATGCTCGCCCGCGCGGGGGTGCGCACCGGCTGGTGGACGCCCTTTGCCGGCGGGGTGATGAAATGGGTGCCGAACCCGGAAAAGCGGCAGGCGCCGATGGCGGACGGGCGCCTTGATGGTGGACGCCTTTCATCGGCGGTGACAGGATAGCCGGCCTGAACGGGGACAGGAGGTAGGCCGATGGGGCGATGGCTTGCAGGGGCGGCGGCTGCGCTGGCGATTATCGCCGGGGCGGGCGCGCTGGCGCAGTCCGCCAATGACATCCACGCCGCCGAACGCGCCCGCTTCGGTTTCGGCGAGCTGCGCGGCGGCGCCAGCGGCAACGCGGACGATCCCAATGCCGCCAATACCGACGAAAGCAAGATCGGCGCCATCAGCCTGCCGCCGCTGTTCGACGGTCCCGCCCCGCCCACGCCGGAGCAATGGGCCGTGCGCCGCGCGGCGCTGGCGCGGCTGGTGGAAGACAACTGGGTGGGCCGCATCCCCGAAATGGTCTCCCGCTTCCGCATCGAATGGAGCAAGGAAGCGGCCGAGGATGCGCCCGCCGGGGCGAAGGCAGAGCATTGGAGCGGCCGCATCGTCACGCCCGATGGCCGCACCGGGCCGGCGATCGATGCCACGGTGACCTTCCCCGCCCACGCCGAAAACGCCCCCGCCTTCATCGAATATACTTATGTCTGGCCCGGTGGCCGCGCGCCGAACTTCGGCGGCGGCGACGGGCCGCGCCCGCCCGACAGCGTGCAGACGGCGCTGAGCCATGGCTTCGCGCATGTGGCCTATCGCCCGCAGCTGCTCCAGGCCGATAATGGCGCGGAGATGCAGCAGGGCGTGATCGGCCTGGCCCGCTGGCCGCGCGAGAAGACGGACTGGGGCGCACTGCGCGCCTGGGGCTGGGGCGCCAGCCAGCTGCGCCAGGAACTGGCGCGCGATCCGCGCGTCAACGGCGATCGCATCTCGCTGGCCGGCCACTCGCGCTTCGGCAAGGGGGTGCTGGTCGCCGCCGCGTTCGACCCCGCTTTCGCCGATGTCGACGTTTCAAGCTCCGGCGCGGGCGGCGCCAAGCTGATGCGGCGCGATTTCGGCGAGCGGTGGGAGAATCTCACCGCTCCGGGCGAGTTCCACTGGTTCACGCCCAATGCGATGGCTTATTCGACGCCCGGCAAGACGGTGGCCGACTTGCCGGTCGATGCCCACACGCTGATCGCGCTGCGCGCGCCGCGCCCGCTGTTCGTCACCAGCGGCATGGCCAGCAAGGGCGATTCCTGGGTGGACCCGCGCGGCATGTGGCTGGCGGTGCGCGCGGCGCAGGCGGCCTGGGGCCTGTTCGGCGACTCCACAGCCAGCGGCCCGATGCCCGAGCCCGGCACCTCCGCCGACGCGCTCTACCCGCTCGGCTGGTATCAGCACACCGAAGGCCACGTGCCGTGGCCGGGCTACGATTTGTTCTTCGAACACGAAGCCCGCTTCGCCGGCCCGCGCGCGAAGCCGGCGCGCTGAGCCGATCCCGCGAGGCGCCGCGCCTTATTGCGAGTGGAGCCCGCCGGGCCGCGCGATGCTGCCGAGCGCTCGGCCCGCCTCGGGCGCTTCGCGCTTCGACAGATCGCCGAGCGAGACGATGCCCACCAGCCGCTTGTCGTGATTCATCACCGGCATCCGCCGCACCTGGATCTCGGCCATGTTGTCCAGCACGTCGTCGGCATCCTCGTCGTCGTAGCAATAGAGGACTTCCTGGCTCATGACGTCGCCCACGCGGGCATCGGGGCCGCATCCTTCGGCCACGCCCCGCACTGCGATGTCGCGATCGGTGATCATGCCCACCAGCCGGTCACCCTCCGCCACGGGCAGCACGCCGGCATCGATCTGGGCCATGAGCTGGCCCGCCTGCTCGATGGTGTCGTCCGGCGAAACGATGCGCACGTCGCGCGTCATGCATTGGTTGATTCTCATGGTGGTGCTCCTTTGTCGGATCGGGGCCGGGAGGCGCCGGCCTGAACGCCGGGCGCGCCTCCATGCCTTCAACCGACAAGACCCCGCGCGGTTTCATGCCTTCCGCCGCAGTGCAGGCACGGATGGACCGATCGGCCAAAGAGGTTAGTCGCGCATAGAACGGCTTGGAGGCTTCGCGGCGCACCCTTGTCCGAGGGTGGCGCCCTTACCCGTATCCGCCCTCAGCGGACGCGGCGAACGCGCACGGGTTGCTGGGCGTCAAACCGCATCCGATAGCTGCCGAGGGAACCGCGCTCGATTTCCACGGTCGAGCCTCGGCGCGGAGCGAGGTAACTGAGCCCCTTGTCTTCGGCAAACTCCCACTGCGTGCCATCCTCCAGCGTCAGCATATAGGCTCCCGGCCCTCTCTCCGCGACGGCAGTGACGGTGTGGGACGTGCGCGCACGTTCATCGGAGCGAGCGGCGGGGCGCTGAGGCGAACGGGCGCTCTCAGCGGCGACAGCTTCGCGCGTTGCGGCAGGCGGGACGGGTGCGGTCGCGGCGGGCGCGGCCGGAGCGGGTGCGGGGCGAGGTTGCGGAGCCGCGTTCTGTTGGGGGGCCGTGGCCGCCGTGGCCCCGATGGCGGGGCGGATATTGGTGTCGTAGCAGGCGACACGAGCCATCACCTCTTCGATCTTCGAGCACTCGACCAGGGTATCGAGCACGACTCTCGGATCCATTTGTGCCGCCGCCGGCGCTGGAGCCGAGGCGAGCACGGCGGCGCCTGCCGCAATGACCATCGCCTTGCGCACGGTGATCGACATGAATGGTCCTTCTCGCCCGTCGGAAAGAATAGGAGATGGCATTATGGCGAAGTCCGGCAATAAGCCACGGAAATTGAAACGATCGCGGGGAAACCCCCGGCGCATGGCCTGCGCCGGGGGTTGCTGTCCGATCAGCGTGCGGAGCTGACCTGGATGTGCTTGCTGACCTGCAGGCCGGTTGGCGCAGCTGGTCCGCGGGCCGGGCCGGCCGCGGC